>ENA-UPSB01001117-UPSB01001117.1-bioreactor-metagenome-genome-assembly--contig:-NODE-1117-length-34620-cov-843.874353_pt1 | contig 34620 bp, 27 predicted proteins | sample MGYA00238182_ERZ773286 | MGnify/ENA primary metagenome ERZ773286 (study PRJEB29026, sample SAMN07631240) | bioreactor metagenome | isolation source: Switchgrass digestor | place: USA: Dartmouth...
GCTTGGCTTCAGCCAGTTCATACATCTTTATGACCGCATCTTTCCCGTCTTCAGCGGGGATGCCGCGGGCTGCCGTATATGGACGGAAAGGCTCAAGTTCGCCGTACAGGAAATCGAGGTTTATACCGAACACGACTCCGTTTTGCTTTAGCAGGGATTCTACGGCGACCCTGAGGTTGTCCGCGGGTATCCGGGACAATTCTTCTTTTGTCATATAAAACGTGATTGCTGCGGCTAGCGCATCAGCGGAGATCTCCAGATGGATCCTGTTCCTGAATTCACCGATTTTTTTTGGACCAGCCGGCGCTGCGAGAAGCAGGCTGCGCAGCGTATCCATGCTTGTGACAGTCACCTGGGGGTGTTTTTCAAGTACTGGATACAGCTGTTCCACGTTGGAACCTTTTTTGTATGTTTCAGCGAGGACATCGTTGTTTGATGCGAAGATCTTCACATATTCGTCGATGTATATTACATTTCCGTCCATACATACACCTCCTTTGCTTTCGCTGTCGATCCTGTTTTCTTTTCCTGTGTTGCAAAATATTACTTTTCATTAAATTTTTACCCAATTTAAGACCTCTTCATATAGTATATCGGATAATACGATATCATAAGTTAACATAACTGATGACATAAATATTCATTTCTCGTCTCATATTATTCTTGTGAAGAATAGCATCAGGAACAATATGACATGGAGATGATGGAACTGAGATACCGCAGGATAATGCTATGTTTTATGGCAATGATCTATATACTGATAACAGGGTTTGCCTTTTTGCCGATGGAACACGGGGCATATGGCAATGTTGAACCTGCAGCGGGTTCCGGCACCGGGTCGGGAGCAGATGGTAATGCAATACCTGCTGCGGCTGGTGGGAACCCGGGATCATCAGAAGAAAACAGGCAGGGCAGCGGCAGGTCCGGGCAGGGGAAGGAAAGCAGGGATTTCCGCAACATTGACCGGGCTTCTTCCGACGATGCCAGGATTTATCCTGCTGCCGGCAGGATACAGGATGTTACGGTTTCAACCGGCGAAACAAATCCTGACATAAAGCCGCCGTCAATAAACGCGATGGCCGCGGTCGTCGTCGAGGAGTCGACGGGAAGGATACTGTATGAGAAGAATGCTCTCCAGAAGCGCTCAATAGCGAGCACAACGAAGATAATGACCGCCCTGGTAGCGTTGGAAAACGCTAACGTCGAGGATGTGGTCACCGTAAGCAAAAGAGCGGCAAGTATAGGCGGATCCGTAGCCGGTTTGAGGCATGGGGAAAAGTATACGCTGAGAGAGCTTTTATATGCACTGCTCATTATTTCAGCCAATGATGCGGCGATTGCGATAGCCGAGCATGTAGGCGGCTCGGTGGAGGGATTTGCCGTAATGATGAATAAGAGAGCCAAATCGCTGGGAGCTGTCAATTCGAATTTCGTGACGCCTCACGGCCTTGACAGGGAGAATCAGTATTCGACGGCATACGATGTGGCGCTTATTACGATCGAGGCCCTCAAGCATCCTTTGTTCCGTGAGATAGTCTCTACTGTGAGTTCATATATTCCAGGGCATAACCTTCATAATACCAATGAGCTTCTTGGGACATATCCGGGAGCCGACGGTGTCAAGACGGGATACACGGGCAAGGCGGGCAGATGCCTGGTCTCGACGGCGCAGAGGAACGGTATGAGGCTTATTTCAGTCGTACTTGGCTCTCCCACAAGGAGTGCGCGGGCGGAGGCATCAAGAAAACTGCTGGACTATGGGTTTGAGAATTACAGGATGTACAGGCTGATGAGCAAAGGTGACGTTTATGCGAAGATACCGGTTTACAGGGGCGTCACAGAATATGTCGAACTGAAGACGGACCGTGATATCGTACTGCCGCTGAGCCGCAAAGAGGCGGAAGCGCTGGAAGTGAGGGAACATGTCCCGGATGTGGTCAATGCGCCCGTATATGCCGGCGCAGTATCAGGATATGTCGAGTTCGTACTGGACGGCAGGGTGCTGGCGCAAAACGTGCTCAAAGCCGGTGAAGATATTCGGAAAACAAATTACCTGGACTACCTTGAACTTATTTTCAGGACCTGGGGGAAGATGATCCGGGAAGGGATGTTCGCAAGCCTTTGAGCCTTGCATGTAACCGCCGCCTTTGGGGACAGTTCTCAACTTCTCGAAGTACGGATCGGCTCCCGGCCGCTTTTATTCAGCTAAATTTCACGCGGCCAGGTCACAGTGCGCTATAAATTCTTCCAGGTCGACATCGTATTATTTCCGAAATTATTCCAATTTCCAATATTATGGTGTATTATATTCATACATGCTATATTATGGAATAACAGTATAACAATTACATGTCCCTGCGTTCACAGCGTTGGCTTTGTGCTGTAACAGGCATGTCCGCGAATTCGGCATACGGTCTGTTGTGTGGCCTGTTCACTGGATTTCCGGGCATGACACGATACCTGCTACGATACCGGCGAGGTGCGGTCAATTGCCGGAGACGCCAGTCTGTATAAACAGGTGAGGTCAGCTATGGGAAAACGATATGATACATCCAAAGAAAGAGGCAGCATTACAGTAGAAGCCTCGATCATAATACCTCTGTCGATCCTGAGTATAGCTGCAGCGATATATATCGGGATGCTGCTTTATCAGAAGGCTTTGCTCCAGTCAGCAGCCGGAGCAGCGGCTGAAGCGGGCGCTGCAGTATGGGCGGCAGGTACTGATGCGCTTGATTCATACAGACCCGACCGTGGTATGGAAGGCTTCAGACTTTACAGGAGGATTTACGACAGAAGCGCGGAGGACAGATTGAGAAAAATCGAGGAATATGCCCTGTCACTGGCATCCCGGGATGAACTGGTCAAATCTGAAGGAAGCGAAGCTCAAGCTGTTCTCAGGGACCATATAATATGCAGGAAGCTGGAAGTAACTATAACCAAGTACTACCGCATTCCTTTGGGCAGATTCATGAAGATATTCGGAGGCAGCGATAAAGTGATGATTACTGCGAAGGCTGTCTCGACCGTCAGTGAGCCCGCAGAACTGATCCGTACGACAGATTTCATTATTGATCTCGAAAAAAAGCTGGAAGACAGATTCCCCGAACTGAAAAAAGCCGGCGAAAAAACAAGAGAGACAATGAACGAACTGAAGGACAGACTTGAGCGTTTTGCCGACTGAAGGGAGAAGGCAGGAGAGTTATAAGGAAGAATTGCAGTAATATGAAAGTGTTTTGCATTGTGAGGGTGGATATTGAAAAGGAGTGTATCGGGCCAAACAACTGTTTTTTCTGCGATCATAATGGTTGCTGTACTGGTATTGGCAGGCTTGCTGGTCGATGCGGCCAGGATCAGCCTGGGGCGCATCATGGTTAAACGGTCTGTCGAAATGGCCGCGAATTCACTGCTTGCGGAGTACAGCAGCAAACTCAAGGATGATTATGGCCTGTTTGCAATGCCTGTTTCTGATAAATATGAGTTGCAGGACAGGTTCCAGGAATACCTTTCATGCAATCTGGGCATACCCTGCGATGATGAGCATTATTACGGGAATGCCGACCTTTTCGGGTTCAGGATCGAAAGGGTGGACGTGACTCCTGTTTATAACCTGAGCGAAAACAGCATAACGAAAAAGCAAATACTGGAATATATGAAGTACCGTGCACCGACAGAGCTTGTCGAGGACTTTCTGGATAAACTGACCGCGATGAAGGACCTTGGCAGGATGTCGGAAGCATACAGGCAGAAGGTCGGTATAGACAAGCTGCTTGGCAGCATGGATAAATCCCAGCAAAAACTCAAAAAACATATCGATGGACTTGGCGGCAGTGCAGACAAGTTCGTCAACGGTTTCAACAGCGGCGGCAGCTGGGTATCGGCCTTCAATGAGTTCAACTCGCAGACCGATGTCCTCTCAGCCATAGAAAGCAGCCTTGGATCATTGGAAAGCAGTATCGACAGCCTGGAAAAACAGCTGGACGATATGGGAATCAAAACGGGAAGCGATGTGGATCAGCCCCAGGACAGCACTTCCGGCCATACCGACAGCAGAAATGAGATCAAACAGCAGATTGCCGGACTGAAGGAAGAAAGGGAACAATTGGGCAAAGTCAGGGCAGATACCATAAACAGGCTGAATGATCTTTGGGATATGATAAGAAATCCTTTGACATCAGATTACCTCAATGCGAACAGGGCTGCGATGGATGAAGTATCGAAAATAGCGCAGAAAGGCGAAAAGGCACAGCTTGCGATAGCCAGGCTCGAGGAGTTCCTTAATGACAATTTCACAGGCGGGGAGGGAACGTTTTCACAGGGGTTCAGAGACCAGTTGAACACAGAACTTGCAGAAATGAAAGAACTTATACTTGATGGGCAAAAGGCCGGTATGATGATCGAACAGATCAGCAGTAATATTTCCACTCTTGAGAAAATCGTCAGTGAAATGGATGAGATCCTGAGGAGCAGCGGAGGCAGCCTTCCCCCTGATGGATTGCCGTCGCGGCTGATCGACATGATCGATAGCTACACAAGTATATATTATGATTATATGAGGCCGGAAAAAGGAGACAAGAAGGACGATCCAAGGAAGGGAAGGGCTGACGAGGTAAAGAAGTTCATTTCCGAGAAACTGCTTAAGGATGTGAATTACGAAACGGCAGGTTATGATAAGGAAAACCTGCCTTCATATAAAAAGGCTGCAACCGGGAATCTTGACGAAAGGGACATGGAATTCATCGGTTACTCTGCCGCATCGACCGGAACAGCTGAAAGCGGGCAGACCGTTGTCTCGTATAAAGGCGATTTTGGCAATGTGGGCGATGACGCTGACCTTTATGATGAGGAAAGCGAGTTCCAGGAAAATGCCCTTGGTTTCATTTCAGGTATCGGGAGTCTTGTTTCAGATCAGGCCGCCGCATTAAGGGACAGCATTTACATAAATGAGTATATAATGGGCACTTTCAAAAACTCGGTACCGTCACTGGTGAAAGATGCAGAGACGGTCAAAGATACCAATCTGCATGGCGAAGAAAAAGAAAAAGCAGAGACCTTTTACGACAGTGAAGTCGAATATATACTCCACGGCCAGCCTTCACAGAAACTGAACAACATGATGACAAGAGGGGAGTTACTGCTGGTCAGGTTCGGACTCAATACACTGCATGTCTATACAGATCCCGCAAAAAGGACAAAGGCGGCGACCATAGCGTCAGCCGTTGCCGGCTGGTGGACGGGAGGCGCCGGTATACCGCTGATCTCTAACCTTATAATGGCCGGATGGAGCCTTGGAGAATCGGTCATAGATGTAACTGACCTGTTGGAGGGCAGATCAGTGCCGATCTACAAAATGAAGGGTGACTGGCGGCTCGATATAGGTATCGCTTCGGAGGCGGGCCCGAAGACCGACCGCAGGCTGTATTTCAATTACCATGACTACCTGCGGCTTTTCCTGCTTACGGTAAGTGATGATACAAAACTCAGCAGGATAGAAGACCTGATCCAGTTGAATATTTGCAATGCAATGGGAAGCGATGATTTCAGGATGTCTGAATGCCATACCTGTGTCCGGATCGAGGCTGAGGTGTCGATGAAATACCTGTTCATAACGCAGCCATTTATCCGAAATGAGTTAAAAACCGGTGACGGGAGATACATTTACAAAGTGCTTTTATATGAGGGATACTGATCATTCTTTTCGTAATGCGGAAATGCCCTCGCATAAAGCTTAAGACGGCTGACAGGATACCTTTTTTGCAAGTGTGGAAGGAAAGCAACTGATATGCACAGGAAAACAGTTCTGAGCAAGACAAGTGTTTCAAAAGGAGCAGTGACCCTGGAAGCGGCAATAGTGCTTCCTGTGGTGCTGTGTGCGTTTTTCTCGGTCGTTTTCCTAATAAGGGCAGCCTATACGTACAGCCTTATACATCATGCACTTTCAGAAACGGCTCTTGAAATGGCGTCTGCAGGTTATATATATCATATCAGCGGGATACGGGATCTGCATGATACGGTAAGAAACACGATAAATGACAGGACTGAATTCCTGGAGGATCAGGCCGGAATCGTTGTCGATGCCTTTGGTTATCTGTATGGGAGCGACTCGGACTTGCCTGCAAATACCGGCTGGAATCCTGCAGGTCCGGGTTTGGAGGATGTGGAAGAGAAGTTCAGCAGGATTTTTGACTATACAAAAGATATTGCAGCAGATCCTCTTGATGAGATAAAGACTATCGCATGCTGCATCGCCGGCGGAACTTTCGACGATATGAAGACGCAACTGTTTATTCCGATAGTCAGGCTGTATATGAAAAAGCACCTGGTAACAGACGAAATCACCGATGCGGAAGAAAGACTGCGCTCCCTCAATGTGGTCGACGGATTGAGCGGGCTTGACTTCAGTGGATCATCCTTCCTTTCGGACAGGAATGAAGATATAGATATCGTTGTCAGGTACAGGATCAGGCTGCCGCTGCCAATAAGATTCACAGGGGACCTGGAGATCGTCCAGCGAGCCAGGGCAAGGGCATGGCTGGGGGGAGACACGAAGAAGGGAGTACTGGGAGACGACAGGGATTCCCCAGGCGGCGATGACATATGGTCGCTGAGCAATTTTCAAAGGGGGCTGAAAATACGGAGGATATTCGGAGCGAACCTGCCCGACAGTTTTCCTGTGATAGCAAGGTATGAAGCAGGCAGGGCGGTGATGATCAAAAGCATGGATATAACTGCAGCCAGTTACCAGAATGGCGGCACGGTAGAAAAGACTCTGAAAAGGTATCTTAAAGAGCTGAGGGAGTACCAGGGGCAGGATAAACCGTGGGGCAGAGACGGTATTGTGATAAGGAAAGAAGATATCAGGAAAAAGGAACTTTTGCTCGTAATCCCGGAGAATAAAGCGGACGACGCTATTGAGGCGGTGCTGGACGATGTTGTCAGATATGCCGATTCCATTGGGATCAACATGGTTATCGAAAGATACGGAATAAAACATACGGAAGAAAACGGGGATAAAAGCAATTTTCAATAACCGGCAGTCAAACTTCCGTCAATCACTATGTTCGCCGGATATTATTCAGGGATTGCTCTGACGGCTTTAAAATTGATGTTGACTTGTTGCCATGTTTATACTATTATTTGTACAAATAATTAGAAATGATTTTTCTGTGCATAGTATAGTATAGATGTTATGTTCCTGTTACTTACGGTCGGAATTCCAATGAAGGCTTCCACGATGTGGAGGTCTTTTGCTTTAGGAGGGCTGGTTATGAATGAGATAATCGAACAAATCTCAAAAATAGATGCAATTGCGTATAAAAATGAGCAAAAGATAAAAGAGATACTGGCCAGGGAAAGAAAAAGAATGGAAGATGAGATGAGGCAATATCGCGACAGGGCGTTGTCTGAAGCTGAAAAAAAGGCCAGGGCCCTTTATGATCAGATAAAGAGCAAGACCAACGAGGAATGCATGCAAAGCGAGGCTATGATCAAAAGGTATGCGGACAGGCTGGAGGCAAACTATCGGGCTGTTGAGGACAAGATCGTCAGAGATATTGTAGCCAGGCTCATAGAGAGGGATCAATAATGAATCCTTATACGGCTTATTATGCTGCAGATGCCAAAATATCAGCAAAAAAGGGCAAAGTTCTGGACGAGGCCAGGCTGCGCGGGATGATGGAATGCGAAACTGTTGATCAGGTGGCGGATTACATTAAAAATAAATACGGACTGGCCGGGCTCATATATGATGCAGGAAGCAATACCAGACTTTTCAGGGATGACCTGGAACAACTCATGACCAGGTACATGGTCCGTGAGACAGAGGAGATGCTGCATTATTTTTCAGGACCGTACAGGGACTTCCTCAGAGTATTCCTGATGAGGTTCGAAATAACCGATCTCGTGATGATGCTGCGGAAAATCACGAGAAATGAGGTACTGACAGATGTCAGCGAGCGCTTTGTCCACTCCGGCTCCTATTCAAAACTGCCCTTTGATAAACTGGCTGCATCGAAAGGCATGGAGGAGTTTATTGAAAATCTTAGGGGTACTCCATACTATACTGCATTGAAAACTGTCACGGGAAATGACGATGTCAAGAGGGAGTTCCATTCTGAGATGAAGCTTCAGATCCTGTTTTACAAAACATTGATGAAAAGGGCCGCGAAGCTTGAAAAGAAAGACTCTGAAGCCGTAAAGGAAATCGTCGGCACCAGGATCGATTTCCTGAATGTCCAGTGGATATACAGGGCCAGGGCATATTACGGCATATCTCCCGAACAGATACTCATCTACAGCATCCAGGGAGGAAACAGGCTCAAACCGGGGATACTGAAGAAACTGGCATACTCAGGGAGCGTGGACGAACTGGAGCGATTGGCCAACAAGTACATGAGATCCGGGATATTCGGAAATGAAGCTGAAATAAAGAAAAATCTCGATGAAGGTTTCTATGCATACCTGGAGAACAGGAAACGGGACACATCCATGGGGAAGGTCCTGTGGTATATATACATGCTGGACAGGGCAATAAGGAATATGGTAACGGTAACCGAGAGCATAAGGTACAGGCTGCCGAGGGAGCAAATGGAGAAATATCTGGTATAAAAGCAATGGTGACAGAGGTGACCCGCAATGGCGATTGAGAAAATGCTTTATCTTAAAATTGTCGGTTCTATCGAGGACATGCACAACACTTTAAGGAAGCTCGTCCTGAGTGAGATGCTGCACTTCGACCGGGAAAACACTGAAGGCTACGACAATAATTTTATAATCCATGAATATGAAACATATCTTTCAGGAGGATCCGTATATACCAGGGAGGATCACGGGGATATACAGGACCGGTGCGTCAGCATGGAACAGTTATTGGAGCATTTGAGCAAAGGACTGGATATATCCCTCCGTGTGGACAAGGAGAGCATCAGGGGCTCCAAATACGGCATAGACGAAGCGATGGAGGATCTGGACAGGATAAACGGTCTTATTGGCGGGCATATCGACGAAATCATTCGGAAAAGGGCCGATATCCTCATATATGAATCATTGAAGGAAAAATTGATGTGTATCAAATATAAGGATATCGATTTCAGAAGTATTTCCAATCTGAATTATTTCGACTATGAGATAGGAGCCCTGACCAGCACCAACAGGATAAGACTGAGAAGCAATTATGAAAACATAAGCGCTGTAGTGCTCAATATCGGTACTATCAGGAATTCTGTCGAGGATCTGTACATTATAATCTTCCCGAAGAAGTTCAGGGATGAAACACAAAAGCTTCTAAAGTCATTGAACTGGGTCAGGCTTGAAATCCCCGGGGAATTTACCGGGACAGTTTCTGAAATAACAGAGCAACTGGGTACCAGGATAGAAGACCTTAAGAAGGAGACAGATGAACTGGTCCGCCTGCTCGAAACCGGAAAGGATGATATTGCTGCGCGGCTGAACAGGATCCATACCGCAGTAATGCTGGAATCAAAGGTCATTGAGCTTGAAAAACAGGTGATCTATGGAGAGAGCACCTATGTGCTCAATGCCTGGATCAGGGAGAAGGACCTGGAAAAGGTCAAAAGCCTGCTCGGAAATGAGATAAATAAGGTTTTAATAGAAGTAAAAAAGGTATCCGAAATGGAAGGGCAGGTCATGCCTCCGACGCTGTTCAGAAACAACCGGTTTTTCAAACCGTTTGAGACAATAATAAGACTCTACGGACTGCCGTCTTATTATGAGATAGATCCCACGCCGTTTGTCGCCATAGCATTCTGCCTTATGTTCGGCATAATGTTCGGAGACATCGGACAGGGTCTTGTATATTTTATTGCAGGCCTGGTGCTCCTGAAAAGGATACCGGTCGCCGGCCAGTTACTGACCAGGCTCGGCGGTACTTCTATCATTTTCGGATTTGTTTACGGCAGCTTTTTCGGACTGGAGCAATCTGAACTGCCATGGCTGCCGGGCCTTATAGGCAAGCCACTGGATCCGAGGAACATACCCATGATCCTTGTTGCGGGTGTGGTGTTCGGCGTCGTTGTGATGACGATATCTTTCATGTTCGGCATCATAAATTGCCTGAGGAGGGGAAACATCGAACACGGCATTTTCGGAAAGAATGGAGCAGCAGGGTATGTATTTTTCATGGGTCTTATCTTGTCGGCCGCCGCAGTCGCCGGAGTCATCAGCCTGCCGGTTTCGGCACCGCTTTGTGCGATGCTTGTGAGCCTGATCGTCATGATTTTCAAAGAGCCGCTTTCAAACCTGGTATCCGGCAAAAAGCCGATTGTTCACGGCAGCTTCGGCTCATACCTTACAGAGAGCATATTCGAAGGAGTCGAGACGCTACTGTCGACACTGAGCAATGCCATATCGTTCATACGTGTCGGTGCTTTCGCGCTGAACCATGCCGGATTGTTCCTGGCATTCCTGGTGATGTCGGAAATGACTTCGAATACAGTACTGAAAATCATCATACTTGTACTTGGCAATGTCCTGATACTTACCCTTGAGGGATTGGTGGTGTTCATCCAGGGGCTGCGTCTTGAGTATTACGAAATGTTCAGCAAATACTTCCAGGGGGACGGTGTTGCTTTTAAACCCGTAAAGATCAGCGATTGAGATATCGTTTCAAATATAAAAAGAAAAGGGGAGGATCATTATGCAGTTGGTTTTGTTGGCTATAGCTACAGCAATAGCAGCAGGTACGGTTATATATGGACGTATGGCAATGAAGATGAACAAAAAGGGCAGTGTGAAAAAAGCGGTATTTACTTCGGTTTCAGCTTTCGGGACAGTGATGGTCACCATGATAGTGCTCATGCTGTCGGGCCATCCGGTATTCGCTGCCAGTGAAGCTGCACAGGCAGCCGGCGGGGTAGGGATGTCCCTCGGGGAAGGATTCAAGTACCTGGCCGCGGCCCTCAGCACGGGCCTTGCCACCATCGGTACGGGGCTTGCCGTCGGGTCTGTCGGTTCATCTGCCATCGGAGCGGTTACAGAGGACTCGTCGATACTTGGAAAGACGCTGATATTCGTAGGTATGGCTGAAGGTATCGCTATCTACGGTATGATCATTTCGATCCTGATACTGTTTGTCTGAGCTTTGGGAACTGATGCGGGGAGATTATATGAAATCGTTTTTGATAAGTGATAAAAGGGAAGCCCTGGTCGGCATGAGACTGGCCGGAATAGACGGAGTGCTGGCCCAGACCCGGGAGGAAGTGCTCAGTGTGGTCAGGACCGTTACCAGGAACGAGGATATCGGTATTCTGATCCTGACTGAAAATGTGGCCGACATGATAAAGGACGAGGTACTTGGCCTCAAGCTGAAAGCAAAAAGGCCGCTGATAGTGGAGATACCCGGAAGACATGGCAGTAAGCACTCCGAGGACAAGCTCGCGGACTATATCAGGAATTCCGTCGGTATTCATATTTGAGGTGATCATATGGTAACGATAGAACAAAAACTTGCATTGTTCTCGAACCTCCTGCACCGGTCGATGGGCGAAGCTTTCAAGCGTGAGATGGAAGAGCTCAGGAAAGAATTCGAGGCCAGGATGGACAAGAACAGGGAAGAGGCCGATAAAGAAGCGGAGAGGATCGTTGAAACAGCTGAGAAGAGGGCGGAAGCCGAAAGGACCGAACTATTGAGCAGAAAGAGGGTCGAGTTCAGGAAAGAGTACATGTCCCTGAAAGAGAAATATTTCTCGGCCCTGATGGAGCGTATCAGGAAAGAACTTGGAAATTTTGCCGGCAGCGATGGTTATACGGCTTACATTAAGAAGCTTGCCGCCAGGCTGGCATCCATGGTACCGGAATCTTGCAGGCTCGAGATCTATCTTGCCGGCAGGGATCTTGACAAATATATGGCTGTCCTGGAGCAGGCCTTATCGGGCACGAAGCAGGCCGACATCGTATTCAGACCGGCTGAGGACGATATCATCGGAGGCTTTATAGCGTACGACATGGACAACGATATAAGGATAGATATGTCTTTAAGAGCTTTGCTGGAGGACAACAGACCATTTATCATGCAGACATTGTTCCAGGCAATTGAAACGGGTGATCAGAATGGATTATAAGGAAGGCATCATTCAGCTTATCAGCGGGCCTGTGGTAAAGGGCATCAATATGGGAGCGTTCATGCTCAACGAAATGGTCACTGTGGGAAGCAAAAGGCTGATCGGAGAGGTCGTTTCGATAGAAGGCGATGTTGCCACTATCCAGGTATATGAGGAAACCGAAGGCCTGAAAGCCGGCGAAAAGATAATAAGCACCGGGAATCCGCTGTCCGTGACGTTGGGGCCGGGTATGCTTGGCAATATTTTCGACGGGATCCAAAGACCGCTGCAGAAGATCAACAGCATTTCCGACGGATTCATACCGGAAGGAATAGGACTGCTGTCGCTTGATGAGGAAAGGAAATGGCCGGCGCATATAACAGTAAAGCCGGGAGATGAATTGAAGCCCGGAATGGTCTATGCCACGGTACAGGAGACGCTGAGTATAGTCCACAGGCTTACAGTGCCTGCGGGTACCGGCGGGAAGGTGATCGAAGTCCTGCCGGACGGTGATTATACGATAAAAGATACGGTTGTCGTCCTGGAAAGGAAGGACAAGAGCAGGGCCGAACTGAAGCTTTCAAGCAAATGGCCGGTAAGGCAGCCAAGGCCTGTCGCGAAAAGGCTGCCTGTCTATAAGCCGCTGGTGACAGGACAGAGGGTGATCGACAGCTTCTATCCCATCGGCAAAGGCGGTACCGTCGGTATACCGGGCGGATTCGGCACGGGCAAGACCATGACCCAGCACCAGCTTGCCAAGTGGTGTGATGCAGATATAATCATCTATGTCGGCTGTGGTGAACGCGGGAATGAGATGACGGACGTGCTGGAGGAGTTTCCGGCCCTTACGGACCCACGGACCGGAAGGCCGCTTATGGAGAGGGTAATACTTATCGCAAATACATCCAACATGCCGGTCGCAGCGCGTGAAGCAAGTATCTATACAGGCATCACCATGGCAGAGTACTACAGGGATATGGGTTATGACGTGGCCCTGATGGCCGATTCCACATCCAGGTGGGCGGAGGCGCTCAGAGAGATATCAGGCCGCCTTGAAGAGATGCCTGCTGAAGAAGGGTATCCCGCATACCTGCCCTCCAGGCTGGCCGAGTTTTATGAAAGAGCCGGATGTGTGCGCACGCTCGGAGGCCAGGAGGCGTCGGTCACCATCATCGGAGCGGTCTCGCCCCCCGGAGGAGACTTTTCCGAACCTGTCACGGAAAACACAAAAAGGTTTGTAACCACCTTCCTGGCCCTGGACAAGAAACTCGCCTATTCGAGACATTATCCGGCAATAAATTACCTGACCAGTTACAGCGGGTATATTACGATGCTCCGCGACTGGTATTCTGAGAATGTGGCCCCTGATATGCTTGAGCTCAGGACAAAGATGATAAGGCTGCTGCAGGAAGAAGAGAAGCTGAACGAAATAGTGCAGCTTGTCGGTGAGGATGTGCTGCCCAACGACCAGGCACTGGTGATGGAGACCGCAAGGATAATAAAAAAGGCATTCCTGCAGCAAAATGCGCTTCACAAAGAGGACACATATACTGTAATAGCCAAGCAGTACAAAATGCTGAAGGTCATCGATACCCTGTACGAAAGCGCTTTGCGGTGTGTAAAGCTGGGAATACCGATTTCAACGATCAAAAGCCAGGACATAGTGCAGGAGGTGCTGAGGATGAAGGAAAGTGTTCCCAATGACAGGTCTGAACTGCTTGACGAACTGAGCGACAGGATCGTGAAGGTATACAGTGAGCTGAGCCTTAAGTATGAGTAGGGTAATGAACAATCCATTTGTGTTCGAGGTCGAGCCATGAGAGTAGAGTATAAAAAGGTCGTAAAGGTGGAAGGCCCACTGATGGTGCTTTCCAATGTAAGAGACGCCGCATATGGCGAAATGGTAGCTATCAGACTTGACAACGATGTTGTCAGAAAAGGGAAAATAATAAAGATAGACGGATCGAATGCCATAATACAAGTGTTTGAAGGTACGGCGGGGATATCGACGAGAAACGCCGGCGTGGAATTCAAAGGCGAGCCTATGTCGATACCTCTGTCCCCGGAGATACTGGGAAGGACATTCAACGGGTCAGGCGAACCCATTGACGGCCTTTACCAGGTCGTTTCGTCCGAAAGATATAATATAAACGGACGTCCGATAAACCCTGTGGCAAGAAAATACCCGAGGAACTTCATACAGACGGGCATTTCCTCGATCGATGCCCTTATGACGCTTATTAGGGGACAGAAACTGCCTATTTTCTCGGGAAGCGGTATTTCCCACAATGAACTGGCTGCGCAGATAGTAAAACAGGCCAGGATCGAAGGGGCCGGCAGCGGCAATTTTGCCGTTGTCTTCGGAGCCATGGGCATCAGGCATGATGATGCGGATTTCTTTATTAAAAGCTTCCAGGCCTCAGGTGTACTGGATCATGTAGTAATGTATATCAATACTGCAGATGCTCCTATTGTGGAGAGGATATCCACTCCAAGGTGCGCACTCACTGCAGCGGAATATCTTGCCTTCAAGCTGGATATGCATGTACTTGTGATACTTACCGACATGACGAGTTATGCGGAGGCGCTTCGGGAGATATCGTCCGCAAAGGGCGAGGTGCCGTCACGAAAGGGTTACCCGGGCTATTTATACAGCGATCTTTCGACGATTTACGAAAGGGCCGGGATGATCAAGGGCAAGGAAGGTTCCATAACCCTCATACCGATACTGACCATGCCAAACGATGATATCACGCACCCGGTCCCGGACCTAACAGGCTTTATCACAGAAGGGCAGATCGTGCTCAACCGTGAACTCGGCCAGAAGGGTATATATCCTCCGGTAGACATACTTCCGTCGCTGTCAAGACTGATGAAGGACGGTATCGGTACGGACTATACAAGGGAAGACCATGCAGACCTGGCAAGCCAGCTGTTTGCGGCTTATTCCCGGGTGCAGGAGGTCAGATCGCTGGCGCAGATAATAGGCGAGGAGGACATGAACGATATAGACAGGCTGTATCTGCAATTCGGCAGGGAGTTTGAGAACAGGTTCATATCGCAGGGCGCCGATGAAAACCGGAGCATCAGGGAAACGCTGGACCTTGGCTGGGAGATCCTGTCCATTCTTCCTGAAGAAGAGCTGGATCGCGTGAACGTTGACATACTGAAAAAGTATTACAGGAAAGGCAGTGATAACTGATTATGGCCATGATGGTGGCTCCGACCAAGTCCGGCCTGATTAAGGCAAAATCCTCTCTGGCGCTGTCGAACAAGGGCTTTGAGCTGCTTGATAAAAAAAGGAACGTACTGATCAGGGAAATGATGGAACTGGTAAACAAGTCAAGGAATATACGGGAGAAGGTGTATTCAACGATAGCGGAAGCATACCAGGCACTTCAGGAGGCCAATATAACAATGGGCTTCCGGGATGTGGACGATATCACCAACAGCATACCTGCGGACGAGGATTTTGAGATCCTGCTGAAGAGCGTTATGGGGGCGGAGATTCCTTCGGTCAGGTATAAAAGGAAAGAAATCGAGCCTGCCTACGGCTTTTACAATTCAAATATATCTTTGGACATCGCCAGGCAGAAATTCAATGAGGTGCGCTACGGCATATATGAGCTGGCAGAGCTTGAAAACTCCATTTTCAAGCTGGCGAAGGAGATAGAAAAGACCAGCAAGAGGACAAACGCCCTTCAGCATATCCAGATCCCCAAATACAGCGAGCAGGTCAAGCGCATACAGGAGGTGCTTGAGGAAAAGGAGAGGGAGGATTATTTCCGCCTGAAATGGTGCCAGGAGCGGCAGTCGCAATAGGACTTGGAACTTTCTGCCCGCTTCAGACATTACGTTTATTTCCTTTCAGAGACTTGCTGCCAAACTCCAGACAAGTTCCCGGATCCGGTCCATGATGAAAAAGGAGACGGTTGGATGGCAGTATTTTTCAACCCGTATTGCAATTGGTCCCATTATGTAGTAAAATAAATAAAAATTTAATAAGATGAGGAGAGATGAGTTGAGATGAGTACGCTGAGCAAAAATGATGTTGTCAAGATCACTTTGGAAGAGTCTGAGATCCCGAGGCAATGGTACAATATCGTTGCCGACATGCCTAACAAACCAGCTCCGTATCACAATCCAGTTACAGGTGAATTGCTGAAGCCTGATGACATGAAGGCTATTTTTCCTGATACCCTGATAGCCCAGGAAGTGTCCACCGAGAGGTTTATCGAAATACCTGATGAAGTGCGAGAGCTATACAAGCAATGGAGGCCATCGCCGCTGTACAGGGCAAGGAACCTCGAGAAACTGCTGGACACTCCGGCAAGGATATACTACAAGTATGAGGGCTGCAACGCGACAGGAAGCCACAAGCTGAATTCTGCCCTTGCACAGGCTTACTACAACAAGAAAGCCGGAATAAAGCGCCTTTCCACGGAAACTGGCGCCGGGCAGTGGGGCAGCGCACTGAGCATGGCATGCAATCTTTTTGGCCTTGAGTGCACTGTTTACATGGTCAAGGTAAGTTATCAGCAGAAACCGTACCGGCGTTCATTTATGGAAACATTCGGCGCGAAAGTTCATGCGAGCCCGACTAACCTGACTCAATCCGGAAGAAGGATCCTTGAGGAGGATCCGGAATCAACAGGCAGCCTTGGTATCGCTATAAGCGAAGCTGTTGAGGATGCGGCTACCCACGATGATACCAACTACTCGCTTGGCAGCGTCCTGAACCATGTATGCCTGCATCAGACGGTCATCGGACAGGAAGCCAAAGCGCAGCTGGAAAAGGTAGATGAGTATCCGGACATCGTCATTGCCTGCTGCGGCGGAGGCAGCAATTTTGCGGGTATTGCGTTCCCGTTCTTACAGGATAAACTGACGAAGGGCAAAAAACTGCGTGCTGTCGCTGTTGAGCCAGCTGCATGCCCGACACTTACGAAGGGCGTATTTGCTTTCGATTACGGCGATACTGCGAAAATGGCACCCATCGTAAAGATGTACACGCTGGGACACAACTTCGTGCCTGAAGGAATACACGCCGGCGGGCTGAGATACCATGGAGCTTCAGCAATCGTAAGCCAGCTGTATGACGATGGCATCATCGAAGCTGTCGCTTACGGCCAGAAATCCGTATTCGATGCAGCCGTCATGTTTGCAAGATCAGAGGGCATAATCCCTGCTCCCGAGTCTTCACATGCTATCCGCGCAGCTATTGATGAAGCTGTCAAGGCAAAGGAAGCCGGCGAGGAAAAAGTTATCCTGTTCAACCTGAGCGGCCATGGATACTTCGATATGTCATCATACGATTATTACTTCAGCGGCAATATGAGAGACGTAGAATATTCAAGGGAGAATGTCGAAAAGAGCATAGCCCAGCTGCCTAAAGTAAAATAGCTTTATACTGCTGTAAATCCGCAAGCTGCCGTCATTTCTGCCGACGGCAGCTTTTTTGATGCGCCTGTGGAGTTGGGGACAGTTCTTCATTAGTCGGCGGCAGGGACAGTTCTGTACTTTTCGGCTGAAGAGACGGCTGGAGACAGTTTTCATGTTAAGATGTCAGGGACGGTTCTCAAGTTTACAGATGTTGGGGACAGTTCTCAATTTTATAGGGGAAACAACATATATGGGAATAATTCGGCTTCATAGATCTTTGCTGAATATATCAGGTTTGCGTATAAGGTATTCCATATTATCAAACCTGGATTAAATCCTTGTATTCATTCGGGCCTTGCTTATCAGCAAATGCCTTCCTTCCATATGACGGTAATTTCTGAAGAACTGTCCCCTTATTTTGTTTTTCAGAACTGTACCATGACCAACTTCTGCAGGACTGTCCCCGAGCCTGCTTCTGAAGAACTGTCCCCATGGTAGTCCCCATGGTAGTCTCCATGGTATTTTAGCTGCCGACCGCTAATATAATTTAAATGTGGCTGCTGACGGCGGCAGACCAGGGTTGGATCTGTGGATACCAGTTCCGGGGCTTTTTCAGGAGAAGGAGGCAGGCGTGATGTTCAATGGCGACATTTCCGGGATCATAGAGAAGGACAGACAGGAGAAGGTCAGGGATCGATTTGAGGGGACATTCCTTGATTATGTGGAGATAGTCAGGGAGAATCCAGAAGTTGCCATGCTTGCACACCAAAGGATCTACAACCTGATTTCAAAAGCAGGCGTAGAAGTGGTTAAAACAGATGAAGACCCTAGATTGAGAAGGATCTACGGCAACGATATCATAAAGAAATACAAGTTTTTTGAGAACTTTTACGGCATCGACAAAACCATAATGAAGATAGTGAGGTATTTCCATTCAGCGGCGATGGCCGGAGAGGAATCGAGGCAGGTTTTATATCTCGTCGGGCCGGTCGGATCCGGGAAATCCTCGATCATGGAAGAGATAAAACGGGCCCTTGAAGCAAGCCAGGAAATATATGCGCTGAAAGGATGCCCGATGCAGGAGGAACCGCTTCATTTGGTGCCTTATCAACTCAGGAGCAAATTTGAAGAGATATTGAATGTGAAGATAGAAGGCGATCTGTGTCCTATTTGCCGATACAGGCTGAAAAATGAATACGACGGAAGATATGAAGATTTTCCGGTCATAAAGACAGGATTTTCTGTCAGTGCAAGGAGAGGAATCGGCGTAGTGCCGCCCGTCGATCCGAACAACCAGGACACGAGCGTGCTGATAGGAAGTGTTGACATTTCGAAAATCGACTTATATCCGGAAGACGATCCAAGGGTCCTATCCCTGAACGGAGCGTTCAACGTCGGCAACAGGGGTGTTGTCGAGTTTATAGAGGTATTTAAAAACGAGACGGAGTATCTGCATGCGATGATAACGGCAACCCAGGAGAAGTACATACCGTCTCCCGGAAAAGGCCCAATGATCTATTTCGACGGCGTCATCCTTGCCCACTCGAACGAAGCCGAATGGAACAAGTTCAAATCAGACCATACCAATGAAGCGATCCTGGATAGGATAGTGAAGATAGAAATACCGTACTGCCTGGAGTTGAACGAAGAGATCAAAATATATGAGAAGATCCTGAGAAAAAGCAGGTTCAGGGCCCACATTGCGCCCCATACCATCGAGGTAGCCTCGATGTTTGCCATTCTGACACGGCTTGCTCCTTCGTCGAAGGTAGATCTTATGACGAAACTCAAGATATATAACGGCGAAGAGATAGTTGAAAAGGGCATGACCCGTAAGATCGACATAATGGAACTCAGGGAAGAGGCGCCTCGTGAAGGAATGACCGGTATTTCCACGAGATTTATAATGAAAGCACTGGATATGGCATTGTCGGAATCCGAATACGACTGCATAAATCCCATTTCCGTCATGGAGATGCTGATCAGGTCGGTTAAGGAACTTTCAATCAGTGAAGAAGAGAAAAACAAATATATCAGGTTCATACAGGATTCAGTGAAGAAGGAGTACAACAAAATCCTTGAAAAAGAAATAACCAAGGCTTTCATTTATGGTTACAGGGAACAGGCGGAAAGCCTTTTCAACAATTACCTCGACCATGCCGAAGCGTATGTAAACAGGACCAGGATAAAGGATCCCAATACGGGCGAAGAACTTGAACCCGATGAGAAGTTCATGAGGTCCATCGAGGAGCAGATAGGGATAACGGAAGCGTCTGCAAAAGGTTTCAGGGCAGATGTCACCGCATACATGTTTTTTGTGATGAGAAATGGCGGAAAGCTGGACTACTGCAGTTATGAACCTCTCAAGGAGGCAATCGAGAAAAAGCTCACAGCATCGGTGAAAGAACTCAGCAGGATCATTACGAAGGCAAAAGTGAGAGATGAGGAACAGAACAGGAAGTACAACGCGATGGTTGCAGAAATGAAACGCAACGGGTACTGCGACCACTGCTGCAACGTTGTGCTCAAATACAGTGCAAATAACCTCTGGAAAGACTGAAACAGTGAAGACTCCAAACCATATTGATCAAAAGAGGACGGAAATATGGCGATTTTCAGAGAATATGACCCCTGCGGGAGAGAGAGGTCTGCCGAAGACAGGCGCAGGCACAAAGAGTTGGTGGAGGAATCGATCAAAAGGAATCTTGGCAACATAATATCGGAAGAGAGCATAATCGGCCAGAGCGGCAATAAAAAAATCAAAGTGCCTGTAAAAGGCATAAAGGAATACAGTTTTATTTTCGGCAGCAACAGGAAGGGAGCAGCAACAGGTGATGGGGATGAAAGACGCGGAGATGTGGTCGGCGATGATTCCGACGAGAACATCTACGGCTATGGAGGCGCCGGCAATATCGAAGGCGAGGATATATACGAAACGGAGATCACTATTGAAGAGCTTGTGGGTTATCTGTTCGATGACCTTAACCTGCCGGATCTGGACAGGAAGAAGCTTTCCCAGTTCGAGACCGTCAAAGGTTACAGAAAGTTGGGATATCAAAGAAAAGGCATCCCTCCGAGGCTGGCAATCAGAAGATCGGTTGTAGAGAAGATCAAGCGGAAACAGTCATATAAAAGGACCCTCGAGGAATTGAGAAAAGAGCAGGGCGAAGATGTAAACATGGACACCATCACCTGTGGAGAAGAAGGGATGCCGGATGCTGCTGCATGTAACACAAGCGGCAGGTTTGCGTTTGCCGAGGAAGACCTCCGGTACAGGAGGCTCCGTGAGATAAGGAAGAAAGACTTCAATGCGGTCGTGATCTGCATCATGGATGTTTCAGGGTCCATGGACCAGACCAAGAAGTACATGGCCCGCAGTTTTTACTTCCTGCTGTACCAGTTTCTCAGGCACAAGTATTCTAACGTTGAAGTGGTTTTCATTGCGCACACCACTACTGCGAAGGTGGTAAGCGAACTTGAATTTTTCCACAGGGGCGAGTCTGGCGGCACCTATATAAGCAGCGGTTATGAAAAAGCCCTTGAGGTGATTGAACAGCACTACAACCCTGCCAACTGGAACATTTACGCATTCCACTGCAGCGACGGGGACAACTGGATAGAAGACAATGAGCGGGCTGTAGAATATGCTAAAAAGCTATGTGAGAAATGCAATCTTTTCGGATATGGCGAGATAGTGCCCGGATATTACTTTTCAGGCAGTACTGTGAGGACGGAATTTATCAACAACATACAAGCTGACAACTTCATAATCGTAACAATGTCAAGAAAGGAAGACATAATAACTGCATTGAAAAGGCTGCTGGCCAAAGACGGCGACAAGGAATAAATGCGAAGCATTCTCAGGAAGCTGCTGACGCATCGGAAATAGTGAACAAGGATGACTGCATAAATGCGGGCTGGTCAAAAGAACTGATCGTTAACTACCGAATCGAATCAACCGAGGCAAAATGACCAAATCATATCAACTGTGCAAAACGGCCGGATCGAATCAACATGTACATGCAACATCAAGTGTTTTCAACGAAAACGACAGGAGCGGGATATGGCAGATTACAGCATAAGCGAACTGGAAATGTGGAGCAAAAGGATAGAAGAGATAGCTGCAGAAGCCGGGCTGGACTGCTATGAACAGGAGTTCGAGCTTGTCAGTTATGAAGAGATGACGTCTTACGAAGCCTATTCGGGCATGCCTTCCCATTATCCTCACTGGAGTTACGGCAAAGCATATGAACGTATAAGGACCCTGAACAGATACAATTTGTCGGGATTGCCATATGAAATGGTGATAAATTCAAACCCTTGCATAGCATATCTGATGAAGGACAACTCGCTTCTTTTGCAGATCCTGACCATGGCCCACGTTTATGCCCATAATGATTTTTTCAAAAACAACAGGCTGTTCAAGGCAGGGACCAGGGCAGAGCATACGGTCGGGATGTTCAAGAATCATGCGGAGAGGGTAAGGGAATACATAAAGGATCCGAGCATCGGATATCTGAAAGTGGAAAAAGTGCTGGACGCAGCCCATGCGCTCCGGTATCAGTGTGAAAGGACCATAGGTGTGAAGAAGCTTTCGGATGATGAACTCAGGGAAAGGCTGAAAAGCGGGAATAAAAAGACAGTTGGCGATTTCCCGCTGCTCGAACCAAAACCAACGTATACCGATGAACCGGATCTGAGGCGGCTTCCGCTGGAACCTGAGGAAGACCTGCTGTATTTTATAGGCAAGTATGGAAGGTTGGAACCCTGGCAGAAGGATATTATAGATATCGTCAGAGAGGAAACGAGGTATTTCATTCCGCAGATCGAGACAAAGATCATGAATGAAGGGTGGGCAAGCTTCTGGCACTACATGATCCTCAACAGGCTGGAACTTCCCCAGAAACTCCATTTCGAATTCCTCAGGAGGCACAACCAGATAATCAGGCCGTACGAAGGCAGGATAAATCCATATTTCCTGGGCTTTAAAATTTTTATGGACCTTTATGAAAAAAATGACCGTAAAACAGGCAAGATATTCGAGATCAGGACGACAGAGAGGGACGATACCTTTATCAGGAGATATCTTACGAAGGAACTGTGCGTGGAGATGAAGCTGTTCGAGTTTGAAAAACACGGCAGCGAATATGTTGTTTCGGAAGTTGCCGATGACAAAGGCTGGACGAAAATAAGGGATACGATAGCTTCTTCGTTAGGATTCGGAAGTTTGCCCGTCGTCAGGGTAATCGACTGGAACCAAAAGGAGAACACGCTTTTGCTGGAGCATTTATATGACGGAAGGGAACTGGACCTCCAGTATGCCAACGAGACTTTGAAGCATTTGATTGATCTCTGGGAAGGCAAGGTAATACTGAATACGGTGGTCGAAGGCAAAAAAAGGTCGATCGTTTGTGATGAGCAACGGAAAATATTGATGATCAATACCTAATCAGTGGCATTTCTTCAAATCACGGCAATCTGTCAGTTATCTGCCGGATGCTGGTCTGTCATATGCAATTCAATTGTGATAGAATAAGAATGAATAAACTGCCAGTTTATATCAGTTTAGCATAAGCGAGGTCTCCACAAATGAAAAGGTACTGTTGTTTCATCCTTTCAGCCCTGATAGCGTCGTTGTTTCTTCTTACAGGCTGCAATTCGGATACCGGCGGAAGAACCGGCGATGAACATGCCGCTGTTTCAGAGGAAGCGGCTAATGTGCCGAATATAAGTGCGTCAACGAATCTCGAGGGAGACATACTCTTTTATCCGACATTCGATGAAAACTATAAGACCGGCAGCAATGAGAAATTTGCTTTCTGGTTTGACATCCCGGTCGAATGGAATGCTGTCGACAGGAGTGAGGACGGTTCGGAGTATTATATCCTGCCGGGCAATTACAAGGTCAATATCCGGATCTACGGACAACTTACAGATGGGCCAGAAGACGAGTTTTACAGGAAGCTTGCAGGGAAAAACGGACAGATCGAGGATTTTGCTTACAGGGATGGCTGGATCGGAAAGAAGATCACCGTTTCCGAAACTGAACTTTATTTCGTACGTGTGGACGGTGACAGCTATCTGATACTGCATGTCGATGCGGCCGAAGACCCTGGATGGCTGGCAGAAAACGAAGAAACGATCCTTTACATCGCAAGGAGTGCGAGAACGACAAGGGAAAGCTTCGGCAAAAAGACCGATGAAATCAGCCTGATAACGGATGATGACCTGAGAGTGGGAGAACTGGAAGTCGGAATGACATATGAAAAGCTCATATTCGCGATAGGACAGGAACCTGTGGAGAAGACAGAGGAAGAATATCACGGCATGAAGGCGGAGATGCTGTATTTTGAAGATGATACACAGGTCTATGTCGTCAATGACATCGTACATATTATCAATGTGGTCAGTCCGGCTTATGAGACTCCCAGGGGTCTTAAACCGGGAGACAGTGAGGAGCGGATCCTCGAACTGTACGGGGAACCTAACAATAGGGACGATTGCGTATATGGATACTGCATCAACGGATATGAATTACTCACCATAGTGGTGACAGACGGTGTTGTTTCCCAGATACAAGTCGAGCTTGGAGGATGGGAGACGGAAGTATTCTGAGCTTGCCGGAAAGCTGGAGTACCGGATCGGTATAGCTAATACACGGATGAATAAATGTGAAAGGTGAATCGCATGAATAATGGTATCGATATGTATAAAGACACAGCAGATTATATGGAGAAGTGCAGAAATGCTGCAGATTATATAAGCAGCCGGATAGGCGGGAACCCGCAGATCGCCATAATCCTTGGATCAGGCCTTGGACCCCTGGCAGACTCGCTGGAACAGCCTGTCGAGATCGATTACCGTGATATACCGGGTTTCCCTGAAACAACTGTCACAGGCCATGCCGGAAAACTTGTCTGCGGGATTATGGGGGGCAGGCGCGTGCTCGCGATGAAGGGCAGGTTCCACTATTATGAAGGCTACGATGTATCACAGGTGGTTTTCCATATAAGGGTATTCAGGCTGATGGGCATATCCAGCCTGATCGTGACCAATGCTGCCGGCGGGATAAATACATCTTTCAATCCGGGAGATCTTATGCTGATAACCGACCACATCAGTTTTTTCGCACCGTCGCCGCTGCGCGGCAGAAACCTGGATGAATTTGGGCCAAGGTTCCCCGATATGTGTGATGCATACGATAAAAATCTGGTCGAGTATGCCGAGAAGATCGGCAAAAGCATCGGGATCGGACTGAAAAAAGGAGTTTATGCGTTCGCACAGGGACCTATGTATGAAACTCCGGCAGAGATACGCGCGCTGCGCGCTATAGGCGCCGACGCAGTGGGCATGTCGACAGTGCCTGAAGTGATCACCGCACGGCACTGCGGTATGAGGGTGCTGGGGATATCCTGCATTACAAATATGGCAGCAGGCGTGCTTGAGCAAAAACTTGACCACGCGGAAGTCATGGATACGGCAAAGAGAGTTGAGAGTATCTTCATTCGGCTGGTTTCAGAAATCGTAGCCAAATGGGAGTTTTAAAGATCGGAGTTGACTGGATCGTAGTTTTGGATCCAGGGTTTCAGCATGGGTGGATATGACTCGGGTTTTGCGGATAAAAGTCTGGAAGACCGATGCCTGCTGGATCGAAGCTTAGCAGATAAATATCAGACCGAAAATAATTGTACTGGAATTTGGTATATCAACGTTTAAGCGAAGGCTAGACATTTTCGTTCGATACATCTTCGCTTTTAGTTTTGGAACATTACTTTTTACAGTCTGACGTGGCATCAGTATGCCAACAATGGCGCCACGCTCTTCTCAGTGATCTCTACGGTGGACTTGTCACGCCTGATCCGGAGTTAAATGAATATAAGTGCAGCAATCGTGAAGCTGTTGGTAATATAGTTGTAATTGATTGTTGATAAACATCATATTAAAGGATATAATAGGAAGTAGTTTCACATGGAAGTTTCTACAGCTACAGGGTACACAAAACAGGACAGTGATTTTCTGATTGCCGGTGCATCATGTCTGTGACTTCTTTTGCATGAACGGGCGCCTTGTCACAGATTATATACAGGGAGACTGATAACGTGGATAAAGAAATACTTAATATGGAAGAAGCTGCTGAATTGTTCAATGTCAGCATCAAAACATTCATAAAACTCCTGAAAGAGGAGAAGGTCCCTGCCAGGAAAATCGGAAGAGAGTGGCGGTTCAGCAGGCAAGCGCTGATCCAGTGGCTGTCGTCGGGCGATTCTCAGCAGTATTCTTCCAGCGAAAGCGATACGAAGGAGTTTTTTGACAGGGTCGCGCCTGAATGGAGCAAACTCCGGAGCGGCTATTACGATGCAGATGTGATCGATAAACTGCTCAACTCCGACCTGCTCAGGGAAGACATGGTACTGGTCGATCTGGGAGCGGGCGACGGCTACCTTGCCAGGGCTGTTGCGCCAAAAGTGGATACGGTCATAGCTGTCGACATTTCCGGAGCGATGATAAGTGAATTGAGAAAGAAAGCGGCCAGGGAGGGTATAAAGAATATCCAGACCATTGTAGGCGACGGATGCGACGTTCCTCTTGATGACGGCAGTGCCGATATCGTATGTGCAAACATGTTCCTGCACCATATCGAAGAACCCATAACTGCCGTCAGGGAAATGAGCAGGATTTTAAGACCCGGCGGAAAGGTGTTCCTTGCGGACTTGACAGAACATGGCAACAAGGAACTGATGGAAGCGATGTATGATGTATGGCCTGGGTTTTCGCAGAAAGAGGTCAGCGAATGGTTCGAAAAATGCGGGTTCAAGATAGAGAGGTTTGATACGCTTGACCGTAAGGAATCCGGAAGGAAGTCCGGATCGAAGAAAGAAGTGGGCGTTTTCATAATGGTCGCGGGAAGGCAGTGAAACCGTCCTGGTGCCGTACCCTGTTCCATGATGTACTAATCAGCGGTTGGATGACTGAAACATGCAACAGATGGCCGGAAATGTGTAAATGCATATATAGCCGTATCATATATGCCTATAATATGATTCAAAGGAGATGAGTATGGGTAAAATCATCGTTGCCGGTTCGATCGCATATGATCACATCATGGAGTTTCCCGGGTATTTCAGTGAACTGATAATAGCTGACAGGATAGACAAGCTGAATATCAGTTTCCTCGTTAAGAGCCTGAAAAAGGTACGCGGCGGGTCAGCTCCAAATATTGCGTACAACCTGGCGCTTACCGGCCAGAAAGCAGAGATACTCGGTACAGCAGGAGCCGATTTTGAAAGCTACAGGCAGTGGCTTGAGGAGATCGGCGTTGGAACAGGACTTGTGAGAATCAGGGAAGATGACTTTACGGCTTCCTGTTTCATCAACACCGACCTTTCCGGCAATCAGATCACAGGGTTCTATCCGGGCGCAATGGCGTATGACGAAAAAATCAGCATGCTGGACATTCCGATGGACGATGTTTCAATAGTGGTAATAGCTCCGACCGAGCCCGCCGCGATGAGCAGATGGTGTGATGAACTGCAGAGGATCGGGATACCATATCTATATGATGCGGGAATGCAAATCCCGCGGCTGGAGCCGGAGGATCTGGCCAAAGGCATACTCGGAGCGAGGATCGTCATTTTCAATGAGTATGAGTATGCTATGATGCGGAAAAAGACAGGCCTTACCATGGGCGATATACTTGCCAGGGCAGAGTTGGCCGTTATCACTCTTGGAGAAAGAGGGTCCGAGTTGTGGACGAAAGATGGAAGAGTGACGGTCCCTGCAGCCAAACCGGTCAGGGTTGTCGATCCGACGGGCGCAGGCGATGCTTACAGGGCCGGCTTGCTTAAAGGGTACTTCGAAGGAGCAAGCCTTGAAAAAATGGGCAAGTACGCCAGCGTTACGGCGGTATACGCGATCGAGCACCTGGGCGCGACAGAACACAGGTATACGCTGGACGAGTTCTACGCGAGGTACAGGGAGAACTTCGAATAAGGGACAGTTCTCTGAAAGCCGGCTGATAAAGGGGACGGTGCTCAGGAATTGGGGACAGTTCTCAAAAACTTTGCTGACAAAGTGACAGCCTAATTTTAACTGTGGTCACTTTTCAAAAAGCAAACGAACAAGGGGACAGTTCTCAAGAAAAAGAAGAAAGAAAGGCCCTGGCCCCCGGTGCTTCATAAAAAGAGATTGATTGGAAAGCAGGAAGCACGAAAAATAGATGAATTTTCAGAATAAGGGGAACGCCTGTAAGGGACAGTTTTCAAAAAGACTGACAGAATCGGAGTTTAATGAAATTGTAAACACGGATATATAAATATAACAGGCTTGTATATTTCACAGGAGGTATTTTAAATGGTTAAGTGCGACATTAGGGACAAATCATTGGCGCCAAAGGGCAAATTGAGGATCGAGTGGGCAGACAACCAGATGCCGGTACTGAGAATGATCAGGGAACGGTTCGAAAGGGAAAAGCCCCTTGCGGGCAAAAAGATGAGCTGTTGCCTTCATGTGACTACGGAAACGGCGAATCTGATGCGTACGCTCAAAGCGGGAGGCGCAGACATAGTCCTGTGTGCATCGAATCCTCTGTCGACCCAGGACGATGTTGCGGCTTCACTGGTCGTTGATTACGGCATATCAGTGTTTGCCATGAAGGGCGAAGACACTGAAACATATTACAAACATCTGAAGGCTGCCATCGAACATGGGCCGGATATAACGCAGGACGACGGATGCGACCTTGTCGGCATTCTGCATAAAGAATACGGCGACAGCTATTTGAAGAACGTGATAGGCGGGACCGAAGAAACCACGACAGGCGTGATCAGGCTGAAGAGCATGGAGAAGGAAGGGGCCCTGCGAATACCGATCATTGCTGTGAACGAATCCGATACAAAGCACCTGTTCGACAACAGGTACGGGACAGGCCAAAGCACGATCGACGGGCTTCTCAGGGCTACGAACATTTTGCTGTCCGGAAAGAATTTCGTGGTCTGCGGTTATGGCTGGTGCGGCAGAGGTCTTGCAATGAGGGCAAAAGGAATGGGTGCGAACGTTACCGTGACAGAGGTCGATTATGTCAAGGCAATCGAAGCAGTCATGGACGGATTCAGGGTCATGAAGCTCGAAGATGCCATGAGCTTTGCCGATATTATCATCACGGTGACAGGCGATTTGAACGTGGTGGACGAAAAGCACATCAAGCTTGCAAAGGACGGAGTGATTATAGCCAACTCCGGTCATTTCAATGACGAGATAAACATTGACGCGCTTGAGAGGCTTTCTGTATCCAAGAGGACGGTGCGTGATTTTGTGGAGGAATATACGCTTAAGGACGGACGCAGGGTATACCTGCTGGCGGAGGGAAGGCTCCTGAACCTGGCGGCCGCAGAGGGCCATCCTGCTGTCGTTATGGATATGAGCTTTGCAAACCAGGCTTTGGGTGCAGAGTACCTGGTCAAGAATGCACATAAGATGGAGAAGAAGGTATACGTACTCCCGACTGAACTGGACCAGGAGATCGCTCGCCTCAAGCTGGAATCCATGGGGATCACCATCGATGAACTGACGGAGGAGCAGATAGCTTACCTGTCATCATGGCAGAGCGGTACGTGAGTGTACGGTGTCACATGAATGCGGTTCGGTATATAATTGCAGAGCGGTATACAAACACGCATCATTGATTTCAATGATGTGGTCTTAATGTGCTGAACTGCAATCTGACAGATGCTCGGATTATTGAAGAAGTCATGGCTGTATACGTCAGTTCATTTTCCGATTACTTGCATGAACGGTGAGGACAGATGGTAAAAAAGGATGCCAAGGCAATTGCTTCAATGATAGATCATACGATACTTAAAGCAGATGCGACGAAAGAGCAGGTGGCAGAATACTGCAGGCAGGCCATAAAATATGGTTTTGTGTCTGTCTGCGTGAATCCGTGCCATGTGCCGCAGGTCAAAAAAGAACTGCAGGGTTCAGGCGCCAAGGTATGTACCGTGATCAGATTCCCACTGGGAGCCGACAGTATCGATACAAAAGCGTACGCCGCCAAAAAAGCAGTGATGGATGGCGCCGATGAGATAGATATGGTCATCAATATCGGAGCAGTCAAGGATGGTGATTTCGATTACGTTGAAAAAGAAATCAGGGAAGTAGTGGCATCATCCGGGAATGCTTTGGTAAAAGTCATTATCGAGACCTGCTATTTGACTGATGCCGAAAAAGTATCGGCTTGCAAGGCAGCTATCAATGCCGGCGCAGGATTTGTAAAAACGTCGACCGGGTTCGGCACAGCCGGGGCAATGGCAGAAGATGTCAGGCTAATGAAGGAGACTGTGGGGAAAAAAGTCGGAGTTAAGGCTTCCGGCGGTATCAGAAGCTATGAAGCGGTACTTGAAATGATCGAGGCCGGCGCCGACCGTATAGGAACCAGTTCAGGCGTTAAGATAATGGAAGAAGCACTGTTCAGAAGTAATGCGGATGCTGGGCAAGAGTAACAAGAAAACTTAGAAAAATTACGGCAAAAATAACAGGAAAGCTCCCGAAAAAATGAAGGGAGCTTCTTGATAAGGAATGGGAGAGTAATATGAGGATTCTTGTTGAAGGCATTGATGTCCTGACTGCCGATCCGGCGGCAGAATATATCAGGAATGCAGATATCGGCATAACAGACGACAGAATCGTGTTCATTGTGCCGACAGGACAACATGTACCGGATTTCACACCTGACAGGAAGATCAACGGCAAAAACATGCTGGCAATGCCCGGAATGGTCAACGCCCATACGCATTGTGCCATGACGCTTATGCGCAATGCAGCGGATGATCTGCCGCTTCACAAATGGCTTTTCGAGAAAATATTCCCGATCGAAGACAAGCTGACAGATGATGCCGTATACTGGGGAACTCGGCTCGCAGCTGCGGAAATGATCAAATCCGGTACTACTGCTCTTGCCGATATGTACCTGCATATGGATGCTGCAGCCAGGGGTATCGTTGATACCGGAATGAGGGTAAATCTGTCGAAGAGCCCGCTGGAATTCCACTCAGAAGGCGGGTTGAAGGCTGACGATGTATTTGATGATGTAAGGACTTATTTCAAAAACTGGAACGGAATGTATAACGGAAGGATCAGGGTTTACCTGGAAGTGCATTCCACATATCTCTTTGACTGGCCATCACTTATCAGAGCGTCTGAACTCGCAAAGGAACTCGGGACAGGCATCCATATCCACCTGCTGGAGACTGCCAGGGAGAGGAAGGAAAGCTTTGACAAACATGGAAAATCGCCTGTCGAGATATGCGTAGAAACAGGGATATTCGATGTCCCTGTAATCGGAGCTCATCTGGTCCATATTGACGAGGAAGATATTAGGATTCTGAGACAGTTTGGCGTCAATGCGGCACACAACCCCACAAGCAACCTTAAGCTCGGAAGCGGGATATCGCCGGTCCACAAGCTGCTTGATGCCGGGGTCAATGTCGCTTTGGGCACCGACGGCACCGCAAGCAACAATAACCTGAACATGTTCGAAGAAATGCATCTTGCTGCCCTGATCCAAAAAGGAGTGGCTCAGGATCCCGAGCTCGTAACTGCCCGCCAGGCATTCATGATGGCGACTGTGAACGGATCCAGAGCCGTCGGCTTCGGTGATGAGACAGGTATCCTGAAGCCGGGGATGAAGGCAGATATGATCTTGCTCGATATGGACAAGCCGCATCTGTGCCCTGTAAACGACCCGTTCTCGGCAGTCGTCTATTCGGCACAGGCTTCAGATGTCGATACCGTGATAGTGGATGGGAATATATTGATGGAAAAAAGAGAGTTGAAGACCATCGACGAAGAGCGCGTCATGTTTGAGGTCAGAAAACATTCTGATATGCTGCTGGAATGAGCAAAAAACCGACCTGGACGGACGGCACAGCCGAAAGGCTGTGCCGTTTTGCATTATGCAACTTTATTCTTTGGTCAGATTAACCTGATCAAGTTGACAGATCATGGATGAGTCAACAGGGTGTATCATATGATCCCTCTCTTTATGGAACCCAAGTGATCAAATTTACATAATATAAACTATGTATTATGTATTATTATATCCCGTTATATACGCTAACTGTTTCAAAATGCGCGCTGCTTGCTTCACAAAAAGCTATGGACCTGCTGCGGAGGCTGGCAGCCTGCGGCATACAATCTTTTTTGGAAGGAGGATGGCCTGTCCCGGGATGCACATGACCCACTGGCCGGTACATAAGTGCAGCCATACATTCGCCGGTACATAAGCTGATTTGCATTTGAAAAATGTATTGACCAGGGAGTGCAGGAATATGCAGAGATATGCCGTTCTTATGGCAGGTGGTTCGGGAACGAGGCTCTGGCCTCTTTCAAAGGAAGCCAGTCCGAAACAGTTCATCCCCGTGGAGGGGGACAGTTCTATGCTGGTTCAGACGATCAAACGCTTATGCAGGGTTGTTCAGCCCGAGCATTGCTTTATCGTGACGAACTGCATCCTGGCTGATATCACAAAAGAGACGGCCGGAAAACTCATCCCGGAAAAAAATATCATACTTGAGCCGGAAAGGAAAAATACTGCGGCATGTATTGCTTATTCGACGCTGGCGCTGAAGAAAAAACTGGGTGCGGGCATACTGTGCTTCGTACCTGCGGATGGTTATGTAAAAGACACGTCAGGTTATGCGCAGGCTCTCCGAATGGCATTCGACACTGCTGAAAAAGTCGGCGGCCTGGTCATAATCGGTGTCAAACCTGCCTATCCGGCAACCGGGTATGGCTACATCCATGTGGAACCTGTAAAAGTGGAAGGATCAGCAGGAGTAGGTCCTGAAGCAATAAAAGATCCAGTGCAATGCAAGCAATCTGCAGCAGTTGAAGGTCCGGCACCAGGAGCAGAATCTGCCGCAGGAACATGTGTATTACCAGGAGAAGAATCTGATTCATTTGATGATTCGGATATATCATGCAAAAATGTGGATATATCACGGGTCCTTGAATTCATTGAGAAACCGGCACTGGAAACGGCCCAAAAGCTTGCAGCTTCGGACGACTACCTGTGGAACTGCGGTATCGTGGTCGGTTCTATGGAATCCATAATTCAGAAAATAAAGGAGAACATCCCTGAGCATTACCATAAGCTTTCGAGTGCGTTGGAAAGCGGAGAAAATGACGAAGGTGGCCTGGTCGGAAAAGCATATGGTGAACTGCAGAGTATTTCATTTGACAACGCAGTGCTTGAGAGATGTGCTGATTCATTGTATGCCGTAAGGGCTTCCTTTGACTGGGACGATATCGGAAGTATCGATGCCCTGGCTATGACCCTGGAGCCCGATTCCGACGGGAATCTGGTAAAAGGGCGCCATATAGGCATCAATACTACAAATTCGGTTATCTACGGTAAAGATGCGGCAATTTGCACGATAGACATAGACAATATGATCGTGGTCGGAACAAAGGACGAAGTACTGGTCTGCCCCAGGAGCAAGTCGCAGAAAGTAAAGTTGCTTGTGGAAAAGCTGAAAGAACAGGGACATGATGATCTCCTGTGAGAAGATGGCTTTTTACCGCGCAATACAGATCCTTGGAGGGATACTGGTGGCAAAAACGGGATTCATGTTGATAAGGGAGATAAGAACCGGTATGTGGAACGAACTGCATCATGTGCTGACCCAGCTGCTTATTGCGGAGATCCTGCAAAGAGTCCCTGTTGTTTACTGGGGAAAAGGCAGCCTGTATACGTCATCTGACGGTTCCAATGCGTTTGAGCAGTTTTTTCTGCCTGTGTCCGGCTTCGACGTACATGATTTGATGAAAGAAGAGTACACGTTTTATCCTGAATACTGGAACGTGTCGAATATACTGTCCTCGTGTCCCGTGTATGATAGCCGGGATGATTTGCGTATCGCTTTTTCATATCCTGATGAAAGGACTCTTGCAGATTTCAGCCCGGATATGATCATTACTCCGGCACATGATCCAGGGGGCAGAAGCTTTGATGTCTCAAATGTCTTGCAGCCTGTATCGTGGAATGACGACTGCGATAATACGAAAAATATACTCCACAGCACTCAAAGCGACGGAGATTGCAGCAGGTTGCCGGATCACCTGGCAGAATGCGGTGCTGATGTCATCGTATGCGATACTTATATCGATATGGAGAAGGTAATTCCCTCCATACCGGAATGGCATCCGCTCAGCGGCAAAAACCGCAGGGATTTGTTCGCCCATCTGATCCGGAAATATATATGGCTTAAGAAAGACGTCAGGGACTTTATCGATGACTTTTATAACGCATATATGAGAGATGCCGCTTTCCTGGCAGTGCACATACGAAGCAGCGATAAAATCGTCGAAGTTCAGAACCTGCACGAATTGAACAGCAGGTATCCGGATGAGATCGATAAAGTGCTTAATGCGAATCCAGAAATGAAGCTGTTCCTGATGACCGACTGTATCGAGATCCTGGAAGAGTATAAGCAAAGGTATGGGGATATTTTGGTCCATACCGACTGCGGAAGGACCCACATGTATGGGGTCGGGGTACATTTTCGCGAATACCACGACAACAAACAGAAGGGGTTGGAAATAATCAGGGATACGTGGCTTGCGGCAAGGTGTGATTATTTTATAGGCAACGGATATTCCAATGTTTCGGCAGCCGTCAGTGAGCTAAAAGACTGGAAGGATGGCAGGATCATGCTTTTGTATTAGCTGAAAGATGCGATGAGGAGAGGCGGTGGATCATGGAGAAAAGCAAATGGCTCGAAGCATACAGGACAATGCGTCTCATACGCTTGATCGAGCAAAGGATCAACGATGAATATAAGTATGATGAGATAAAAACGCCGATACATCTATCCATTGGGCAGGAAGCAGTGTCAGTCGGCGTTTGTATGAACCTGCGGAAAGATGATTTCGCATTTGGCACCCATCGCAGCCATGCGATGTATATTGCAAAGGGCGGAGATATCAACAAAATGTTTGCCGAACTGTACCTTAGAAAAACCGGATGTGCGCACGGCAGAGGCGGGTCCATGCACCTTGTCGATACTGAAGCAGGGATACCTGGCTCTTCGGCGATCGTAGGAGGGAACATCCCGTTGGGGACCGGCACAGCCTTGGCATCGAAGATCCTGGATAACGACAGGGTAACGGTCGTGTTTTTCGGCGACGG
>ENA-UPSB01001119-UPSB01001119.1-bioreactor-metagenome-genome-assembly--contig:-NODE-1119-length-34516-cov-5.666115_pt1 | contig 34516 bp, 30 predicted proteins | sample MGYA00238182_ERZ773286 | MGnify/ENA primary metagenome ERZ773286 (study PRJEB29026, sample SAMN07631240) | bioreactor metagenome | isolation source: Switchgrass digestor | place: USA: Dartmouth...
TTCCGAAATTGTAGTTGTTAAGGAATTATGGCCGGATTTTAATGAACAATCTTTATTGGAAGCCATCAGGATTTTTCAAAACCGGGAACGGAGATTCGGCGGAATTTAGAAAGGTTGATGAATAGTAGAAATGATAAAAAGAGTTCTCAGTGCCCTAATAGGTATCCCAATTTTATTATCGCTAACTTGGCTTGGTGGATGGTACTTGGCTTTACTGATAATAGTTCTTGCTTTGTTAGGATTACGGGAATTCCTGGATCTGGGACACAAGGCCGGGTTTGCTGTCCCGTCAAAGCTCACCGGTCTATTCTGCATCCTGTGGCTGGTGGCTTTCCTGTTGCAGCAAACAGAATGGCTTCTGCCTCTCGCCGTTATTTGGTTTGTTGTTTCTTTTGGTAATTACGGTATCAATTATCCTACAGTGTCTTTTGCCGATGCTGCTTATGGCTTCTTAAGTATTTTTTATCCGGTCGGTCTTTTCACTATTTTGTATTATCTAAGAACATTGCCCAACGGGACGGCTTGGTGTTATTTTGCTTTTATTTTAGTTTGGATTACAGATTCGGGAGCATATTTTGTAGGTAGTGCTTTAGGCAGTAGAAAACTGGCTCCCAAAGTAAGCCCTAATAAGTCCATTGAAGGAGCCCTTGGCGGGTTGGCCGCAGCCTGTTGTTTCGGTTTGGTTTTTTGGTTTATAACAAGGCTGGGCAATCCTTTTGCTCTGTTGCTGTTATCACTTGTTGCCAGTGTAGTTTCTCAAATAGGAGACCTTTTTGAGTCGGCTTTAAAAAGAACCGCAGGAGTAAAAGATTCCGGAGCAATTATTCCAGGACACGGTGGTATCCTGGACAGATTTGACAGTTTATTGTTTGCGATTCCGGTTGTTTATGTATTTTTGTTATTGGAAATGGTGGGATAATTGGTGACCGATAATAAATCCAATTTAAAAACTAATATCAACCGTTTACTTGTTGTTTTAATTATCCTTGCCTCATTAAAATTATTTACTTATGCTGTTCAGGAATTTTTACCGGTTTTTACACTAGTTCTCGGGAAAATAATTTCGGCCTTTTTGCCTTTTATTTTAGCCTTGATCTTGGCCTTTCTGATTGAACCTTTTGTTTTGAAAACAATTAAACTGCTTAGAATTAAAAGAGGTTTGGCTTCGGTCTTGGTTATTATCGTGATGGTTTTGTTGTTCCTGTTTTGTTTAATGTTAATTGGGATCAGGCTTTATAAAGAACTGGCGGGTTTAGGAACAACCTTTCCCGCTATTTACCAGCAATCAGTCACTTTGCTAACTGAGAAAGTTGGCATTATCCAAAAATATTTGGAATTGAATCCCCAAATCCAAGCCTCGCTAAAAGCATCAACCCAGGAAATTATCAATTCTTTACAGTTCATACTTAAAGAGCTAAGTATGGGGCTATTGGCTTTTCTTGGGGCTTTGCCGGGGATTGTGACAGTAACGGTTATTACCGTTATTGCGACTTTATTGACTAGCATGAATTATCCCGTCGTCAAGGAATGGTTTTTCCAGAAAGTAAAAGGCAAACATGTTTTAAAGACCAAAATGGTAGCTTCCGATCTTGGAAAAGCTATGGTTGGATTTCTGCGTGCCCAGGTTTTTCTGGTTATCCTTACTATGTTTATAACCACGGCAGGCCTGTTGATCATCGGTCATGAGTATTCCTTTACCATTGGGATTTTGACGGGACTATTGGATCTTGTACCTATTGTCGGTCCGGCAATTATTTTTATTCCCTGGGGACTTGTATTGCTTATCACCGGTTCCGTGGTTCAGGCAGTTAAAATCTTGTTAATTTATGCTGTAGCCACTGTTGTTCGAAGGATTGTTGAACCCAAAATATTGGCCGACAATATCGGAATTCATCCTTTGCCCACTCTGATATCCATGTATGCGGGGCTGACTTTATTTGGAGCATGGGGGCTGATCTTGGGACCGGCGGCAATAATCGTATATGAATCAATGCGCAAAGCAGGATTTTTTAGAAGAGACAAAAAAAATGCATAGGAGTTTTTTACTTTGAAGACAATATCGGTTTTAGGTTCTACCGGGTCAATTGGTACCCAGACATTAGAAGTGGTTAGAGCGATGAAAGAAGAGATACAGATTTATGCTCTGACTGCCAATACACAATTAAGTTTGCTGGAAAAACAGATAAGAGAATTTAAGCCGAAGTTGGCTGTACTGATGGATGAAAATGCGGCCAAAGAACTTAGGGCCAGGGTCAGGGATCTGCCGGTGCAAGTACTTGCCGGCATGGAAGGCATGATTGCCGCCGCCGTTTATGAATCGGTAGATATGGTGGTTACCGCAGTTAGCGGCAGCATCGGGCTTAGACCTACTTTGGCCGCTTTGGAAGTTGGGAAAAATATTGCCCTTGCTAATAAAGAAACTTTGGTGGCTGCCGGAGAGTTGGTTACAAATTTGGCGGTTCAAAAGGGATGTTCTATTATACCGGTTGACAGCGAACATTCCGCTATTTTCCAATGTTTGGAAGCAAACAGTGCAAAGGCGGGAGCCGGGAGCCGGGGGTCAGGATTCAAAATTATTCTTACAGCATCAGGAGGTCCTTTTCTGGGCTGGAAGAAGGAACAATTGGCAAGTGTTACCCCCGCTATGGCTTTAAAGCATCCCAATTGGACTATGGGGGCCAAAATCACCATTGATTCGGCGACCATGATGAATAAAGGTCTGGAGGTTATCGAGGCCCATTTCCTTTTTCAAGTTGACTATGACCAGATCGAAGTTTTAATTCACCCGCAAAGTATTGTCCATTCCATGGTGGAGTTTTGCGATGGTTCGATTATTGCCCAGTTGGGTATGCCGGATATGAGGCTGCCTATTCAGTATGCCTTGAGTTACCCTGAGCGTTGGAATGTCTGTTTTAATAAGCTTTCTTTAGCGGGAAAGACTTTAAACTTTGAACAGCCCGACTGGGAAGCTTTCCCAGCCCTAAAACTGGCCTATCAATGCGGCAAGCGGGGCGGAACTTTACCGGCTGTTATGAATGCCGCCAATGAAATTTGTGTACATGCTTTTCTTCATAGCCGCATAAAATACCACGAGATATTTGAAATAACGGAGCGTGCTTGTAGAGATCATAAACCTGTTAAGGCCGACAATTTACAAACTGTATTGGAAGCGGACGCTTGGGCTCGGGAGTATGCACAACGGATAATATCCGGGAAAAAGTGAACGGGCTTAAAGGACAGGAAGAAGGTTTGTGAGGTGGGAGCGCTTGATAACAGCAATTGCAGTTATTATTGTATTTGGATTGATGGTTTTATTTCATGAATGGGGGCATTTTATTGTGGCCCGGAAATCGGGCATGAAAGTTTTGGAATTTGCTTTTGGTATAGGTCCTAAACTTTTTGGAATACAAGGCAAGGAAACCCTTTATTCCGTTAGGCTTTTTCCCTTGGGAGGGTTTTGTAGATTCTTGAGCGCCGAAGAGGTTCAAGAAGAGGATGCGGTCAATAAAGAAGAATTACTGTCAAGAAGTTTTGAAAGTAAACCGATTTGGAAAAGAATGCTGGTTATTGCCGCCGGTCCGGCGATGAATTTCGTATTGGGTGCCGTTTTGTTCATTGTATTATTTGCCTGGTTCGGGGTGCCTACGGCCGTCAATGAAAATGTAATCGGCGGTTTAATCGAAAATAAACCGGCCGCCAAAGCAGGACTGGAAGTGGGAGACAGAATTCTTAAGGTTAACGGAGTCGAGACTCCCGATTGGCTGGCCGTTACGGAACAGATTCATTCCAATCCTAACCAGAAACTTACTTTCCAGATTGAGAAAGCGAACAGCAAACAGATTGTAACTTTGGAGATTACTCCGGAATACGATCCGCAGTCAGGGCAGGGTTTGATTGGAATTACACCCCAAGTTTATAATCAAAGGGTGTCGGTTTTAGAATCAGCTAAGTATGGGATGCAGCAAACAATTGAGTTTACCCGCTTGGTGATAATGCTGCTTATCCAGATGATAACGGGTAAAATGCCCTTTGAACTGTCCGGTCCGGTGGCGGTCGCCCAGGTTATTGGTGAAGGGGCCAGGCAAGGATTATCTAATCTCTTAAGTCTAACGGGTATCCTCAGTATTCAGTTTGGGATTCTGAATCTCCTGCCGATTCCTGCTTTAGACGGTGGGCAATTGGCGGTACTTACTTACGAGGGTATTAGAAGGCGTCCTATGAATCCAGAAAAAAAAGGATGGATTCAGTTAACGGGCTTTGCTTTACTTATGGCTCTCATGATTGCCGTGACTTATAAGGATATTGTTAATCTGATAATGAAGTAAATTTAGAAAATAAGAGTAGATCCATAAGGAGGATATGAGTTGAACCGCAAGTTGACTAAAGAAGTCAAAGTAGGTTCAGTCCCAATAGGCGGAGGGAACCCGGTAGTTATTCAGTCTATGACCAATACGGATACGAGGGATTTAACCTCTACTTTGGAGCAAATAAAGCGCTTAAGCCTTGCGGGATGTGAAATTGTTAGAGTGGCAGTACCGGATAAACAGGCGGCCGAAGCTTTGGGCGATATCTGCAAACAAAGTCCCATACCGGTTGTGGCTGACATCCATTTTGATTACCAATTGGCCTTGCAAGCCGTTGAAAACGGAGTCCACGGTTTAAGGATCAACCCCGGAAATATTGGGGAAAAATGGAAAGTTGAAGAAGTGGTGCGAGCGGTTAGAGAAAAAAATATTCCCATCCGCATCGGGGTTAATGCAGGCTCGTTGGAAAAAGATTTATTGCAAAAATACCAGGGGCCGACTGCCCAGGCGTTAGTGGAAAGCGCCTTGCGGCATGTTAATATTTTGGAGAAGGAAGGATATGGAAACATAGTAATATCTTTAAAGTCTTCAAAGGTGCCGGTAATGATAGAGGCTTACCGCCGAATTTCCGAGCTTGTTAACTATCCCTTGCATTTGGGGGTTACGGAGGCTGGTACGGTTTCTTCCGGCGTTGTTAAATCGGCGATTGGTATTGGTTGTTTACTGGCTGAAGGGATCGGAGATACTATAAGAGTATCGTTGACCGGTGATCCTGTAGCGGAAATTGCTGTCGCTAAAGAAATTCTTAAAGCTTTAGGGTTGAGAAAGGGCGGCTTTGAACTTATTAGCTGTCCTACCTGCGGTCGTACCCAGATCGATCTGGTTAAACTGGCTCAACAAGTGGAAGAACTTTTGCCAACCCTGCCTTATCCCGAAGAAGGGCTTACCATTGCTGTTATGGGCTGTGTGGTAAACGGGCCCGGGGAAGCAAAGGAAGCGGACTTTGGTATAGCCGGCGGTAAAGGCAAAGGTTTAATTTTTCAAAAAGGAGAGATCGTGGCCAGGGTGCGGGAAGAAGAGTTACTCCCGGCTTTGACAGCCAGGATTAAAGAATACCTTCGGGAACGGAGTAAAGAATCGTAGCCAAATTATCTATTGTTTACTTTGGTTAAAGAATGGTAAGATAAGATATTATATGGACAAGCAATGAAAGGATGAAACATATATGAGAGTCAGTCAAATGCTTAATCCTACTTTACGGGAAGTACCTGCCGAAGCGGAGGTCGTGAGCCACCAGCTTATGCTAAGAGCTGGCTTTATTCGCAAAGTGGCCGGCGGCATTTATACATATCTTCCCCTCGGTTGGAGAGTAATCAAAAAGATTGAACAGATTGTCAGGGAGGAAATGGATGCCAAGGGTGGGCAGGAGCTGATGATGCCAATCGTTCAACCGGCTGAGATTTGGAAAGAAACCGGTCGCTGGGATTTATACGGCCCTGAAATGTTCAGGCTGAAGGACCGGCACGATAGGGAATTTTGCTTGGGACCCACGCACGAGGAATTAATTACTGATCTGGTCAGATCTGAAGTGCGTTCCTATAAACAGCTCCCTCTTTTGCTTTATCAGATTCAGAACAAATATCGTGATGAGCGCAGGCCAAGATTCGGTTTAATGCGCGGGCGAGAATTCATTATGAAAGACTTGTATTCCTTTGATCGGGATGCCGAAAGCTGCAAAATTAGTTATCAAAAAATGTTTGATGCCTATGAACGCGTTTTTACTCGGTGCGGACTCACTTTTAGGGCTGTGGAAGCGGATCCCGGGGCAATTGGCGGCAGCGGGGGGTCACATGAATTTATGGTCTTGGCTGAATCCGGCGAAGCTGTCGTTGTTTTTTGTTCGGAGTGCAATTATGCGGCCAATGTGGAAAAAGCCGAATGTTTGCCTCGCCCTGTTCAAGGCGAAGGAGAAATAAAAATTCAGACTGAAAGCGACAACAAAGTTTATACTCCCGAATGCAGAACAATAGAACAAGTGGCGGATTTTTTGGGGGTAAAGAAATCTTCTTTAATCAAAAGCTTAATGTATAAAGGGGATAACCAATTTTACCTGCTTCTGGTAAGAGGAGACAGGGAAATAAATGAAGTTAAAATCAACAATGCTTTAGGACCATTTATCAATCTGAGGATGGCTACGGCTGAAGAAGTGGAAGAACTTCTTGGCTGCCCGCCCGGTTTTGTGGGCCCGGTAAGCATCCCTTCTAATATTGTGATTGCTGCCGACCTGGAAGTTGCCGAAATGAAAGATGCCGTTTGCGGAGCCAATGAAAAGGACTACCATTTGGTCAATGTTCGGTGCAGCCGAGATTTTGTGCCGCAAAAAGTTGCGGATTTGCGCATGGTTACCACCGATGATCCCTGCCCAAGATGCGGCGGGAAAATGAAACAAGCCAGGGGGATAGAAGTGGGGCAGGTATTCAACCTGGGTACCAAGTACAGTGAAGCCCTTGGAGCCACTTATTTGGATGAAAAAGGAAAAGAACAGCTTTGTTATATGGGCTGTTATGGTATTGGCGTTAGCAGGACCATGGCTGCCGCCATTGAACAGAACCATGATGAAAACGGTATTATCTGGCCTATGGCCATTGCTCCTTACCATTGTATTATCGTTCCGGTTTCCATTAAAGATGAGCAGATTGCTTCTGTCGCTCAACAGCTGTATCAGGAATTTCAGGATGCGGGAGTGGAAACTGTTTTTGATGATAGGGATGAACGTCCGGGAGTAAAGTTTAAAGATGCGGATTTGATCGGTTATCCTTTGCGAGTAACTATAGGGTCTAAGGCCTTGGCCCAAGGAAAAGTGGAATTGTTCCAGCGCAAAAACGGCCAAGTGGAACTGGTTGACGTGGACAAAGTTTGTTCCAAAGTAAAAAGTATAATTGATACTTCTTTAAACAAATAAACATGAGATAATAAACTGGAGAAATTAATGAAAGCTTAGCGGAGGAGCAAAGTGTTCAGCAGTAATGTAAAATTGGATGACATTCCTGTTTTTAAACAACTGCCCGGTGAGGCGCGAGCCAATTTAAGCCCTTTCGGGGACAAAGTATTTGTAGACAAGGTGGAGGTTCTCCCCGAGGAAAGGAGATGGATACTCCACCTTTCCTTATTGGAACCGATTGAGGACGAAATCTTAAACACTTTGGCTACTGCTTTGGAGAAGATAGTCAATAACGAAATAAAGGTTGAGATCAAAACAGTTTGCGGGCCAAGCTATACCTTGGAAAAAATATGCGCCGATTTTTGGCAGCAAATTGTACGGGAGATTGGGGAACAAATACCTTCCTTGCAAGGATGGTTTCAAGCCGGTCTAAAATATGAAGTTGACGATAACAGGCTTACTCTGTTTGTTCCCAATTTTATGGCTTTGGAATATTGCCGTTTAAAACAAAAGAGTATTGAAAACTATTTTTGGCAAAGATTTGCTCTTCAGGTTAGAATTTTTTGGGAGGTAGACGATTCGGCCCAAGAGGAATTATGTTTCGATCCCGAGAGGGAAGAGCAGAAATACTTGGATGAGTTGTTGGCCGCCCAATCTTGTTCCCAAGAAAAAAAATTAAAGTCCGGGATGGTACTGTTAGGCAAAGAGTTTCAAGGGACGATAACTGCCATTAAAGATATAACCGAGGAAGAAAGGCAAGTAATTGTTCAGGGAGAAGTCTGTGAAGCGGAAGTACGTCAATTAAAAAGCGGCCGCCAACTATTAACCTTTGGTTTAACTGATAAAACCAATTCCATTAGTTGCAAGGTTTTTTTGGAGGAAGGGCAGCCTTTAATAACTCTTAAGGCCGGAGATTGGCTAAAAGTACGGGGACCGGTACAATTCGATCGCTATACTATGGAATTAACGCTCATGGCCCGAGATATCATGGTTGTTCCTCGGCAGGTCAGGATGGATACAGCGGCGGAGAAAAGAGTTGAACTCCATCTCCATACCAAGATGTCAGAAATGGACGCGGTGTCTTCAACTATAAGCCTGGTGCAACGTGCTGCCGAATGGGGGCACCAGGCAATCGCCATAACCGATCACGGTGTGGTTCAAGCTTTTCCAGATGCTGCCGAGGCTGCTGAAAAGTTTGGGATAAAAGTGATTTATGGTTTAGAGGGATATTTAATTGACGATCCCGTTACAGAAGATAAGAATCCGAATAAGAGCGGGTATTACCATATTATTCTTCTGGCGAAGAATCAGACGGGCCTTAAAAATTTGTATAAATTGGTTACTTACTCGCACCTGGAATACTTTTACCGGCGACCAAGGATTCCTCGCTTCTTGCTTGACAAGCACCGTGAAGGGCTTATAATCGGTTCGGCCTGCGAAGCGGGAGAACTAATAAGAGCTATTATAAGGAAAGCGGAACCCGAAGAGATTAGAAAGATTGCTTCTTATTACGATTACTTGGAAATCCAGCCTACAGGCAACAATATGTTCCTTGTGCAACGGGGGGAAGTTGCCGGGGTGGAAGAACTGCAGGAGTTGAACAGAAGCATTTATAATTTGGGCAAGGAACTGGGTATACCGGTGGTAGCCACATGTGATGTCCACTTTTTAGACAAGGAAGATGAAGTTTTCAGGCGGATTTTATTGGCAGGCCAGGGATATAGCGATGCCGACCGGCAAGCTCCCCTGTATTTTAGGACGACGGAGGAAATGTTGGAAGAGTTTGCTTATCTGGGTGAACAGGAAGCTTGGGAAGTGGTTGTACAAAACCCTCAAAATATTGCAGAACAGGTTGAAAAAATAAAACCTTTCCCGGATGGATTATTCGAGCCTAAAATTGAAGGGGCGGCCGAAAAAATTAGAGAAATGGCTTTGAATAATGCCTATAAACTATACGGCAATCCCTTGCCCGATATTGTCCAGAAAGTTATCGACAAAGAACTTGATTCCATTATCGGCAATGGTTTTGCAGTTTTATATTATATTGCTCATTTGCTGGTCAAAAAGTCTAATGAAGACGGCTATTTGGTAGGTTCGCGGGGTTCTGTCGGGTCTTCTTTGGTTGCTACCTTTACCGGCATTACCGAAGTCAACCCTCTTCCTCCCCATTACCGCTGTCCTAATGAAAAATGTCTCTATTCCGAGTTTATTTTGGATGGTTCCGTCGGCTCAGGAGTTGATTTGCCGGATAAAAATTGTCCGAAATGCGGAAAGGAACTGGTTAAAGACGGTCATGACATCTATTTTGAAACCTTTCTGGGCTTCAAAGGGGATAAAGTCCCCGATATAGACCTTAATTTCTCCGGTGAATATCAAGCCAGAGCCCATAAATACACGGAGGAAATCTTCGGCAAGGAAAATGTCTTCCGAGCAGGCACAATTTCCACTGTTGCTGAAAAAACTGCTTATGGTTTTGTTAAGAACTATTTGGAAGAAAGAAATATCAGGTATAACCAAACAGAGTTAAACAGGCTGGTAAAAGGATGCGCCGGAGTTAAAAGGACAACCGGCCAACATCCGGGCGGTCTTATGGTTATCCCTAAGGAATGCGATGTTTTCGATTTCACTCCTTTACAGCGTCCGGCCAATGATACTTCGTCGGATATTATAACCACTCATTTTGATTATCACTCTATTTCCGGGCGCCTGGTTAAACTGGATATTTTGGGGCATGATGATCCCACGGTTATTAAAATGCTGGAGGATTTAACCGGAGTAGACGCTAAAAAAATCCCCCTGGATGATAAAAAAACTTTATCCCTCTTTTCCAGTACCGAAGCCCTAGGGGTTACGCCGGAGCAGATCGGCTCCAAAACCGGAACTTTGGGCATTCCGGAATTCGGAACAAAATTTGTCAGACAAATGCTTGAAGACACAAAGCCCAAGTCCTTTTCTCACCTGGTGCGTATTTCCGGCCTTTCCCACGGTACCAATGTGTGGCTGGGCAACGCCCAAGATTTGATATTAAGCAAAACGGCCGATATTTCCCAGATTATTGCCTGTCGAGATGACATAATGATTTTCTTGATTCAAAAAGGAATTGATTCCAGTAGAGCGTTTAAAATCATGGAAAATGTAAGAAAAGGAAAAGGGCTTAGTGAAGAAGATATCGAAATTATGAAGGAACATGATGTGCCTGAGTGGTATATTGATTCTTGCCAGAAGATAAGTTACCTGTTTCCCAAAGCCCATGCTGTCGCTTATGTTATTATGGCTTTTCGCATAGCTTGGTTTAAGATCAACTATCCGGAAGCTTACTACGCTACTTATTTTACCGTCAGAGCTGATGAGTTCGATGCGGATTTAATTTGTGCGGGGCCGGCCAAGTGCCGGGAAGCGATTAAAGAAATAGAAGCGAAAGGCAATAATGCCAGTGCCAAAGAAAAGAATCTGCTCACTATTCTGGAGTTGGCCAATGAAATGTATTGTCGCGGGATTAAATTACGCCACGTAAACCTATGGGAATCCGATGCTTCTCGTTTTTTGATTACTCCCGAGGGACTATTGCCTCCCTTTTCTTCCTTGCAAGGTCTTGGCAAAGCGGCAGCTGAGAGTTTGGTCAAATTGAGGGAGACAGGAAATTTGAAATCAGTGGAAGATCTTCAATTTAAAGCCAAGCTCAGTAAAACAGTTATTGAAATTCTCGAGAATCATGGTTGTTTGGAAGGTCTTCCCCAAAAAAACCAGTTAAGTTTGTTTTGATACGGGTGAATATTGCAGAGTAAAAAAGTTTATGATATTATTGATGAGGAATTAATTTGGAGCAAGATTTTTTGTTGAGAGTGGGGTTACCCACTCTTTAATTTGTAGGATAATTAAACAAGAAAAAACATGTTAAAGGGGTAAACAAATGAGTAAGTCTGTTCTTAACAAAGTCAGGCAATTGGTTGAACCCAAAATTTCAGAGCTTGGTCTGGAATTGGTAGATATAGAGTATGTTAAGGAAGGCGCTCACTGGTATCTGAGATTTTTTATCGACAAAGAGGGTGGAGTCGATATTGACGATTGTGCTGAAGCAAGTCAAAAAATTGGTGAAATCCTTGATCGTAAAAACTTGATTCCTCAGGCTTATATGTTGGAGGTATCGTCCCCGGGCATAGAACGCCCTTTGCGTAATAGAGAGGATTATGAAAAGTATAAAGGAGAATTGGTTAGCGTTTACCCAACCAAACCGTATCAGGGTTATTCTTGTTTTACGGGTTATCTCAAAGGTATAGAAAACGATAATGTCATTTTGGAATACGATGGACAAGAAGTATTTATTCCATTTGACCTCGTAGAAAGAGCTCATCTTACTTTTGAATTTTAGTGACGAGGGGGAAGACAAAAGCATGAACATGGAGTTCATTGAAGCGATTCATGAATTGGAAAAGGAAAAGGGTATTTCTGCTGAGATTTTGTTTGAAACAATTGAGGCAGCCCTTATTTCAGCTTATAAAAAGAATTTTTCTTCATTACAGAATGTAAGGATTCATATAGATAGACTTACCGGCGAAATCAAAGTATATGCTCGGAAAACCGTTACGGAAAATGTTGAAGACTCGCGTACACAGGTATCCCTGAATGAAGCCAAGGAAATCAATCCAAATTATGAAATTGGAGATATTGTAGAATTTGAGGTTACCCCGCGTGATTTCGGCAGGATTGCAGCTCAAACAGCAAAACAGGTTGTTGTTCAGAGAATCCGTGAAGCGGAACGCGGGCTTATTTATGATGAATTTATTAATCGGGAGGGAGATATTGTTACAGGCATTGTTCAGAGGTATGAGCAACGCAATGTAATTATCGACTTGGGAAGAATTGAGGCCATTTTACCCGTTTCAGAACAGATTCCGGGTGAAACTTATCAACCACATGAACGCATAAAAACCTTTGTGGTTGAAGTAAAGAAAACAACCAAGGGCCCGCAGATCCTTCTCTCCCGTACTCATCCGGGTCTTATAAAACGCCTTTTTGAATTGGAAGTTCCTGAAATCCATGACGGCATTGTGGAGATTAAAGCCGTTGCCCGAGAAGCCGGTTCCAGATCCAAAATTGCTGTTTATTCCAGGGATAGAAATGTGGACCCGGTGGGTGCCTGTGTAGGTCCCAAAGGAATCCGGGTGCAAAACATAGTCAATGAACTAAAAGGGGAGAAAATGGATATTATTAACTGGTCTCAGGATCCGGTTGAGTTTGTTTCCAATGCTTTATCTCCGGCTAAGGTTTTAGGGGTTTATCCCAAATACGAGGATAAAGTAACTCTGGTGGTTGTTCCCGATTATCAGTTGTCTCTGGCAATCGGCAAAGAGGGTCAAAATGCCAGACTGGCGGCGAAACTGACAGGTTGGAAGATTGACATAAAAAGTGAATCTCAAGCAATTGCTCAAAATTTGATCCCGGAAGAGTCTTTTGCTTCCGATGACCAATATAATGACTATTATGACTCTGAATATTATGACGGGGAATATACCGATTATGACGAAACTTATGATGACTATGATCAAGAAAGCTACGATCAAGGTTATGATGAATACTATGAAGAAGGTTATGAAGAAGGCTACGATCAGGCTTATGATGACCAAGAATATGATGAAGGATATGCTGAAGAAGAATATGATGAAGAGAACTATGAAGAAGAAGGCTATGAAGAGTATGGGGAGGATAATTACGAGCAGCATTCTGAATATTCACCGGAGGAATACCGAGAATACAGTGAATATGGTGACTCGGAAGGTGAGTACGGGCAGGATGAAGTTGGATATGAGCAAATATCCCCCGAGGATGACGCTCAGTCAGACTCGGATAGTAACCGCTCCAAAGATTAATATTTAGCAAAATCCAAAATTGTGGCACAGTTATTGTTTGGGAGACTCTTCTGTGAAGGTGAAAGTATGAAGGTTCGTAAGATTCCAATGCGTATGTGTCTGGGATGTCAAGAAATGAAACCCAAAAAAGAGCTATTGAGAATTGTAAGAACTACCGAGGGAGTATTGGAATTTGACCCTACTTCCAAAAAAAATGGGCGCGGTGCATATCTTTGTCCGGATTTGGAATGTCTGAAGAAAGCAATAAAAGGAAATAAATTAGAAAAGACTTTTGCAGTGAAACCATCAAGTGAATTGCTCGCCGAATTGGAAAGAAGGATGAATTCTACGTGAACCAAAAGATATTTTCTCTATTGGGTATTGCCAGAAGGGCGGGTAAGGTTTATACTGGAGAATCTCAAGTAGAGGCATTAATGAAAAAGAAAAAGGGGCATCTCTTGATCATAGCGGAGGATTCTCCTGGAACTTACACTAAATTTGTTCCTTGGGCCAAAGATTTAAATATTCCTGTTTTAAGAATGGGAACAAAACAACAGTTGGGCATAGCTGTTGGGTTGTCGCCAAGATCAATAATTCTTATTGATGACAAAGGTTTTGCAGAGGCAATGCTTAGAGATGGGGGCGCTCCAATGCCTCCAAATTTAAAGTAAGGAGTTGAAGGGTTATATATAGTTCACGTTTTTTGGGGGTGACAAAATGAGCACTATACGGGTTCACGAATTGGCGAAAGAATTGAATTTATCGAGCAAAGAAGTCATCGAAAAATTGAATCTTATAGGTATTGAAGTAAGAAATCATTTAAGTGCGATAGCTGTAGAGGACGCCAACAAAATAAAACAGATATTAGGAAAACCTAGTGCTTTAAAAAACCACCCTAGTACAGATCAAAAGAATAAAGGGGAAATCTCAAAAAGACCGGCCGAAGAAAGTAAGATCCCCCCAGAAAACCGTAAATCACCAGCAGAAGGTATAAAGCCTTCACAGGAGAAAGTCACGCAGGACCCTGGTGCCAAGCGGCAGGATCCATCGTCACAGGTTACGGAAGCCAAACTTCAGGGGGATAACAGGATGCCGCCAAGCCAGGGGCACGTTCAAGCAGGGGAGATAAAAAACCTGCAAAGCTTAAAGCCGCCTATGCATGGTCAAAAGACCATTGAAAGACCTTCAAAACCTGTAGGTGCAGGCGAAGTTAGAAAACCCCCAAGTCAAAGACCGCCTATGCCAGGCCAAAGACCTCCGGGCGAAATGAAAAGACCGCCGGAGCAGGGCCAAAGGCAGCGTGGAGAGATGCGCAGGCCTGTCGGACCTGGGTCCAAAAATGATGAGGCTCGGATAACCGTCGGACAAAAGCCCCAAGTGAGCGGGGAAAGGTCAAATGTGTCTAAAGTTCAAGGAGAACCTCGCCTTAGTGGCGGCCAACGTCAACCCGGTCAAAACATGGGAGCAAGACCCCATCCTGAGGGAAGTAGAAAACCGGCACCGGGTGGAAGGCCTGGATTCGATAAAAAAGCTCCTCAAACCCAACGAATTAAAATTGAGGGCAAATCGGTTGAACTGACTGTGGCTGAACAACCGGTTAAGAGACAGGCTCCTGACAAGAAGAAAGCGCATGAAAACAAGGATTTCATTTTTGGCAAGAAGCGTACCGCTGAAAAAGATCTTTCTGTTATTTTAAGGAAGAATGAACGTTCTCAGCCTAAAGAGAAAAAGGATACAACGCCCAAGCATATAGTTATACCGGAGAGTTTAACTGTTCAAGAGTTAGCCTCGCGCATGAGCAGAAAAGCCAGCGAAGTTATTAAAGAACTCATGAAACTTGGCGTCATGGCTACCATCAACCAGGAGATTGATTCCGACACCGCCACAATTGTGGCCAATGAAATGGGCGTTACCGTAGAAGTGAGAGTTGAGAAGCCACTGACTGTTATCGAAGACGTGGAGGATGATGAAAAAGATCTTAAGCCTCGCCCGCCGGTGGTAACAGTAATGGGCCATGTTGATCATGGAAAAACATCATTGCTCGATGCTATCCGTTCTACAAATGTTACCGCTACGGAAGCAGGGGGAATAACTCAGCATATTGGAGCTTACCAAGTAGAAATTAAAAACCAAAAGATTACCTTCTTGGATACACCCGGACATGAAGCCTTTACAGCCATGAGAGCCAGGGGAGCCCAAGTTACGGATATCGCTGTTTTAGTCGTAGCCGCTGATGACGGGGTCATGCCCCAAACTGTCGAAGCTATTAATCATGCTAAAGCAGCAAACGTACCGATTATAGTCGCTATTAATAAAATTGATAAGCCCGAAGCCAATCCGGAAAGAGTCAAGCAAGAATTAACCGAATATGGACTGGTCGTAGAAGAATGGGGCGGGGACACCATAGCTGTGCCTGTGTCGGCCAAAACTAAGGCCAATATTGATACCTTATTGGAAATGATTTTGCTGGTGGCCGAAATGAGAGAGCTAAAAGCAAATCCCAACAGAAAGGCTGTAGGCACAGTAATTGAGGCCAAACTGGACAAAGGAAAGGGCCCTGTAGCCACCGTCCTGGTAGCTAAAGGTACCCTAAATGTTGGCGATGTCATGATCGCTGGACAGTCTTTTGGGCGTATCAGAGCCATGGTTGATTATAAAGGGCGCCGGGTAAAAAAAGCCGGGCCGTCCATGCCTGTTGAAGTTCAGGGATTATCGGCCGTACCCTCCGCCGGAGAAACTTTTAATGTCGTTGATGACGAAAAACTGGCTCGCAGTATTGCCGACGCCCGGGCAGATGAAAAGAAAGCCGAAGAAATAAAACAAAAATCAAAGATAAGTCTGGAAGAACTTTTTAATAAGATCAAAGAAGGCGAAGTAAAAGAATTAAACATTATTATTAAAGCGGACGTTCAAGGTTCTGTGGAGGCAATCAAGCAATCCCTGGAGAAATTATCCACCCCGGAAGTAAGAGTTAATATTATACACGGCGGGGTTGGAGCCATCAGCGAATCCGATGTTATGTTGGCCGCCGCATCCAATGCGATAATTATTGGTTTTAACGTGCGTCATGATTCCAATACGAAAGCAACCGCAGAATTACAAGGAGTCAGTATCAGGCTTTATCGCGTAATATATGACGCTATTGATGATATCAAAGCTGCTATGGAAGGTTTGTTGGAACCGGACTACAGGGAAGTAATACTAGGCAAGGCGGAAGTTCGGCAAATATTTAAAGTGCCTAAGGTTGGTACTGTTGCCGGTTGCTATGTTACTGAAGGTAAAGTAACCCGCTCTTCTAAAATTAGGGTTGTTAGAGACGGAAAAACAATTTTTGAAGATGAGATCGCGTCTCTGAAACGCTTTAAAGACGATGTTAAAGAGGTTGTCGAGAATTATGAGTGCGGCATAGGGCTGAAAAACTTCCATGATATTAAAGAAGGCGATGTTTTTGAAGCATTTATCTTGGAGGAAGTGAAGAGAGAGCTCTAAAAAGCATTGGAGGGAATCCTAATGGTTAAACATAGGGCTTTCCGTCTGGCGGAATCTATTAAAGAAGAAGTATCTAGGATCCTGAGAGAGGATATCAAGGACCCCAGATTAGGTTTTGTGACGGTTACAGATGTTGAAGTATCGGATGATTTGAGATATGCCAAAATATTTGTTAGTATTATGGGTAATCAGGACGAGATAGAAAGCAGCATGGATGTATTAGACAGGGCCACAGGCTATGTGCGCAGCGAGATCGGGAAAATTATAAGGCTCCGTCATGTTCCGGAAATCAAGTTTAAGTTTGATCGCTCAATTGAGCATGGTGCCCATATTTCCCAATTGCTGCGCGAAGTTGGAGCGAAAGGTGATCCCGAAGATGCCGAGGGGAAGAAATAATAACCCGATCAAGAATTTGAGCTCAATACTTGAGAAAGTGCCAGCTGCGGCACTTTTCTCCCATGTTTCTCCGGATGGGGACTCGCTGGGTTCGATGTTGGCCTTAGGGTTGGCTTTGGAAAGCATGGGTAAAAAAATATATTATTATAATGCAGGTCCTATACCGGAAAATCTGAAATTCCTCCCTGGCATTGATTTAATTTCAAATGTATGTCCTGAAAGCTTACCGGATGTATTGATTTTTATAGATTGCGCTGAAGCTGAAAGAGCGCATAGCACAATAAATAAGGAATTGTTTAATGGCAAGCAGGTTATAAATATTGATCATCATGTATCCAATAGCAATTTCGGAACTATAAACTGGGTTGATCCTAAAGCGGCCGCTACTGGAGAAATGGTTTATTCTCTCCTAAAAAAAATGGGAGTGGTAATTTCCCAAAATATTGCTATTAATTTGTATACTGCAATCATTACCGACACAGGAAGGTTCAGTTACAGCAATACTACACCGAACAGCTTTAGAGTTGCCGCTCAATTGGTTAGAACCGGAATCGATCTGGCTACCATCAATAATATCCTTTTTGAAAGAAAAACCTTTCCTCAAATTAAACTGCTGCATAAAGCGTTGTCCAATTTGCAACTTCTTCACAACAATACTCTTGCCGTCATAGTTTTATCCCAGAAAGATTTTTGGGAAACGGGAGCTGATGAAAGTTTAAGTGAAGGACTGGTCAATTATGCTCGAAATATTGAACAGGTCGAAGCAGCAGTCCTTTTAAAAGAAATTAGAGACAACGAAGTTAAAGTGAGCTTTCGTTCCAATTCCTGGCTGGATGTAAATCAGGTTGCCTCCAAATTTAACGGAGGTGGGCATGTCCGGGCCTCCGGTTGCACGATTTATTTGCCTCTTACGGAAGCAGTAAAAGAAGTAATTACGGCTTTAGAGGAGGCACTGGATAGTGGACGGAATAATTAATGTCTTAAAGCCTGTTGGCATGACCTCGGCTGATGTTGTTAGATGGATTCAAAAAGTAACCAAAGTAAAAAAGGTCGGGCATATTGGCACTCTCGATCCGGGAGCGGCGGGTGTTTTGCCCGTTTGTTTGGGAAAAGCCACCAGGTTGGTAGAGTATTATACCGGACAGCAAAAGTGTTACAGGGCGGAATTAACTTTTGGTATTACCACTGATACTTTAGATTCTTATGGGGTAGAATTATCGAGAAAAATCCCCAACGTTAATAAAGATGATCTACAAAAGATTTTGCCTCGGTTTATTGGCAGGATTGAACAGGTTCCGCCCATGTATTCTGCTGTACGCAAAAACGGAAAACATCTTTATGAATATGCCAGACAAGGACTGAATATTGAGCGGGAGACCCGACAGGTGGTTATTGACAAGCTTGAATTACTCGAGTGGCAAGAAGGGGATTTCCCTAAAGCCATGCTGGACATAACATGTTCCAAAGGTACATATATAAGATCTTTGTGTTATGATATAGGACAGGCTTTGGAATGTGGAGCGCATATGTCTTTTTTGCTAAGATTGAAGTCCGGTAACTTTGACCTTGATTCGGCTTTTACCCTAGAGGAAATAGTAAATCTTTTGGCTGAAAATGATACCAGCTTTTTATTGAGTCCGGAATGGGGGTTGGAGTTGCCGCAAATTTCCATCCCCTCTAGTCGTTTACAAGCTTTTAAAAACGGTCTTCCTACAAATATATCCATGGTTTATGGAGAGGTTTTTTCCCAAAATGACAAAAAATCAAGAGGGAATATCTTCCAGGTTTATTGTCATGGTAAATTCATTGGAATTGGCACCATAAGAGCGGATTCGCTTTACCCGGAAAAAGTATTATTTAATGGCTGAAAGAGTTTTCACTTAATTGGAGGTAAGGACAAAATTGAAAATATATAACATCGAACCTGGAGAGAGTTATAAGCCGACAGTTGTTGCTTTAGGTAATTTTGATGGAGTTCACCTGGGGCATCAAAAACTTCTTAAGTGTGGATTGGAGAAAGCTCAAGAACTTGGCGTAGATTTTTCGGTTCTTCTTTTTTATCCTCACCCGCTTAAAATTCTTCATCCTGATAAGAAATTAAATCTTCTGACAGGACATGAAGAAAGGCTTAGAATATTGGAGAATCTAGGAGTAGAAAAAGTATATTTAGTTCCCTTTACCCGTCGTTTAGCCGATACTTCTCCCGAGGATTTCGTCAAGAACATTTTGCTTCCAATTGGTGCGGTTCATGTTGTGGTCGGGTTTAACTATTCCTTTGGTTCCCAAGGAAAAGGAGATCCTGAGTTATTAAAAAAATTGGCTGAAAAATACGGTTTTCAAGTAAGCGTGATTAATGCTCAAAGGATAGGGAACAAGATTATATCCTCTTCCGAAATAAGAAAATACCTGCTGGATGGAGAGATTGGCCTGGCGGCGGAAATGATGGGGCGTTTTCCTACCATTAGCGGTAAAGTTATCCACGGCGATGAGAGAGGACGAACTTTGGGTTTTCCGACAGCCAATATCATGGTGGACGAGGATCTGCTTGTACCTCAAAACGGTGTTTATGCGGTTGTAAGTGAGATTAACGGTCAGAAATACGGTGGCATGCTAAATATAGGTTTGAGACCTACGTTCAAAAAAGAAGCAATAAGAACTATTGAAGTCCACTTTTTTGATTTTCAAGGTGATTTATACGACCGGGAATTAACGGTTAGCCTTATATCCAAGCTTCGTTCCGAAAAGAAATTTCGGGGCAGAGAAGAAATTATTGCCCAATTGCATAAAGATAAACAACTAGCCTTATCTATTATCGAAAAAATTAATTGTTCTTAGCTTTTATAAAACAATTAGACTTTACAAATATAGTATTATGAGTTAAAATTACCAAAGCAACCGCTCCTAGGTAAACGATTCTCCGACGTTTTACTTGGTAGCAGGCGATTTAACAATATGGAGGGACACAAAAAAATGCTTACACCAGAGAAAAAAAAGGAAATTATTGCTAAGTATCGACAACATGAAAGTGATACCGGTTCACCTGAAGTTCAAATTGCAATTTTAACCTATAGAATTAATGAGCTTCTCGAACATTTTAAGACTCATAAGAAAGATTATCATTCCCGTCGAGGCCTCTTGAAAATGGTTGGCCGGCGGCGCGCGCTTTTAAATTATTTGAAAAAGAATGATTTCAATCGTTATCGCAAGATTGTTTCAGAATTAGGATTGCGTCATTAAAAATCAAAAACAATAGACCGTTAAATTGTTAAACTATTATTATATAAAATTATATTATAAGCTATTAATTAAAGAGGTGTTACCTACACCTCATTTTTTATAAAGTTTTAAGGTACCCTTAATAAGTAACGAAATATTGACTTATCGATTTATTTAAGCCCAGGCAGGAAATAATAAATTATATGTCGAATGAATAAGGTTATGCACTAATAGACGATTGCTATTGTTTAAGGAGGTTTCAGGGTGACTCAACAAGTCTTAGAACGTACGATAATAGTAGGCGGTCGAAAACTGACATTTGAAACCGGTGCGATTGCCCGCCAGGCAGGAGGGGCAATTTATCTAAGATACGGAGACACTGTTGTTTCAGCTTTTGCCACAGCCAGTGCCGAACCCAGAGAAGGAATCGATTTTTTCCCTTTAACTGTCGATTATGATGAGCGCTTTTATGCGGTAGGAAAAATACCGGGAGGATTTATTAAACGGGAAGGACGGCCCAGCGAAAAAGCCACTCTTACTGCACGTTTAATTGACAGGCCAATTAGGCCACTTTTCCCCGAGGGTTTTCGAAATGATGTGCAAGTAGCGGCCATGGTTATGTCGGTAGATCAGGATTGTGCTCCTGATGTAACAGCCATCAATGCCGCATCTGCTGCTTTGACCATATCGGATATTCCCTTTGATGGCCCGATTGGTGCAGTTACTGTCGGGTTGGTTGACGGTGAATTTGTGATCAACCCTACGGTTAAACAGTCCGAAGTAAGCCTGATGCATTTAACCGTGGCCGGAACAAAAGATGCGGTTATGATGGTAGAAGCCGGGGCCTTAGAAGTGCCGGAAGAACAAATGCTGGAAGCCATTATGTTTGGACATGAAGAGGTTAAGAAAATAGCCAGCTTTATTGAGGAATTCAGAGAAGAAGCTCTTAAACTGGGGTTGGCCAAAGCTAAAAGAGAAGTCATTGTGACCCCTATTCCGGAAGAGCTTGAGACTAAAGTAAAAGAGTGGGCCTATGACAAATTGGATAAGGCCATTCGTACTGAGGATAAATTAGCCAGAGAAGAAGCTGTGGAACAAGTCAAACAAGAAGCCTTAGAGCATTTTGCGGAAGAATTCCCTGAGCAGTTGGATGATGTTGCTAAAGTCTTGGATAAACTGGTCCACTATATTGTCCGCCGTTTAATCACTGTTGAGCATATTAGACCGGACGGCCGGGCTATGGACGAGATTAGGCCCATAACCATTGAGGTTGGCCGTTTACCGCGAGTTCATGGCAGTGCTTTATTTACCCGTGGCCAAACCCAAGTTTTGAATGTCACAACCCTGGGTGCGGTTGGGGACGAACAGATCATCGATGGTTTAGGACTGGAAGAATCGAAGAGATATATGCATCATTACAATTTCCCGCCCTACAGCGTTGGCGAAGTTCGTCCTATGAGAGGACCGGGCAGAAGGGAAATTGGGCATGGAGCTTTAGCGGAAAGAGCCTTATTGCCCGTGATTCCCAGTGAGGAAGAATTTCCTTATACGCTGAGATTAGTATCGGAAGTATTGGAATCCAACGGATCAAGTTCCATGGCTTCAGTTTGCGGCAGCACTTTGTCCTTAATGGATGCCGGGGTCCCGATCAAAGCGCCGGTAGCCGGAATCGCCATGGGTCTGATAAAAGAAGATGGGAAATATGCCATTCTCACCGATATTCAAGGTATAGAAGACCATGACGGGGACATGGACTTCAAAGTAGCCGGTACTGCTAAGGGAATAACGGCTTTGCAGATGGATATCAAAATCAAAGGTGTGGACAGGGAGATTTTGGATCAGGCTCTTAAACAAGCGAAAAAAGGTAGAGAATTCATACTGGCCAAAATGCTTGAAGCCATTCCGGAACCGCGCAAGTCTCTTTCTCCGTATGCTCCTCGGATTATTACTCTTAACATTCATCCTGATAAAATCAGGGATGTTATCGGTCAGGGCGGCAAAATAATCAAGAAGATTATTGAAGAAACAGGGGCCAAAATTGATATTGAAGATGACGGGAAGGTTTTCATATATGCCACTAACTCTGAAGCCGGCGAAAAGGCGGCGGAAATAATTCGTACCCTGACTCAAGATGTTCAAATAGGGCAGATTTATAAAGGGAAAGTCGTCAAGATCATGGACTTCGGCGCTTTTGTGGAAATTATTCCGGGAGTATTGGGCCTGCCGGGTAAAGACGGACTGGTTCATATTTCTCAACTTGATGTTGGCAGAGTGGCAAGAGTTGAAGACGTGGTCAGAATTGGCGACGAGATTATGGTCAAGGCTACGGGCATAGATAAACAAGGAAGATTAAATCTTTCCCGTAAAGAAGCTTTAAAAGCAGTAAATGCTAAAAACCGGTAATTTGCCCGTTGGGATTCAGAAGCAGGCTTTCAAATTCTAGAACTTAGGTAGAAAAACGTCTGTCTTTTCTCTCCTATGCATAGTAATTGTATGGGAGGAAAAACAGATGTTTGTTCTAGAAATAACCAAATCCAAAATAAAAAAAGCAATACTGCTTCTGATTTTTATCAGCCTTTTATTGTTACAGAATCGTACTGTCGGTGTGAGTAACCTAAATTTACCCGTTCCGCTTGAACATGTTGAGACAACGGAAAAAGTAATCGCTCTTACCATAAATGTCGATTGGGGAGAAGAATACATCCCCCCAATGCTGGACATTTTTGATGATTACCGGGCCAAGGTAACTTTTTTTGTAACCGGGCGTTGGGCGCAAAAACATCCTGATCTTTTGAAAATCATGGCCGAGAGAGGTCATCAAATTGAAAACCATGGATACTCCCATCCCCATCCCGATCGACTGCCTGTCACAAAAAATAAAGAGGAGATTATCAAAACTGAGAATATTATAAGGAACATAATAGGCAAGAAAACCAAATTTTATGCTCCTCCTTATGGGGAAAGAGGTAAGAGTGGTTTACTGGCAGCCGAAGAACTGGGGTATACAACAGTTCTTTGGACCCTGGACACGATTGACTGGAGATCTGACAGCACTCCGGAGATAATTGCCCGGAGAGTTATTAATCCGGCTAAACGAAATGGAATTCAACCGGAAAAAAAGGGTGCCATTGTGTTAATGCATCCTAAAGAAAATACAGTTAAAGCTCTTCCCCAAATTCTCTCCACTCTTAATAATGAGCAGTACATGTTTGTAACCTTGGATGAGTTAATAACATACAAAAATTCGGGACATACTACCCCAGGAGTCAAATAAAGGGGTGGTTTTATGTCCAAAAAAAGGACGCGCTTTATTCTTGGCGTCTTTCTGTTTATGTTCCTTATTAACTTTAATTGCTTTGCCGAAGAAATAGACGGCTTTTCCATAGAAAAATCCAAAATGGTTGCCGGAAAGTGGACTTTGCCTTATGTCTCCGCTCATTCAGCAATTCTTATCGATTCCTTGACAGGAGATATACTGTATGAAAGGGATGCTTATAAACAACTTCCGCCTGCCAGCACCACCAAAGTTTTAACAGCCATCACTGCTTTGGATTTAGCAAGTATCGATGAAATATCTACTGTCAGCGAAAAGGCCGATCGAGTCGGCGAGTCATCTATATATTTAAGCAAAGGAAACAAGCTTACCCTCGGTGAATTAATTGAAGGCGCTCTTATTCGCTCCGGGAATGACGCCTGTGTGGCTATTGCCGAACAAACTGCCGGAAGTTTGGATGAATTTATCCGCTTGATGAATCTCAAGGCAGCATCCCTCGGAGCATTTAATTCTAACTTTGTAAACCCGCATGGACTGCCGGATAAAAATCATTATTCAACCGCTTATGATTTGGCTGTTATCACCAGATATGCAATGAATAATCCTATTTTCTCAAAAATTGTCGCTCAACAGTATGGGGTAATCGAGTATAAACATCCTCCAAAAACCCAACCGGTCAAAAACACCAACAAGTTATTGTGGACTTATCCTTTGGCTGATGGTGTAAAGACCGGCACAACCAATGCGGCGGGCAAATGTCTCATAGCTTCGGCCACCAAAGATGGTAGAAGATTGATCTGTGTTTTGTTGAATGCTCCTGACCGCTTTGGGGACGCCTACAGGCTTTTGGAATGGGGATTCAATCATACCGAGATCTATTATATTGGGAAAAAAGGAGACCAGGTAGCCACTTATCAATTTGCCGGGATTAAGATTCCGGTTGTCTTAGGTTCGGATGTCATGGTTTGCATAGAAAAGGAAAAAAAGAATATCCTTCATACCCAGATTCAGTTAAATCCAACTGTCGGACGGGTAATAAAGACCGGCGATATTCTTGGACGATATAATATCTTTATAGGCGACAAACTATTAAAACAGGCTGTTCTTGTTTCTCCTCAGGATTATAAGGGCAATCTTTGGGATATTTTAAACTTAAGAAATTTCTTGCCAAAGACAGGATAGGATAATATAGATTAAATAAAGGAGGCTGCAGATAGTTGTACCGCAAGCACGTATTCGTCAATGGAGTCAGGATATTGACCGAAGAGATTGAACATGTCCGTTCTGTCGCCATCGGGATATGGGTTGGAACGGGTTCTCGTAATGAAGTGCAAGACTATGAGGGCATATCGCATTTTATTGAACATATGTTTTTTAAAGGTACGGAAAAACGTTCAGCTCAACAGATTGCGGAATCCTTGGAATCCGTAGGAGGCCAATTAAATGCGTTTACTACCAAAGAAATAACTTGTTATTACGCCAAGGTACTCGATGAGGATGTTTCTTTGGCCATTGATGTTTTAAGTGACATGTTTTTCAATTCTCAATTTGATCCCAAGGAAATTGAGAAAGAAAAAAATGTTGTCTTGGAAGAAATTAAGATGTACCAGGATACTCCTGATGAACTAATTCATGATTTGTTTTCCCAATATGTCTGGAATGATCACCCTTTGGGTAAACCAATTCTTGGAAATGAAGAAACAATTAAACAGTTTAACAGACAAAAGATACTAAATTACATACAATCCAATTATACGCCGGATAGGGTGGTTATTGCGGTAGCCGGTAAGATAAAGCATGAAGATATTGTGGAAAAGCTTTCTGTATTTGCCGGTTTGAACAGACCGATAATACATACCCCTTTGTCTAAACCAAAGGGAAGTATTGTCAGGAAATCCGTTAGTAAAAATACCGAGCAAATGCATTTAATAGTCGGAGTCCCGGGTTTGGGGCAAAATGATGAGGATATGCCGGCTCTTTATATTATCAACAATATATTGGGCGGGGGCTTAAGTTCTCGGCTTTTCCAAGAAATCAGGGAAAAAAGGGGATTGGCTTATTCTGTGTATTCTTACCATTCCGCTTATGCCGACACTGGTCTTTTTGCCATATATGCCGGAACAAACATAGCCAAGACCAATGAAGTTATAAAATGTATTTTAGAGCAGGTGAATATTCTGAAAGATAAAGGTATCAGCGAAGAGGAACTACAGAAATCAAAAGCGCAGATTAAGGGCAATTTATTTCTGGGTTTGGAATCGGTAAGCAGTATTATGAGCAGGCTTGGTAAAACGGAATTAACTTTTGGCCGAGTAAAGACAGCGGAAGAAACCGTGGAAGAACTGGAAAAAGTAACATTGTCCGATATTAACAGAGTTATGCAACGACTATGGCAAAAAGATCAAATCAGCATCCTTACACTGGGGCAAAAAGAATTCAGTACGGATTTTGATGATATCGTTAAGAACACGATTTAACGGCAACTGCCAAGGGAGAGAAAACATGGAGAAAAAGATTACGGTTAAAATAAAGAAGTTAAGAAGTGGGGGAAAAGAACCTTTTTATGCCACTAGCGGGGCGGCGGGGGCTGATCTTTATGCCTCTCTGGAAAATGATTTGGTTATTAAACCGGGGGAAAGATTGGGAGTTCCCACCGGGATTGCCATTGAGTTGCCCGGTCCCGATATTGTGGCTTTAATTTTTGCCCGTAGCGGCTTGGCCTTAAAACATGGTCTGGCTTTAAGCAACGGCGTTGGCGTTATTGATTCCGATTATAGGGGAGAAATTGTGGTATTGCTCACAAATTTTGGCCAAGAAGAGGTTACAATACGAAACGGCGATCGTATAGCCCAAATGATATTCACCAACGTGTATCAAGCCTCATTTATTGAGGTCACGGAATTGACTTCAACAGAAAGAAACAAGGGTGGATTTGGCTCTACCGGGTTATAGCCCACCAAGTTTTCGCATAAATATTAAAGAACATCATAGATTCCTTTATGGAGGGATTCTATGAATATCTTTATCAGTGTCCTCCTGCTTTTAGGCATTGTCTTTTCTGTGAATACCAGGCGTAAAATGATGATGTGGCGGTCGGAGCCTCCTTCCAACCCTTTGGCTAAAGCGATAACCCAATTAGTAGGTACTGCAGGGGGAATTTATCTATCCTTGGAATTGCTTTTAACTTTTATAGGACTTCCTGAAGAGATTTGGAATCCGCCATCCATTTATTACTTTAAACCATTGGCGGTTTTTTCTTTGTTTATTGCCATAATCCAACCTTACGGCCAGAAGTTAATGGCTTATATTCAGAAAAGGAGGGTCTGTTAATGCTTTTGAGTGAAATATCCGGCAAAGAGATTATAAATCTTCACGACGGTGCTAAACTGGGTTTAGTAGGGGACAGCGATATAAAGATTAATGCCAATGGAAAAATAGAGGCTTTAATAATATCATCCCGTTCCGTTTATAGCCGTTTTTTTAACCGTGGCAGCGAGCGTGAGTTGGATACAGTGGTGATTCCTTGGAAGGCTATTAAAAAAATCGGTAACGAAGTAATTATTGTGGATATAGATTATGCTGAATTAGGGTAAGGTCGGTTGGAGGTGTTTGACAGTATTGTCTAATTATAATAAAATATAACATTAGAGATGTTAACCCCGGCTGCCTAGTTCGGGGTTTTCCCATAATCATGATTAGGTTTCTAACAAGGCCGTCACCAAAACCAAACTTGGCGCCAGCCAAGTTTACTTTACTATAATTTAAATTTTATTATTATTACATGCGGGAGGAATTACAGTGAATAAAATTCGGGTCTTTGTGGCTGGTGCCTGCGGAAAAATGGGCATGGAAACAATTCGTACCATCCTCAGCCAGGAAGATATGGAAATTGTGGGTGCTGCAGACATCAGGAATCAAGGGCAAGACATTGGAACTATCCTGGGAATGTCACCGTTGAATATGCAGATAACAGGACAGATTACAGTCGACAAACTGCAAAATTCCAAGGCTGATATTCTGGTTGATTTCACCAATCCCAAATCGGTCTTTGCCAATGCCAAAGAAGCCATTCGAGCGGGAGTGGTACCTGTAATTGGGACTACTGGCTTGGACAGCGCAGAGATTTCAGAACTGGAAGAGCTGGCAAAGGAGAAAAAAGTCGGGGTCTTTATTGCTCCCAACTTTGCTCTGGGCGCAATTCTCATGATGAAATTTGCGGAAGAAACGGCAAAATATTTTAAACACGTAGAGATAATTGAATTACATCATGACAATAAATTAGATGCGCCTTCTGGAACCGCTCTTAAAACTGTGGAGTTTATATCGCAGAATCGTCAAACGATGATGCAGGGACATCCCAATGAGTATGAAAAAATACCGGGTTCCAGGGGAGGTAATATAAATGGAATCCATATTCATTCCGTCCGTTTGCCTGGAATGTTAGCCCACCAAGAAGTGATCTTCGGGGGGTTGGGACAAACCCTTACCATCCGGCATGACGCCTATAGCAGGGAGGCTTATATGCCGGGAGTTTTGTTGGCTATTCGTAAGTCCTATAAATCAAAAGATTTTGTTCTGGGTCTTGAAAAGTTATTAGATTGAAATCCTTAAGCACCGCATGGAATGCCTACTCATATAATGGATAGTAGTTTACCCGGACTATCCAACAAGGAGGCATTAACTATGGGTGCAGTACTTGATGGGGTACGCCTGGCAGTAGTCGGTGGTGATGATAGAGAGATCTATCTTATTCCTGAGCTGCAGAAGCTGGGTGCTGAAATAATTGGTTTTGGTCTGGAAAAATCACCTATTGCGGATAATATCGAGCATGCAGCTTCTATTAAAGAACTTATGTCAAAAGCGGATGCTCTCCTGTTCCCAATGTTTGGAGCAGATGAACGGGGGCTAGTTAAGGCCAAATATTCCAGCTCACCAATTTTTTTAAACAAAGAAGTCCTCGAATCCATTCCTCCAGGCGTGCCGCTATTTATTGGATTTGCCCGTCCCGCTTTAAAAAAAGCAACCGAAAAATTGAACATAACATTATATGAAATAGCAAATAGAGACGATGTCGCCATTCTAAATTCTATACCTTCTGCCGAAGGGGCTGTTCAAATGGCCATGGAGGCGACCAATATAACCATACATAGCAGTTTGAGCTATGTACTGGGCCTTGGTCGGTTTGGTACTACTCTTGTCCGGTTGCTTAAAGGAATGGGAGCCAATGTAACGGTTGTAGCTCGCAAGCCAGCTGATTTGGCCCGAGCAATAGAAATGGGAGTTCAAGCCATAAATTTTGCCCAATTGCCGGAAGAAATTGGTAATGCGGAAATTATTTTCAATACTGTACCGGCTCTTGTCCTTCATCGGGAAATCTTGGATAAGGTATCCCGTGAGGCAGTGATCATCGATTTGGCTTCAATCCCGGGAGGAACCGACTTTGAATATGCCCGTATGTTGGGAATCAAAGCCCAGCTTGCTCCGGGCTTACCAGGAATAGTGGCTCCGAAAACGGCCGCTAAAATTTTAGCTAAAGTATATCCCCCTATTATTCTTGAACACTTAAATACAAAGTCAAAAGCGGCTTCAACAAAGGAAAGGGGGGTATCACATGAGATTTAAGGATTATAAAATTGGGTTTGCATTAACCGGATCTCACTGTACATTAGCCCAGACGATTGAAGTTATTAAAACGCTGGTCCAAGAAGGGGCGGATATTACCCCAATCATCTCCTATTCCGTTGCTACTATGAATACTAGATACGGAAGCCCTGAATATTGGCAGAGGCTTTTAAAAGAAATTACGGGAAAAGAACCATTAAAAACTATACCGGATGTAGAACCTATTGGTCCCCAAAAACCTTTTAATTGTATGGTAATTGCTCCTTGCACAGGTAATACCCTGGCCAAATTAGCAAACGGTATAACCGATACACCGGTTCTAATGGCTGCCAAAGCAAATTTACGCAATCTTTTACCAGTGGTTATAGCGGTTTCCACGAACGACGGATTGGGGGCCAGTGCTAAAAACATAGGGATTTTACTGGCTACCAAAAACATCTTTTTTGTGCCTTTCGGCCAGGATAATCCGGAGAAAAAAGCAAATTCTTTAGTTGCCCATATGGAGAAAATCCCGGAAACAATATTACTGGCTTGTCAAGGAAAGCAGATTCAGCCACTTCTGGTTGAATATTTGACATATTCGTAATAGAATTCTTTCTATTGGCCACAAAATTTTGAACTATTTCTTTTGTAAATTTAGTGTCTCGATACCAGACACTAAATTTACATTATTATATAATTTGACGTATAATGTTTTTATCATATGCAATTGAATAATTTGTTATAATGAAATATAGGAGGGATTATTTAGTTTGCGTATTTTAGTTCAAAAGTTTGGCGGAACGTCTGTCGCAGATTCCGAAAGAAGGATTCAGGCTGCAACAAAAGTATCCGAGGCGGTCAGCAAAGGATATTCGCCTGTAGTTGTAGTTTCGGCCATAGGACGTTTTGGAGACCCGTATGCTACAGATACATTTATAAAAATGGCAACCAGTATATATTCTGAGGTACCGAAAAGAGAATTGGATCTACTTATGAGTTGCGGTGAAATTATTTCCGGGGTTGTTATGGTCAGCACTTTACAAAGTCTCGGCTTGGAAGCAATCCTCTTGACCGGTGGTCAGGCCGGCATTATAACCAATAATTGTTTTGGCGATGCAAAAATAATCAGAATTGAGCCTGATAGAATACTCAAACATCTGGAAGAAGGAAAAATTGTTATCGTAACCGGTTTTCAAGGTATAACGGAGGATGGGCAAATTACTACTCTTGGCCGGGGAGGAAGCGATACAACAGCGGCGGCAATCGGGGTTGCTCTTAATGCAGAAGCCATTGATATTTATACCGATGTTGAAGGGATTATGACTGCTGATCCCCGTATAGTGGAGGAGGCTAAAATATTGGATGTTGTTACATATAATGACATCAGCAATTTAGCTCACCAGGGGGCGAAGGTTATTCATCCGAGGGCGGTTGAAATTGCTATGCAAAAAAATATTCCTTTACGGATAAAATGTACATTTTCAGATGCACCGGGCACTTTGGTGACAAATATGCAACCTGACATGGCAGAAGGTTCGGACTTAATTGGCGATAGAATCATTACGGGGATAGCTCATACACCTAATTTAACTCAAATCAAGCTCAATATTGAAAATGAAGACTCCAAACCGCAAGCTGTAAAAAAAGTGTTTAAAGGAATGGCCTTGGCTGATATTAATGTGGATTTTATTAGTGTGCAGCAGGATAAAATCCTTTACACAGTCCGGGATGAACTTGGGGATAAAGCCGTCAATATTCTAAAGAATATGGGTTTTGAACCTGAAGCGCTTCCTAACTGTGCAAAAATAGCTCTTGTTGGCGGAGGGATAGCCGATGTCCCCGGAGTAATGGCCAATATAGTTGAGACTTTGGCCGACAACGGAGTTGAAATATTGCAATCTGCCGACTCGCATACTACAATTTGGGTTTTAGTAAAAAAAGAACATATGATTACGGCGGTCAAGTCCCTTCATAACAGGTTCCAGTTAGATAAATGATGGGGAGGAGCAAAAAATGTTTGGGAAAGTTTTAACTGCCATGATTACGCCTTTTGATGAAAAGCTTGACGTCAACTACCGGGAAGCTGTAAAAATAGCCCGTCATTTGGCGGAAAATGGCTCCGAAGGCATTGTGGTGGCAGGCACAACGGGAGAAGCTCCTAATCTTTCAGCTGAGGAAAAAATCAAACTCTTTCAGGAAATAAAACAAGCTGTTGGAAATTCTCTCAAAGTTATTGGCGGTGTAGGTACTTACTCAACGACTGAAAGTGTTAAATTGGCCCGGCGGTGTTCTGATATCGGTATAGACGGTATCATGGCAGTGGTACCATACTACAACAAGCCTTCTCAGGAAGGCCTTTATCAGCATTTCAAGGCTATTGCAGAAGCCACGGATTTACCCGTGATGCTTTATAACATTCCTGGGAGAACATCAGTTAACATGCTTCCCCAGACAGTACGAAGACTGGCGGAGATACCCAATATCGTCTGTATTAAGGAAGCTGCGGGCAATATGGACCAAGTGAGTGAATTAAAAACAAGCTTACCGGATACTTTTACAATCTATTCAGGGGATGACTCGTTAACCTTACCCATGCTTTCCTTGGGAGGGGCGGGTGTAGTCAGTGTAGCCTCTCATTTAGTCGGCAAACAAATTAGAAAAATGGTAGATGCATTTTTTAATGGCGAGTGGCAAACCGCACTGAAATGGCATTCTCTTTTGTACCCAATTTTTAAGGGATTGTTTATAACCACTAATCCTGTACCTGTTAAATTTTTATTAAACGAATCCGGTTTTAATGTTGGAACTTATCGGCTGCCGTTGGTTGGGCCTTCTCAATCGGAGCAAGCAATATTGAAAGAGCTGCTGGTAAAAATTCAAAAAATGCCTGAAGAAATTTAATGTTTTAAAATTTTTTGTTAATATAGTTTAAAAAATTGTTTTATTGTTTATATAAATAGATAAATGGAGTTTTAAATTTTACTTTTTTTCTTCGGTGAATATAGTGCCGAAGAATTACTTTTTTTGAATAACTGGGAATACTATTGTCGCAAATATTTTTGCGCACTTGCATAGATAATAATTCGATACTATAATATAGACGATGTTGAGTGGACGGCTAACTTAATAATTATAACTAGCGTGGGGGATCGGTTTTTTTATTGTTTTTTTTAATTTCGTATCTCAGGGTATTCCTTTGTTTTTCTTGCAATTTAAGCTGCAATTTTCAAAATTAAACAGAAACACTAGTAAACGTTTATGATATTTAAACAATTATGGAGGTTTTGCTTTTGCCAAAAGAACAAAAACTACAGATTATACCCTTGGGGGGATTAGGGGAAATCGGCAAGAACATGACGGTAATCCGGTATAATAACCAGATGCTTGTGATTGATGCGGGCATGGCCTTCCCTGAAGAAGATATGCTCGGAATTGATATCGTAATTCCGGATTACTCTTATGTTACTGAAAATAAGGATATGCTTTTAGGTGTCTTGCTGACCCATGGACATGAAGACCATATAGGTTCATTGCCTTACTTTTTAAAGGATGTTGATGTCCCCATTTTTGGTACCAATCTCACTATCGGTTTGGTCCAAGCTAAGCTCAAAGAAAATAATATCAATTACAACAAGGCAAATATTGTCAAGCCAGGAGAAAGTATAAAACTCGGAATATTTAAAATTGATTTTATTCGAGTAAGCCACAGTATTCCGGATGCAGTGGGGTTGGCAATTCATACACCTTTAGGAGTAATTGTTCATACCGGGGATTTTAAGTTGGACCATACGCCGGTAACGGATGAAATTTTAGATATTTACAAGTTTGCCGAATTAGGACAGAAAGGTGTACTTTGCTTATTATCTGACAGTACGAACGTGGAAAAACAAGGATTTACCCTTTCCGAAAGACGAGTCGGACTTATGTTCGAAGAAGTTTTTCGCGATGCAAAAGAACGAATAATCCTAGCTAGTTTTGCCTCTAATGTCCACCGCGTTCAACAGGTTATTGACGCTGCCATGAAAAACAACCGTAAAGTCGCAATTGTCGGCCGCAGCATGCAAAATTATGCTTCTATTGCCGCGGAGTTAGGGTATTTAAATGTTCCCGAAGGGGTGTTGGTGGATGTCGAAGAAATCATTCAACTGCCAAGCAACCAGGCTTGTATCATTACCACCGGCAGTCAGGGAGAACCTATGTCCGCACTTACCAGAATGGCCCAGAGTGATCATAAAAGAATCGAAATTATGCCTGGGGATACTGTAGTGATTTCTGCCAGCCCTATTCCCGGGAATGAAAAATCTATTTCCAGAACCATTGATCAACTCTTTAAACTGGGAGCCAATGTTATTTATGAGGCAACATCCGGTGTCCATGTTTCGGGTCACGGAAGCCAGGAAGAATTAAAATTGATGCTAAATATGGTAAAACCCAAGTATTTTATGCCCGTTCATGGTGAGTATAGAATGCTCATAAAACATGGGCAATTAGCTGAACAACTCGGTATTGCAAAAGAAAATATATTTATTGCGGAGAACGGCAGCATCATTGAATTTACCAAAAACGGCGCTTGCCTTGCCGGTAAAGTTCCTTCAGGAAGAGTACTGGTCGACGGATTGGGAGTCGGTGATGTCGGGAATATCGTTTTGCGCGACAGGAAACAATTATCTCAGGACGGAATATTGATTGTTGTAGTTGCTTTAAGTCGTTCCAACGGACAAATATTGGCCGGACCGGACATTGTAACCAGAGGATTTGTCTATGTTCGCGAATCGGAAACAATGTTGGATGAAGCTAAAGAGATGATTAAACAGACGATTGAACAATGTCTTGAAAATGGAATGTCGGAATGGGCGGTCTTGAAAAACCAAATAAAAGATGCTCTGGGGAAACACCTGTATGAAAGAACAAAGAGAAGACCTATGATTTTACCTATTATTCAGGAAATTAAATAAGCAAATTTTTTCTCGGAACCGGGTTGACAATTATTATTCCTTTAGCTATACTATCAAATGTTCTAGCTCATGTGGCCCGTTGGTCAAGTGGCCTAAGACACCGCCCTTTCACGGCGGTAACACGGGTTCGAATCCCGTACGGGTCACCAAACTCCTATATCAAAGCACGGGCAGAGTCTAAAAAATATCTCTGGTTCAGCACCGTGCATTTAATACGGGCGATTAGCTCAGCTGGGAGAGCGCCTGCCTTACAAGCAGGATGTCGGCAGTTCGATCCTGTCATCGCCCACCATATTCGATCAATCGAAATTCGTTCATTGGGGTTCGCAAATTGAGAATTATTTAAGCGAAAAAGCTTCCATGATGAACGAAGAACTGGTGGTTTTGATAGGAAAAGAAGGTTCGAATATCGAGCGTTGTATCACGGATATCTATCACGGCCCCGTGGTGTAGTGGTTAACATGCCTGCCTGTCACGCAGGAGATCGTCGG
>ENA-UPSB01001121-UPSB01001121.1-bioreactor-metagenome-genome-assembly--contig:-NODE-1121-length-34481-cov-20.934875_pt1 | contig 34481 bp, 37 predicted proteins | sample MGYA00238182_ERZ773286 | MGnify/ENA primary metagenome ERZ773286 (study PRJEB29026, sample SAMN07631240) | bioreactor metagenome | isolation source: Switchgrass digestor | place: USA: Dartmouth...
TAATTACTAAAACTAAACTTTTTTATTTTTGTCTACTTTACAGGTGTAAGTTCATAATAAGTGGTTTAGAAATTAATATTCACTACATGGACATATATTCTTGATACATCTAAGGTTGTCATATTGAAGATAGCTTGTTTAACATTTTCTTGGACTTTCTTAGCTACTTTATGGATGGATTCACCATATTTAACATCAAGATATATATCAATCACAATGCCATTTTTCACAATTTCCACATTAACTCCGCCACGATGATTGCGGTTAAATGCTTCCGTTACTACTTTTGGTAGTTTTTCATGGATTTTCGCTACCCCTTCAACCTCAACTGCCGCATTTTGTGCAATAACTTCAAGTACTTTGGTGTTAACGTTAATTGTTCCGTATAATTGCTGATCATTGATGTTTAATTGAATATACTTTACTTCCATGGTATCCCTCCTGCAGTTAATATTATTATATATCATCAGGCGGAGTTAATGCAAGAAAAGGAATTAATATTTATTTAATTTACATCATTTATCGTGTATTTTACGATTACTTGCACCGTCGGACCAAACTCAGATTTTACCAATTTAATGATGTTATTAACCTCTTCTAATGATAGTTTATCGGTATAAACAGACACATTAACCTGGGTTTCTGTTGCACTGACAAACGCATCATCATAACCCATGTTGATGATTTGGGTTTCCACGAGGTTTTCTTTTTGCGCTAAGAGATAAATCTTTTGCATAGCTTCAAAAGCGGAGTTCTTTTGTTCAATACTAGCGGTTGGTGATGAAATAACCCCTTGCAAGGATACAATCATTGCTTGACGATCTTCATTCAATTGTTTTCTGAGTTGCTCGTATTCTTCACTCTTATTAACCACTTGTTGTTGTTTGGTTGTAGTTGTTTGTTGTTTATTGGTATTATCCGGCAGTGCAAAATAATAAATCGACAACATCACGATCATCACAATCATGAAAATCGTAACTTTACCTTGTGGTTTCATATTTAACCTCCTTGTAATCACTCTAATTAAAAATATGAAGTTTCTTGTAAAAAAATACTATTTTTACAAGGTAAAGTTATATAAAAATAAAAAGTATCAGTAATCTGATACTTTCTATTTTGCCCGTGATACGTATTTACCATCTGGATAACTTACGATAATCACATCATCTTGTTCAATGAATAATGGAACTTGAACCTTTAATCCAGTTTCAGTAACAGCTTGTTTAGTCGCATTGGTTGCGGTATCGCCTTTAACTGCTGGTTCACATTCGACAACTCGCATCGTAATTTTTTCAGGTAACTCAATACCAATGATTTCGCCATTATACATAATCATGGTAACTTGTAAACCTTCATATAAGAACTTAGCGTCATTTTCTAAGTTGCTAGCAGCAATTTCGATTTGTTCATAAGTATCATTATTCATGAAAACATAGAAATCGCCTGTACTATAGAGATATTGCATCGTTATTTTATCAATGCGAGCGGGACGTAATTTATCAGTTGGACTGAGCGTGATATCGGCAATACTACCGTTGCGAATATTACGTAGTTTTAAACGCACAAAAGCGGCACTACGTGCACTCTTTACATGTTGGAATTCCAATACTTGATAAATATTATTTTCGTATTCAACTGTCATTCCATTACGTACATCAGAAACAGAAATCATTATTTAACCTCCTAAAGACAGTTTTAACATTCAATATTATATAAAAAAATGCTAAATTTGTCTATTATTTCCTTATTTTACTGATTAATTTTATTGCTTCAATATATCCTTCGAACCCTTTCCCACATATAGTTCCATCACAAACCTCACTAATAACACTAATTTTTCGAAAAGTTTCACGTTCATAAATATTTGATATATGCACTTCTATTTTCGGACAGGATAATATTTCTAAAGCATCTCTTAAGGCAAAAGAATAATGACCTAAAGCGCCTGGATTAATGACGATACCATCATAATTATGAAAAAAGGACTCATGAATAGCATCAATTAATACACCTTCATGATTGCTTTGCATAAAGTCACATTCAATATTATTTTCTAAACAATAGCTTTTTATTAATTCTTCTAAATCTTTTAAAGTTCTATTCCCATAAATATCTTGATTGCGAAAACCTAACATATTTAAGTTAGGACCGTTGATTATTCGTATCTTCATCTTGTCCTCCAAACCATAGAAATGTTTTTTACTTACATTATATCATAAAAACAAATCAAAAAAGTGATATCTTACGATACCACTTTCATGTTATTTAGAAGAATTTTTGTCTTGCTTGTTCTTTGACTTCTTGACTTACACTGAATGGGATTCTTGTTGTATAGCCACTACGTGCAGCCACAATCATCTTCGTTGGCCACTTAAAGATGTCTTGATTCCATTGAAGTACAGTATCATTGTATACTTCACGGGCAGCAGTAATTTCTCTTTGTAAGTAACTATTTTGTTGCATCGCATCAGCTAAAGCTCTGTGCGCTTTTAACTCTGGATAAGCTTCAAACGCCACATTGATTCTCCGCATCGTAGTATCGAGTTCAGTTGCTACTTCACTACGATTTTCTTCTGTTAAATGCACACCCCCGCGGAATTGAGCCACGGATTTCATAACATCTTTATCGAGTTCAATCGCTTTTTCGACAATCCCAACGACATTTTGAAGGATTTGAACACGTTGTTCAAGGTAATTATCGATTTGGGAAGCGTTATGTTGAATCTTTTGTTCAAGTTGTTGGAAATAGTTCTTTGCCTTAATTTTCATGATTAAGAAGATTAGACCAGGAATAATGCCTAAAACCCATAAAACTATTTCAAATATTAAAGATCCAACACCAACTTTTACAGGAATTTGTTTGTGGATGACATTGATATCACGACCATCAGGGTTAACTGGACCAGTTAATTCATCTAATTGATTTGCCATTTGTATCCCTCCATTTTATTTTTTTGACAATCGATTTATATAAGCTAAGAATTGCCCATAGATGAATACGTCTTTTTCATCTATAGCTTTCTTATTTCTTAACTCCTCAACTAATTGACGAATTCGTGCGCTGATGGGATGTTCTCTATTTTCTTCCTTATCCTCATCAACGATATGAATATCTACCACTGTATCTTGACTGACAGGAATATATTCAGTCCAACGAACGGGTATGGAGTGGAGTCTACCATCCCCACCCATTTTAGTAACATAATCTACACGCTCTTCCGTGCGATAACCGTATGAAGTTACCACTACACGGTCATAATTATCTTTACTTTCAACTAATCTCGTTTTTAGTATGTTTCTAGTTCGTGATAACGGATGTATAAAAGCTGTTTGGTTCATTAAGTTCGCAATATACTCATGTTGATAAAAACTCACGTAACCATCATATAAACCTTTATAAATGTATTCATGCGGTTTTTGTTGCACATATAAAGGAATCGCAAGGATTGGTGCGAAGGCAAAATAGATGTTTCTAAAATAGTTATCATTGTATTGGATAAACTTATTCTTTACTTCATCGAAATCATATCCATAAAAGTAACTGGGTTTAATATTTAATGGGAAATCTTCAAGATGTTCTGGATAAATAACATTGATCATCTTATCTTTATCAAAATCGAAATCATCACCAAACCCAATTTCTTTATCTTTCATCAGCTGTAACAATTGTTTCTGTGCTAAAGGAGTAAATAGAAGCCGGAATTGCACTTCATTATTACGATTATGAGCCCCAAATAATACTTCAAACTCACTGTTAGCCATGACAGTAAAGTTACTACCTTTCGCAGTACCCTTCTCTGCTAGTTTTTGTAGTTTCTTAATATCGCGATTCACTTTGCGTTGAATTTGCTTTTCAGACATTTTCTCAGCATCGGAATCATCGCGACTGAAAACTAGATCTGGTGCAGCTTCATTACCATATACCAAATATACTAGTTCATAATAATATGGACAAGGTTTTGTTACGGAAGCTGTTAGCACTTGCGAATGAGTTCTAGTAACTCTTTTCCCATTCTCATAATGAGTTTCCGTCCAAGTTATGGTAATTGAACCAGTGTATACCTTTGTGCCCATATAATGAACCAAATCTTTACAGATTAGGAAGGGATTGCCATTGATTTCGCCCGATTGAACGAATAAAGTGCTGCGATTTACATCTTTTTTCGCATTAAACCCGAATTTATGTACTAAGTACTCAAAACGCTTGGTATCAAACATTTTATCCATTTTTATTAATGGTAAGGTTTTTTGAAAGATTTCTTCCCGCATTCCATCTTTAAATAATGCATTGAGCGGTTGTAGTTGATTCCATGCTTCTTGGGTTAATGCGTTTAGTTGACTGTCAATCGTTAACTTCTCTTCGCGTAATACTTTTACTTTGGCGCTAATTTTTCTTATTAAGATGATAAATAAGATGATTAATCCGATACCTACAGGTATGGAAATCCAAAGTAATGCTGCGGGAATAACAGCTGAGTAATAGCTAAACGCTGCATACTCCAAAATAATAACGAGAATAATTCCTATTATTAGTAACGCTTTATATAAATTGTTTTTATTTATAGTACTTACAAGATGATCTTTTGTAGCAGTTAATTGTCTTATTTTCTTACATGTTTCGCGATTAGCTTCGACATCAATATTGGCTTTTTTTACTAACTCTTCAAAATATTCTTCCGCATTTTTGTGATGTAAATCCTTTAAAACATTTTTATAAGCCATTAAAGGTTCATAGATCATCTCGCCATCATACAGTTCACTCATCGTACGAAACTCCTTAACCCCTTATTTAATAATAAAAATAGTATAATGTTACATTTAATTATAAAGAATATATATATCATTTTCAAGTTGTTTCAATAATTTAAACAAAATGTTAAAAAATAGTAATATTATGTGATATAATTTTGACGAAAGGGGGTTTAGAACTATGCAATGGTACCACTATGTGTTAATATTCATCGCATCATTCTTGTTGTTTTCCATTATTCTCTCATTAATTCAAATTCGAAAAGCAAGTGTTAAACTTGATGCAGAAAACTTTCGCAATAATATGCGAAAAGGTCAATTAGTTGATGTTCGTTCACGTAAAGAGTTTCAAAGTGGTCATATCGTGGGTGCACGTAATATCCCACTGGATATGATTGTTCGTAATCAACACACATTAAGAAAGGACCAACCCATTTTCCTCTATTGTTCAACGGGTAAACGTTCAAAACGAGCCGCCATCTTTTTATATACTAGAGGTTATAACGAAATCTATGAATTAAAAGGTGGTTTAAAAAATTGGAATTATCCTTTAAAATAGTATTGCATATTTAAAAAAACTATAAACCTTCCACAAGAAAGTTTATAGTTTTTTATTTTCAATCATAGTGATTATTTCAGTGACGATTTGATCAGGTGATTTGTTAACACAATTTATTTTGATATCTTTACTGTTTTCATAAAGGGGCAAACGCTTTTTTAATAATTGTTGTATTTTCTCACGAAGATTATCACTTCTTAATATTGGACGTAGTGAAATCTCATCATCGTTAACACGCTTTAAGATTGTATTCTCATCTACTTCTAAATATACGAGAATACCATTATTCTTCATGTATATGAGATTGTGAGGGTTTAAAATTATTCCGCCACCTGTCGCAATTACCGTATTCTCGGTTAAATCTAAAGATGTTAAGACTTTTGTCTCTACTTGGCGAAAGGTTTCTTCACCATACTTATTAAAATATTCAGCTATTTTCATTCCCATTTGTTCTTCAATTAATATATCGGTATCGAAGAAACGATAGTTTAACTTTTCAGATAATAATTTACCTATTGTTGTTTTTCCCGACAACATCATTCCAATTAAAAAGATATTCATCATTTTCACCCATAAACGATAGTATATGTATTCGTAGTAATATCGTAGTATATTATACCATATTCGTAGATATCGAGATAATATAACTCAAATCTAACTTCATATTGATTTGATTTAAACTTGGTGAAAATGATATAGACTTTATAATCATTTTCTATTCTCTGAATACCTCTATTAAGTTGAATATCATTTTCATTAATTTTTGTTTCTATTAGATGGATAGCACGTCGTTCTAATAATATCACATGATAATAATTATCAAGATTTTCATAATATTTTTTCGTATTTAAACTACATAAAACGACAAAAATGACTATATTTAATACAAAAATACAAGTAAGCAATGTATAAGGTAAGATAAATCCCTGCTTATGTTTTAGGTATAAAGATAATCCGTTTTTCATATACTACCCCATTACTTTCTACTATTCGTACATATATGAAAGGATAAACTTGCGTAAACGTTATAGAATCTACGTCTCTTAGAATTTGTACGAATACATTATTATAAATAATTCTTAACTCTTTATATCTTACTGTATAAGCTAATTGATAATCTTGATAGGATAAACTAATTTGGTTATCCGTTATTTCATATGTTGCTGCCCGATTCAAATGATATTGTAAGTGTTGGACATAATTCTCAATGATTTGATCCTTATTTATTTGTGAACTATAATTATAACTATTATTAAGTTGATAAAACATTTGATTAAGCAAAACAAAAAGATTAATCATCAAGCTCAATGACAATAGTAATTCGATGTAACTAAAACCAGATTTTTTCACAGATTAGTTGCTCCTTGTTAAATAAATCAATAAAAGTGATACATAGTTCTTGATTATTTAATATTAATTGATAATTATCACCTTCAATTAATTCTTTATCATCTTCATATAAAACCACATTCACAATTAGTGTTTTTTTCATTTCCAAGATGTATTTTTGATTAGCAGTTTGCATTTTTAAGTTATTAATTGGTATTAACAAATATAACATGATATTTAGAATAAGGATAATCGCAATTAATAACTCATAAAAGAAAAATCCTTTATTAGACACGTCGCACCACTCCATTACGATTATTGATGATAAAATTATATGTTTTTCCTTCACATGAAAGTGAAAAGTTTACTTGTGCACGTACAAAACCATGCTCAATTGTGACTTGAAAGAGTTTAGTTGTTAAATTACCATCAACATTGCGGTTAAATACTACATTAAGTTCATTACTTAAATAGTAGTAATTTCTACTTGTCATAACTAATTGCACTGGTACAAAATGTGTCAATGAATAAGCGATACTATAATTAAGATCAGCACTGAACATCCGATAAAAATTATCGATTTTTACATCGCATTTTTGATTACTTTTAATTGGTAGTGTTATTAAAAACGAAGTGATGATGACAGCAATCAACATCACTTCGAGTAAAGTAAAAGCTTTTTTATTCATTATCTTCTTCTTTAATGATGGCAGTGTGATCTACAGGATTAATCTCTAATAATTTTCCATTCGGACAATGATCATATTTAAGATATTTATGCTCAATTAGTTCATCCATAGAATCAGGATAAACACCATATTCTAGATAATACGATTCAATTTGGGAGTTTACTAACATGATATAAGCATCACAGGTTTCACTTTGCATGGATGCTTTTGATTTTGATGCGTTAGGAATAAGTAAATACATTAAACCAGAAATAACGACTAAAACTATCATTAATTCCGTTAAGGTAAACCCTCTTTTATTCATAATAATCTCCTTTCAAATATTATTGGTAATCTGAAACATCGGAAACATGATTAGATAATAGATACAAAAAATGTTTACTGATAGTAATAGGAAAAAGATAAATTGAAGATAATAAGTTATTTTTGCGAATTTATCAAACAGGAGGGAATCATAAAAGTAATGATAATCATTTATCACTCTTACTAAATCATTGGATTTAATTCCCATTTGTAGGTACTCGATTATGTTACGATTATAAGGCGTTAATTTAGGTAACTCTTTATCTCCAAGAAGTGCGAATGACAATATTTCTAGTTGATATATCTTGTTGTTTAAACTTTGTGTTAATAATCTGAATGCTTCATCAAGACTATATCCACAAACTAAAAGAATCTCAAGATACTTTAACAAGTTAATTACTCGATATTCTTTTATTAAGGGGATGAGATTACCTAGAGGTTTATAAACATTAATAATAATTACTATAATTAAAACCAATAATCCCATAATTTTTAATGAATTGAATGTTAAAAATGCAAACAACTCGTTATTTTGAAATTGATAATCGTTTAATAAGATTTTGACAACTGGATAGAGATTGATTCTAATTACTTCAAAACAAATAATCGCAAAACATAATAAAACTAATGGGTATAGTAAGACTTTGCTTATTTGTTTATTAACTTTTTGATAAAACTCCATTTGCTTAGCGACTAAAATAATAGCTTCATTAAGTTTATTCGTCTTTTCGCCAATTCGGATTCCTTCATAAATATAAGTTTTAAATTTTAGTTTCTTAAGTATTTGTGATAGCAACATTCCTTCTTGGAGTTTTTTGTCGATATACTCGATTTCTTTGTATTTTAAATGTTTAAGCATATTTAACGCTTCTTTTAAGGAATAACCTTTTCCTAATAAACGTTCAAGATTCTTGATGAAAAGATATTGATTAGGAAAGTTCATCTTTTCATCACCAACTCGATATGATAATCTTTAAGAATATCATCAATCGTACGATAATGGAAGGTTTTACCACTAGCTAATGATTCTAATGCCGAAAGAATTTGTTTCTGATTTAAATGTTCAAAAATAATCTTTTTGGTTTCTTCGTATACTACCAAGCGTTGATTAGTTACAAGCATAAGGGTTTGCTCAAGATCTAAACGTGATAAGCCAAATTCTATAAGTCGAAATAAGGCTTTTAATGCGTTAGTGGAGTGCATGGTACTTATTACTATATGACCAGTTAAACTTGCTCTAATGGCGCTTTTTGCGGTGTGAGCGTCTCTTATTTCACCAATAAAAATTATATCAGGGTCATGACGTAAAATCTCTTTTACACCCACATCATAGGTTACTCCTGCATGTTCATTAACTTGGAGTTGGACTAATCCTGTTTCAAAATGTTCAACAGGATCTTCAATCGTAACAATAGATAATCCCTGTTTCTTAAGTTGATTTAGTAAGTTGTAAGTAAGTGTCGTCTTACCAGAACAAGTTGGTCCTGTAAGTAATATTAAACCATGACTTTGATTAAGATATTCAAAGAAAACTTTTGCCTTTTCTGGCTCAAGTAGTAGCGTACCAACATGGTCATGATAATGATTGTGATTAATACGTAAGACGATACTTTCGCTTTCATATGAGGGCAGTGTTGATATTCTAATTCGCATTAAGTTATTATTAATCCTAATGTTTAGAGCACTCGATTGGGGACTTTTCGAAATATTTAAGTTCATATTACTCATAAATTTTAAATATAATACTAACCGCTCATAGAATTCATATTTAATTTCTTTATAATGGGTAAGTTGTTCATTAATCCGCATTTTGATGTTACAGTATTTATTATCACAGATAAAATGAATATCGGTAGCTTGTAACTGTAAGGCATCACTTACGATTTTTTCGAGAAATTGATTAAACTCGATAGTTTCCCTCCTCTCTTGCCCTCCGCTCTTATATACGCAATAAGGACAGTATTTTAGTTAAAGGAAAAATAAAATAACGGATATAAACCCTATGTTTATATCCGTTATTTAATGTAAATATTATAAGCTAACTCATATTCAATTGTAGTAGCTGGACCATGTCCAGGATAAACGATGGTGTTTTTAGGTAAGGTTAAAAGTTTCTCTTTAATGTTCTTAATGAGTTCTTGTTGGTTTCCACCATAAAAATCAGTTCTTCCAATACTTAATTTAAAGAGAGCATCTCCAGTAAAAACTACACCTTCTTTTTCAAAGTACAAGCAAATACCATCAGGACTATGTCCTGGTACATGGAAGATCTTCACTTTAAATCCTTCGATTTCCGTAGTATTCTCATTTATTGTTGATACCATGACATCAGGATGGAGGATTAAAGGTTGATAGATGCGGAATTTACCACTTACATTTTTCATTGGATCATATAGTAACTCTAGCCCATTGGGATGAACATATAAAGGAACATCTAACTTACGATTAAGTTCGTTACAGGCAATGAAATGATCAAAATGAGCATGAGTTAAAACAATACCTAATACATTTAAATTATCTTTCGCAATAACCTCTAAAATACCATCGGCATTACTACCCGGGTCTATTATTAAACATTTTCCCTCTTCAATGACAAAATAAGTGTTCACATGCAACTGATTAGCAGTGAAAGTTTTGACGATCATTAATTATTCTCCTTTGCGAGGTAAGCTGCACCATATATACCCGCATCATTACCTAAAGTGGCTAGTTTGAACTCTGTAGTCTCCGCAATTCTTGGGAAAGCATATTGTTTAAAGTATTTCTTAACAACATCGATAATAATATCACCAGCTTGTGATACTCCTCCACCAAAAACAAAGGCTTGGGGATTAGTGACAACACCGATCATCGCACAAACAAAGCCCAAATTCTTGCCAAAAATCTCGACCACTTCCGAAGCAAGTGGATCATTAGTCTTGGCTTCGTCAAAAATAACACGTGCACTTAATGCATCTACACTCCTCAATGTTGAAGGAATATTAGTTTCTTGAAGTAACTTTTTTGCGATATTGACAACACCAGTTGCGCTAGCAACTGTTTCTAAGCAACCTGTTTTACCGCAGTTACATTTAAATCCATCTGTAATAGTTGGACTATGACCAATTTCTCCACCAGCTCCGACAAAACCATCTACAATCTTGTCATCAACAATTACAGCACCACCAACACCAGTACCTAAAGTGATAAAAATTACATTTTTATAACCTGCTCCTCCACCTTTCCAGAGCTCGCCTAAGCCAGCGACATTGGCATCGTTACTGACAAACACTGGTAGTCTTAAGAGTTTTTCTAATTCTGCTTTTACATTTACTGTACCCCAACCTAAATTAACACAACCATAAACGATTCCCTCTGATACTGGCCCTGGTACACCAATTCCTACCCCTTTTATCTCATCCTTATTAATGTTTTTTTCTTCCATATGTGTATTTAATGCCTTTGTTACATCAAATAATACATAGTTGCCGTTATCCTCTTTATTGGTAGGTATTTGAAAACTATCTAATAAACTACCTTCGTAATTAAAAAGGCCCATTTTTATTGAGGTACCACCAACATCAACACCATAAATATATTTACCCATAATATCCTCCTTAACAATTAATCACTTTATTTTAACAAATATTTCCTTATAAGTAAATTTAGATTACTAAAAGAAAAATAAAAAAAACTGACCAAAAGATCAGTTTTTCCTTATTTCTTTTCTCTATGAATGGTTGATTTATTGCATCTTGGACAATACTTCTTCAATTCTAAACGCTCAGTAGTCTTACGTTTGTTTTTTGATGTAATGTAATTTTGTTCCTTGCATTCAGAACATACTAAAGTTAGATTTACACGCATTAATTTAACCTCCATTCGTATACGAATATTATTATATTTAGGCGTTGCAACTACTATATTATAACATGTTATTGTAGATTTTCAAGAGTTTTAATGTTTTCTATATTAATATTCTTATATAATCAACATCTATAATACTAAAATATCTGTCCTGTAGTCTTCATTATCATCTATATCTATAATATTTTCAATACTTTTCCTATCCAATTATACTCCCTATTCATAATATTTTCTATAAGGTTTAAATTATCGTCCTTATTAACATATCTATCAATGTAGATACCGTTAACTTACCATTCATTTATTAACATTACATTTATAGATATTATTATATAAATTAATAATAAAAAAAAAAAGACACACTTGATAGGCCTTAAGCAATTTCTATCAAGTGTGTCTCATTAATTTATATTACTGAATTACTTCTTTAATGCTTCATCGTAACGTTTTTCTACTTCTTCCCAGTTTACGATGCTGAAGATTTTATCTACGTATTCTGGACGACGGTTTTGGTAATTTAAGTAATAAGCATGTTCCCAAACGTCAATGATTAATAGAGTTGTCTTTCCAATACTACAAGCAGCATCTTGATTCTTAGTTTGAATGATTTCAAGTTCTTTTGTCTTATTATCTAGTACAAGTTGACCATAACCAGAACCAAAAACACCTTTAGCTGCTTGGGCTAACTTTTCTTTCATCGCTTCAAAACTACCAAAAGCCTTATCGATAGCTTCTTTTAATTGACCTTTTGGTTCACCACCACCGTTTGGTGAGAGATTAGCCCAGTAAAGATTGTGGTTGTAATAACCTCCACCTTGATTAATGACTTGTTGACGAATGCTTTCAGGAATCGCTTCTAAGTTGCTTAATACTTCTTCAATTGTTTTACCTGCAAATACTTGTGGATTTTCCTCTACGATTTTGTTTAGATTAGTTAGATACGTTTGATGATGTTTTGAGTAGTGGATTTCAACGGTGCGTGCATCAATTACAGGTTCTAACGCATCATAAGCATAGGGTAATTTGGGTAACTCATATACCATCGGATATACCTCCTTAAAAATTAAATTTATTGTAATAAGGTGTAAATATTGCTATAATGAGAGTGTTATAACAATATTTACACTTATATTATACACCTTTTATTATACAAGTTTTAAGTAATTTTATAATTAGAAAGGAATCGAGATATGTACAAGCGAACAGATACACGACCAGTTAGAGTGGGTAATGTGATAATTGGTGGGCAAAATAGCGTTGTTATTCAAAGCATGACAAATACAAAGACCAAAGATGTTGAGGCAACTGTTAGACAAATCAATGAGTTAGAAGAAGCCGGTTGCCAAATTGTAAGATTAGCTGTTTTAGATGAAGAAGATGCTCATGCGATTAAAGAAATTAAGAAAAGAACGCATATTCCCCTTGTTGCTGATATCCACTTTCAATATAAATATGCCTTAATTGCGATTGAAAATGGCATTGATAAAGTAAGAATCAATCCAGGTAATATTGGTAGTGAAGATAAGATTAAAGAAGTTGTTAATGCCTGCAAACTCGCAAGAATCCCTATTAGGATTGGTGTTAATAGTGGATCATTAGAAAAACATATCCTTGAACAATATGGTCATCCGACCGCAGAAGCAATGGTCGCAAGTGCTAAATATCATGTTGAGTTACTAGAAAAATTTGATTTTCGTGATATTGTCATTTCCTTAAAATCATCAGATACCCAAATGGCCATTCAAGCATATAAACTTGCGGCAGAAACCTTCCCCTATCCGCTCCATTTAGGAATAACTGAAGCGGGAACCAAATTCACAGGTACGATTAAAAGTGCCATTGGTTTAGGAATTCTTTTAAATGAAGGTATTGGGGATACGATTAGAGTATCACTATCCGATGATCCTGTTGAAGAAATCGCTGTATGTAAAGAAATCCTCAAAAATTTTAACCTCATTAAGAATGTCCCAACCCTCATTTCTTGCCCTACTTGTGGGAGAATTCAATTCGATTTAATTCCTGTTGTCAAGGAAATCGAGAAATTTCTCCAAAATATTCATGCTGATATTAAAGTAGCCGTCATGGGATGTGCAGTAAATGGCCCAGGTGAAGCCCGTGAAGCTGATATAGCGATTGCGGGAGGTAAGAATATGGGTATGTTAATTAAGAAGGGACAAATTGTCCGAAAAGTAAGTCAAGAAGAAATGGTAGATGCTTTAAAAGAAGAGATTTTAAAAATGGTCAAAGAACGTGAACAAACCACCTAAGTTATTTAGGTGGTTTTTATTGTGCAACATTGCGATAGAACAAATAGTATTCCATCGTTACGCGTATTTTCGTGTTTGTAGAACCAGGTGCAGGTAGTACATAACGGATACTACCAATATAGATTAATCGTACGCTATTTTGTAGTTCTTCGATGTATTTATAAAGTTCACTAAGGTCATCTACATAGAAGTTTACGGTTAGTTTTACTGCTTTAACATCAGGGTAACCAGCAAGATCGATGCTTTTAGGTACATCCGTACTATCAGCAACTGTTATTAACTCAGCATCAGATAATAATATGGGTCGTTCCACATAATGCATTAATATTTCTTGTAGATTTAATCCATCAGGTATATAGTAGGAATATTTGTTATCTTCGATAACATATCGTCTATAACGAGCGATATTAAGATTGATTAAATCAATTTTCCCTACTCCACCTGTATATTCTTCCAAAGCAGCTTTTTCTTGTTCAATCTGAAGTTTTATTGAATTGGTAATGGTAGATTTGTAAATGTAGTATGTCGCAAATGATAATATTACTACAAGAACCGTCCAGACTAAAGATCTATATAAGTTTTTATTCATCATAACTACCTACTTTCGGTAAATAGATATAACTTTCATCATTAGGATCAACAATTAAGTTTATCTTAATTGTGGCTTTATAAAATTTATTATTATCATTGCCTTGGACGATGGTATAGTTTGCGACACTAACATTCTTAACATATTTTATCCGGGTTAAGTGAGATTCATAATAAGTAATATCTGATAAATCTCTAAACGTCATAACTACTGTAAAGGAAATATCAGCTTCATTAAAGTAGACTGTATCAATTACACTTCCTAAAGGACGTAAGCGTTGATTATTAATGGGATTAATAATATCACTTATGCCAAGATTATCATGAACATCAATATAAGTAGCAGTTTCAGTAAACATTAATAAGATTTGGTTAAAGTCTAGTTGATGTTCCATGATAATAAAGATAGGGTTATTATTTTTATGATAAATATTATCATACATAAAATTATATTTATGTAATAAAGATTGATACTCTAGTTCTTTTTCCATTTTTTGACGTTTGATTTCATTTAATTCATTTTGATATCGATTACGTGGTATATAAACAATGATTAAGTTAATAATCACAAAGATCATTACAATAATATATGACACTAAACGTAAGGTATAATCGCGTTTGGCCTTTTCTGGTAAGAGCTTAATGCTTATTTCCGTTATACCTCTAGATTTTACTCTTCTTCTCATTTTATCTCACCACTTAAATACTCATAGCGATTAGCAAATAGTAGCGCATGAGATCCTTATTAATATTTGTTCTGATAGGAATATCTCTAATTAATTCTACTTCAATATCTATCCGTTCATTAATTAGCTCTTGTAAGTTCTTACTAAATGTAGTATCTGTATAGATTACAATCTTTTGAACTGTTTCCGTATTTTTCATAAATTGATATTGGAAGAAGTGGCAGATTCTTTCAATAACGTCAAGTACTTGTTCTAGGTATAATTCTTCATCGTAGTTTTCTATTTCAAATGTATCTCGAAGTGAAAGAATTGGGATTTCATTATCAAATACAGTAAGAATATGGGAGTTTTCTTTTATTTGGGTAAACATCGTAAAGCGTTGGTCGTTATTCTTTAATTTTTTACTAAATAGATATAATTTTCTTACTAATAAAGGTGAAATAAAAGAATCAACGACTGTTTTACGATGTTTTTGAATTACCTTCAAATATGATGTAATAATATCTTTAGAAGTAGTAAACATTACTACTTCTTTTTCATCTTCATCGATTTTATCACTATATGTATAATCAACTACATCAATAATGGGATCTTTATAAGGTAACGATTGAAGGGATTCTTCTAACTCAAGACGTAAATATTTTTTTAAATCATCACCTTTAAGATACTTGGGTACTCGCATTTTCTTTATGATTAAATTTTGATCAGGAATCATTAACTTCACAAAGGGACTAGATAGACGATATTTACGAAAAATGGTACCTAGAATTTTGCTTAATAGGTTTTCATCCATTATTTTCCCATTAATGATTGTACCACTCTTTAATTTTACTTCCCCTACTTTTCTTACTGTTAAACTTCTTTCATCAACTAAAGCAAATTTAATAAAGTTATCTGTGAACATTAGGTTAATGATATTTTTACGAAAAAGCATCAACTCTCACCTACATATTAAAGAGTAAATTGAGATACCAGTTTATTAAATCTGGTCCAATAAAGTAGGCAATTAAACTTCCTACCGCTATAAATGGTCCGAAAGGTATTGGTGTACCTTTTTGGATGATTCTTAATAAAGTCAATGATAAGCCTATTATAGAGCCAATTATTGAAGCTAAGAATAAAGACATAAATGTTAATTTAAAGCCTAAAACTAAACCTATTATACCATATAATTTAATATCTCCGCCACCCATTGCATCTTGTTTATATATTTTTTTCCCAATTATAGCGATACTAAATAGTAATCCAAACCCAAATATACCACCAATTAAGGTCTCTAAATAAGGGTGGAGATTAAAAGTAATAAAGTCCTCTGGAATTTTAAAAATTAGTCTTAAGATTATTATAGATATTAAGAAGAAGATTATTACTGAATCTTCAATCAACATGTATTCTAAATCTGATACACAAATGATAACAAATAAACTAACAAAGAAAACACTAACTAATAACTCCCCACTATAACCAAACACAAAATAACTAAGCATAAATAGTATACCAGTTAATAACTCAAATATTAGGTATTTTGGCGAAATATGCGATTTACAGTTTCGACATTTTCCACCAAGAAATATATAACTAAAAACAGGTATTAATTCATACCAACTTAGTACATGTCCACATTTAGGACAATGACTTCTAGGTTTATGTAAACTTTCACCTGCAGATAGTCTTAATCCTACTACATTATAAAATGATCCGAAACATAATCCAAAAACAAATAAACATATATAGATAAATACTTCCATTAATACCACATCCCTAAATAGTATCTAGTAAAAAACCAAGACCAATAGGTCTTGGTTTAAATGAATATATAACTATAATAATTATTTAACGTCAGTTCTATTAAATGTTTTATTAAGAACATTTTCATTAGTTGTTTTAATAGTTAAATTACCTTGTGTAGATTTAAAATCCTTAACAATTTTAACACTGGTTACAGAACCATCATCAGAAACCACGATTTCAACTGCACCTGCACTTAATCCAGTAATATCAAAAGTTACTTGTTCAGAGTTTCCTGTATTTGGTTTATCTGATGAAGCAATATAATATGTTTTAGTTAACCCTTTTCCTGTTGCTGCCCAATCGGATAGTGCGTCAGTTTTTGCAGCTGAGATATAACTATTCACATTAGCTGCAAAAGCATCTTTTCTGGAGTTACTTATTAATCTGTTAACTGTTGGGAAACCGATTGCTATGATAATCCCTAAGATAACGATAACAGCTAATAATTCAAATAATGTCATCGCACGTTTAGTAAGTATATTTTTCATTTTTTCTCCTCCTCAATTATTTTTAATTAATATTTTTAAGGATATTATAACATCAGAGAAAATAAAGCACAAGCGAAAAATGAAAATATTTTATACATTTTGAGAGAATTTGTTAAATATTGAAAGATTTTCACAAGCATTAGTGAAATATTTCACTTAATATTATTGTACCCCGGTTTGCATCATGCTAAACATTGGTATCATAACTGATAATAGTATTACACCTACTACTGCTGTCAATATAATCAAAACTACTGGTTCCAAAAATTTCTTTAATTTTTGAATTGCTACTTCCATTTCCGCATCATAGTATTCTGAAATATTGTTAAGCATAGCGCCTAGAGTAGCTGTTTCTTCACCAATCGCTATCATTGACGCAAAAACAGGGTCAACCGCCCAGTGTTTTTCAAAAGCTTTACTGAGAGGAATACCATTCTGTATATTATTATTTGCTTTATCGATAATGTCGATAAAGACTTTATTTGTCAGTATTTCTTTAGTAATTTCTAGTCCTTCTACAGCACTAACAGAGTTTGAAAGTAAAGTCGCATAAGTACTCGCTATACGAATTAAATTACCTTTTCGAAATATTCCTTTAAATATAGGCAATTTTAGAGCTAACTTACTATAAAACATACGTCCTTTGTCAGTACGATTAAAACTTAAGGCTAAAATTACTATTAATAAGATTCCTAAGACAACATATATAAGTTTTGTCTTCACAAAATCAGCAACATTTATGACAAACTTAGTAATTCCAGGTAGGTCTTGTCCCATAGACGAAAATGTCTCTTGGAAAGTTGGTACAACGAAATTTAACAAGAATATTGATACACCAATTGTCATCACAATTAGGAACAATGGATACATCATTGCCCCTTTGATATCACTGGTAGTCTTTAATTGCTTCTTGTAATAGATGTACATGTCATAAATTACATCTTCAAGTTTACCAATCATTTCTCCTACTTTAACCATTTCTACCATAAGTTTAGGGAACACTTTCTTATGCCGTGCGAGGGCTCTATGGAAAGGACTACCATTTCGGATATCTTGTAAGACATTGATAAGATATTTCTTAAGGTATTTATTTTGTGTTTGATCGATAATAATCTTCAAACTCTCAATAATTGAAAGACCTGCATGTAATAAGTTATAGAATTGGGATAAGAAGAACACTAAGTCTTGTTTAGAAACACCTGAAGTAACATTTATTTCTTTTCCTTTTAGAAAAGTAGTAAGCTTTAATTCAACTACTTCAAGGGGTACCATGTTATTAGTTTTTATTCTTCTTACAACTTCACCTTTATCACTTGCTTCCATGATGTCTGTAACGATATAGGCATCACGGTTACGAGCTTTATATCTATAATATGGCATACCATCACTCCTAATATGTTACTCTGAGAACTTCTTCAGTGGTGGTAATACCTTGGATAACCTTTTCAAATCCATCTTGGATGAGGGTCTTGAATCCATACTTAAATGCGGCTTCTCTGATATCTTGTTCCGTGCCACCTTTGTTTATGATGTGTCTAATTTCATCGTTGATTTCGAGAATTTCAAAAATCGCGACCCGTCCAGTATACCCCTTGAAGTTACAACTTGGACAACCTTTACCCGTATATACTTTTTCAATATCCATACCTACATTATGGAAGAGAATTTTTTCTCTTTCTGTGGCTGGTCGCCATTCACCACATTCCCGACAAGTCTTTCTTACCAACCGTTGAGCTACAACTCCAACTAATGATGAAGCAACTAAGAAGGGGTCAATACCCATATCGATTAACCGGGTAACTGTACCAGGTGAGTCATTGGTGTGAATTGTACTAAATACTAAGTGACCTGTTAAAGACGACCTAACCGCAATTTGCGCTGTTTCCGTATCCCGAATTTCCCCAATCATGATGATATTAGGGTCTTGCCGCAAAATTGAGCGTAAACCTGCCGCAAAGGTCAAACCAACATCAGGATTTACTTGAATTTGGTTAACCCCTTTTAATTGTAGCTCGACTGGGTCTTCAATGGTAATTATGTTAACATCTTCAGTATTTAAGTCATTTAAGCACGCATAAAGTGTAGTTGATTTACCTGAACCTGTTGGTCCAGATACTAGAATAATACCATAAGGTCGCTTTATTAAGCTAGAAAATCGTTTAAAATTCTCTTCATTTAAACCTAATTTATTAATACTACCTAAGTTGTTCTTTAAGTTTAATAACCGTAAGACTAGTTTTTCACCATTAACAGTCGGAAGTGATGATACCCGTAAATCTAATTTGGTATTTTCTATAACCATCTTTATCCGACCATCCTGTGGTCTACGCGTTTCCGTAATATCTAATCCCGATATAATCTTAAAACGCGAAATCAATTGCTTTTCCATGATTTTCGGGAAGATTTTTTCAACATTTAATACACCATCAACCCGAAATCTTACAACTACTTCGTTTTCATGGGGATCAATATGTATATCTGATGCATTTTGCTTAACAGCCGATAACAACAACTGGTTAACTAAACGGATAAGAGGAGTATCGTCACCTTCAGCACCTTGTTCCTCTTCATCTTCGCTATAGTTTAAGATAATTTGGTCTAAGGAACGGTTAATACCATAATATCTACTAATCGCTGTTTCAATTTCTGATTTGGGTGCCATCACAAGTTTAATATTATAACCTGTGATTAACCTTAAATCATCGACAACATAATAGTTTAATGGATCAGCTACCGCAACTACTAACTTACCTTCTTCAAAAGTTACGGGAACGACTAAATTTTCCCGTGCATACTCTTCAGAAATAAGTCTAAGAATTGATTCATTTAATTTATAATCGTTTAACGAGATCTTCTTAACCCCTAATTGGATTTCCAAAGCTTCCATTACTTGGTTTTCTGTCACATACCCAATTCTAATTAAAGTATCCCCCAATTTTTCTTCAGGTTCCTTGACAGATATCGCAAACTCGATTTGTTCAGGAGTCACTAATCCTGATTCGATTAAGATATCCCCTATTCTTTTTTTAACACGTTTCATCGCCTATCACCTACCTATTTAGGCATATAAATGTATTCAAACTCATCGAAAATGAATGTTAGGTCAGGGTTATTATAATACTTAACTGTTCGATATAGTTTCGTATGATATCCGTTACGACTTGCTCCTACTTTAGTAACTATTTCATATTCAATTGTACTATTATAATCGCCCGCAGATCGTTTGTATCCGTATTCATTCACAAATGGTGGACCATAAAGACTAAAAACTAAATAATTTTCCCCATTCTCAACGGTATTAGTTACTCTAATATAGTAAGAATGACGATTGGGATTATAAAATGTTAAGTCTTTAATGGTTGAGAAGGAAATACCAGTAATATAAGTTGCTGGTTGACTTGTGACTGGATCATTTTTAACCGTTTCTTCGAAGGCATAATTTAACTCTACTAATGCTTCAAAACCAATATAATCAGATTGTGGTTTGAAAATATCAGGTAAAGCGGAACTGTAATGTCTTTCAATATTTCTGAAGTTGGTATTTAATATCGTTTTAAAGATACCAGTCGCAAAGATTGATAACTCATTTTGAGTAAAATAATTACTTATAATATCGTTATATATCTCTGTACGTTTACCTTCTGTATAAACAACCTCATTAAAAGGTTTTTCTTTAAATGCTTCAATCAATAAATCAGCCAATGAAAACTGCGTCTTAGGTTTAATTTCAATTACATCGCCTAAGTAATAATTAAATTTATAGTTTACAAAATGACTTGCATCGGCATAGTTTATTTTAACTTGATGTAAGTAATTTTCTTGACTCACAGTTTCATCAATAAACGGTCCAATATCGATATAAATCTCTTTGAATAAAAAACTTACATATTTAATTACTTCTCTTTCTAACGCTTCATAATCAAAATCAGTAAATTTAATATACTTATCACTTCTAATTAGATTTTCTATGTACCCCTCTTCAACAGAAACATATATAATATTAATCCCTGCATTATAATCCATTTGTCTACCATCTTGTACTCTTTGAATTGACCTTTCAATATCGAAACTAAACTTAGTATGATCTAAATATAGACGATAGGAATCATTTTGATAACTTAGGGCTATCATTGGTCCTTCTTTTCTTTCCCCATCTACTATATAAGAATTATTACGCCATTTACGAATCGCATTAGCCAAGTCATTCTCAGCTTGCGAGGAAGTACGCCCACCTATGTATACATACCCAACTTGGGTTCCATCTTTATATGGAGTAATAATATTATTGTTTAAGGAAAAGATAACCAACCAAATAATTACGCCTGTTAAAATGACTAAAAAAACTATTATTGCGTATAGATTTTTTCGTTTACTCAAGAGTTTCACCTACTCTTCTATGTTAAATTGTGATATAATATTCTTAATTAATTATACTATATAATAAGTAATTTATCCACAGGAATTGACATAAATGGGAGGGAAAATGATGGGAAAAGCAAAGATTTTGTCGAAAATAGGTGCATCGTTACTTGAGGTTATCGCAGCTGTAGCGATCGCAAGTACAGCCCTTTTATTGGTCTATAATGTACTTAATTATAATGTACGACAAAATGGTATAAATCATGATAAAGTTAGAAACACCAATGTGGCTTATGGTGCTTTGAATTATCTGACTAATTATGACTTTGCGACGCTTGAAGAGTATTTAATCGATAACACACCGAACATGTACATAAGAATTACTGGGGCAAGTTGTAGTACTGCCTACTTTCCTGATACCCAAACCTGTCTAGGTGTGTTAAATCCCACCCTAAGCAACAAATCTTACACCAATGATGATATCATTATTTTCATCTTTCCTTATAGGCATACACTTGCTATAACAAACCTAAGAGAATACATTATCAATCCTGATAATTATCGAGATAAGACTGTTCCTCCTGTTTTAGAAAATTTTATAAATATAGAACGAGAGAACGCAAGTGATTATACTACTGATTATAGTGAAATTAATGTATATTCGGTATTAGTATATGTCAAAAGTGGTATTAGTCATAAATATGACATTTGTTTACATGGGGTGATAACACGTGATTAAAAATAAAAAAGGTGTTACCCTCATGGAACTCCTAGCATATATAACGTTAATTGGGATCATTGGTACTTTACTAACAGGTACCTTCATTCTTGGCATTCGTTCATATGATCGCGTTAATGGTCAAGGAGCACTTGATCAAGAAGCCAATTTTATTAACTCAATTCTCTACTCTGCTATTCAATCATTCCAACCACAATATATTCGATATTGCGACAGAGGAAATGAATTCAGTAATTGTGTTGAATTAGTTGTTGATACAGTCTGGGAAATTGATGAAAATACAGGAATACTAGTTCAAAAACCCGTTCCATCAGAAGATCGGTACTTAAGAATATGGATCAACCCTGAAGATAATGGCTTATATCTTAATAATACTAAAATCAATAACGATGGTTATCAAGTTATCTACCATAAGATTATAGATGGTGAAGTTGACGAAAGCCAAGTTGATTCTTATATATCTTATAACTGTAATATTATCGGTGGCGAGACATGCCAAAAATTTACCTTAAGAATACGCTTAGCACTTAAAGCGGATAAACCACGCTATAAGTCGCGCATAATTGTATATGAAAGTAGGTTTGCCTACTAATGGAGTTGAGGAATATGTTGAACAAAAAAGGTTATGTATTAGTATATGCACTAGCGTTAATTACAGTATTATTGTTATTAGTTGCTTCCCTAACCCACATAACGATGTCTCGCACTGTCTGGGCTAATCGTCAAGTTGCCTTAATAAACGAAACTGTGCAAGCGCGTCGTGTAATCGACCTTGTTACAGTTGAACTTGAAAACCGTTTGAATAATTACCGCAAAGAGTTATATCATTTTATGGATGATATCGATGCATATTTTAATGGTGAAGATGAAACAGCACCATTCCGTGACATCGAAAAATTCTTTTCAGTTCCTGGTGAGTATGAAATCATCATACGTGATTTAACAGAAGAACCATGTCAATTCAGTGAAATTAAGGATCCTAATGCTAAAGCTTGTTTTGATAAAGAAGATTATAATCCTTCACCTTATACTCGACCATATGATATTGTTTATAATGGTCGTAACATAATAGCCCAAAAACGCTTCTTTATTTCTATTATACCTTCTTTTCTCTACTTCGCATTAGGTTCAAAAAGCGATATTAATCTTCATGGGGGAGCCTACATCGAAGGGGATATCTTTGTTAATCGTAATTTTTACTTTGCTAACTCAGCGAATTACTTAGTAGATGATAATGCTTATAATATCATAAGTACATTCCCTTCTTTCCATCCAGATTCAAAAATATTATATAGTGATTCAAAGAAGTTTAACATGTATTATTGTTACCAAACCGAAACTAATCCTTGTTTTACAGGATTAGAAGATGGTAATTTCTATCGCATAAAGAGTAATGAACAAGAAGAAGTATCATTTCAACCAACACTCGATACAACTCAACTCGCAGTAGATGTTGCATCAACTCCGCCAAGAATTGCCAAATATGATTATCGTTTCTTAGATGTCTTTTTTGAAGAGTCATTTATCCACTATCTAAATGACGCTATATTTCCAGAGCCAGATGAAACAAATAAGCATGAATGGATTACTTTAGGAGCGAATGAACTAACTCGTGATTACTTGGCAGATCAACTAAGAGGATACATGAGTTATTTAATCGAAGAAACCAATCCTTTAAATATTACTTCATATAATAATATTAATCGCTCGGTGTATTTTAATGGTGATTTAGTGTTGGAAACTTTGAACTTCGTTGATGGTGGGGAAACTGGTGTCTTTGAAATTCGCACAGATGTAAGAAGTCATGAAGACTATTATACCTTCACTTTCAATGATGATGAATGGATAATTGTAAATGGTGATTTAACGATAAAGAATTTGAACCCTAACATTAACCCTATTCTTATAGATGCTAACTTCCTAGTTTTAGGAAACATTATTATCACTGGAAATGTTCTTCTAAGTAGTTCAACCTATGTATTAGGTGAAGCAATTATCCATGATGCTAATATTAACTTAGTACCTGAATTAGAGTTTGAAAAAACAATTTATGATAAAGACTACGATAATGATTCAAATACCATCACCGTATATAATAACTTAGTATTATCCGTTAATGGTAATATCCAATTTTCAAGAATCAATGAATTTCAAAATGATAATTTAGGTAAATCACAATTTACTCCTAGTATTAGAGGATTCTTCTTCTCAAACAGTTATATTCAAGTATATACTATTTCTTCTTATCTAGTTATTGAAGGTGGTATCTTCAGCCAAGATAGTAAGAATGTAGTTGATGGTGAAGTTCGTGAAAATGAATACATTCAACTTATTGGCGAAGATGAAACGCCTGATGAATACAATTCCACTAATTCCATCGGGTTATTGGTTAATAGTATTAGAGGTGAAGTGGCCCCTGGAGATGCTAATTTCCAACCATTTAGATTTTATCGTACTGGTATACCTGAAGATTATGCTAACTTTAGAAGCATCTCTAATGCCCGTTTCGTATTACTATATAGCCCTTCCGTAATCCAACATCAGCCAAAAGGATTGCCCTTAAATAATCAAGTAAACTATGTAATAGAAGATATTAAAATTATAAGAAAATAAAGATAAAAACCTAATACTTGTTTATCAAAGTATTAGGTTTTTTAGTTTGATAATCTGATATAAGTGAAAAAATAGGAGGATTAATCCTCCTATTTTTATGCGTTAACTTGCATTATCACCCTTGTCATAGATTGGTTCAACTACTTTGCGAATGATAATATTTGCTTCATCAATTACCGTTATTTCACTGCCGTCTCTATAGGTTTGGGTAATATATACTCTGATATGTACTGTACCATCAGTATTAATCTTATTAGTGATTAGAGTATGACCCATTAATTCTGCAAGGTTAGGATCAGACATTTCTACGATTTCGAACTCGATTCTTAAGTCATTGATATCGATGACATCTGGTAAGATGACTAAGTATTTAGTTAGATTAATGTTGAACCCTTGATAGAATTTCACTGTATTATTCTTAAATTCTGTTACGAAACCTGATTCATTACTTATACGGTCATAGACCTTAACGACTAATTGAGCAGTACTGTCATTTGGTAAGTTAGCTTGAATAATAACTTTACCGATGTTAAGCGCTTCAATTGTTCGTTCTGGATAAATAGCGATTATCTCTTTATTATTAATAGCTTTAATTACTACATCGTTCAATGTATAACCATTATTTAGTTCAATAATACTATCGAGATTGAATGTTTCTCCAATAAAGAGGACGAGTTCTTTTTGAGTAAACTTGATATCCCGTTGTTCGACAACAATAATGGTTACATAGGTTTCAATGACATTACCATCTACATCATAACCATAGAATTTATATTCTGCATAGCCTTGTTGTAATCCATGAATCATATAGAAATTATTATTTCCAGTGATTTCTACAATGTCTGGATTACCACTAATGTATTTATATAAGATGTTGCGATAATGTTCTGGTAATTGTAATGCATAATCTTCGCCTACATATAAAGAAATTGTCGGGATATTCAAGACCGTTATAGGTACATAACTAAGGATATCGAATGTTCGATCTACTCTATTTCCAAAGATATCGATAACTTCAATACTGAACTCACCTGTACCTACTTCACTAGCCCTAATATACTTGCCATCTGTTAAGACAAAGTTACTATCATGAGAAGTGAATGAAATCTGTTTAATTAGAGTATGTTCACCAAAACTGAACATATCAGCTAAGTTGCGTGATTCCCCAAATGGTATGAATAAGAATTTATTAAAGACTGGAGATACTCTTCCTTCGATTGAATATAAAGCTGTGAAGTTAGCACTGGTATTAGTTAAGGCGGCTGTATCTGAACCAATACCATTGAATGTTAAGATTGGTGCTCCAAAACTCATACTTCCTGGATTATTGGCTTCAAACTCTACTGTAAATGTCTTATTATTACTTGATACTGGTACATACATATCATCTACTAATTGATATGTAATGTTACCTAAATCGATTGTTAAGACATTATCTACAACTTTATCCTTATATGGTGAATTTGTGATGATGATACCTTGTGGTATTGATTGCGTTAATTTCATGTTACGCAATGTAAGTGTTGTTGGTAGGTTGCCACTAACATTACTTACATCAATACTACCAAACTTAACATTGTATTGGTTACTATATCTCTTATTAACTTGGATATATTTATTAGTACCACTTGTGACAGCATTAATTAACAAGTTCGATTCTAATGTTACACCATAAGTTTCTAAATCAGCTATATAAATATTGAAACTATAAGTTTCAGTAATTTTACTATTACTTACTGTTAAGAAGACATTTACTACATCAATAGTGTTATTAGTTGGTCTAGGTAGGTCGTTTAAATGGATCGTTTTTGATTCACCTAAAGATAAACTACCATTTTCTATAGTATCTTTACCAACCTTTAAAGTATAGTGAACGTCTTCTTGAATGTTTGATAATGGTGTAAAGGTGAATGATACACCACCATCTTTGACATCAATTAAAGCATTTTCATGATCACGATTCTCTAATGCTATATTTAAAAACTCTATATTATTGCGGCCTTTAGATTTATATTCAATAAATCCATTGACAATCGCATCAACTAATAATTTTTGTTCAACGTTAGTGAAATTATTATACTTATCATAACCAACATTTAGGTAAATAACATTCTTAATCTTCATGTAATAGTAGTTATTATAGGAGTCAAAGCGATCATAATTCTTATCTTTAGAATTATACATGTTAATTAGGTTAACTAAATTGGGATTCTCTAAATTCAATTGATACTTTTCGTTCAGTGCATAGTTTAATCCTTTAGGAATTTGTAAATCTTCATTGTTCATGTTATAAGGATACATCACATATGGATTTTGGTTAATTATTTCCAGACGGTCTACCCTATCTAAGAGTTTATAATTAGATGTTTGTACAGTACTTAATGATAAATCGTCACAGAAATAATCCATCCAATGGTTGTCACCTAAAGTAACACTACTTGTAAAGATTACTGGTTTTTGATGTACGGTAATTTGAACTTCAATTGACTTTAAAGCATGTTCATGAATAACATTATCAAAGATTTCTCGTCCTAAGAGGACTACATCGGCATCATTCATTACTGCTTCATGGGCACATTCATGATTCTTAGGGTTATTCTTCTTGAATTCTTTAAGTGTACATACTTTAATTTGTACAGCATACTCATTTACTTTATTTAGCCCGGCATCTCTTAAAATGTTATTCAAGGCATTTTGTAAGTTAGTTTGGTATTTATTATCATCTTCGATGACATATAAGATTTTAATTGTCTTAGTATCACCAGAATGATAACGGAAAGAGTTAATGTAAATAGATTTACTATTACCACTAATTACTTCGATCTTATATTGTACTTGCCCCGAATAAAGCAGCGGTAATTTATAACTAAAACTTGTGGTTCCTCGTGAAATACTTCTTGAAAAGACTAAATCAACTTCATCAAACTTGCCATTCTGATTAATGTCAAGGTAGAAGTTCATAATTGCTGAATCTTTATTTGTTAAATTAATAGTAAAGTTGAGATAATCATCTTCCCTATAAACATCGCTATTAGTTAGAGTATTATTCCGATTGTCTTTATACTCAACAGGTTTAGAAATAACTTGGAAATTAGGACGCTCTGATTGGAGCATTGTTATATGCATAATAGCTGATACTATATCAGTATTCATATTATTATTGCTATTATTTTCTTCATAGTTGTATCGATATAAGTTATTATACTGATTAATCAATGGGTTAAGTTTATTATAGATGTTATTACCCTTATCATCTAAAGCATCTTCATGAATGAATACTGGGATTCCCTTTTTTACAAATCTTTCTATTAATTCATCCGCTTTATAAATCGTTATATCGTCAAGATATCGATTGGTATAACTACTTGATGCCTTTTGACCATTATTAAAATAACCTACATATTTGATATCATGGCCATTGTAGAGGATGCCATAACCATGATATTTGTCATTACTCCATTGACCAATATATTCAACTAAACCATCTTTATAGGATATACCATAGCAACTCCGTTTACCGTCTTTAAAGCCACCTTCATACTTGATGTTGCCATTTTCATCATATAAAACAGCATTTGCATCATGATATTGGTTGTTTCTAAATAAACCTTTATACTTTTTCTTTCCGTTAGAATAATATTCTTCACCAAATCCATGTTTATTCACACTGTTTATTTTATCAGTTATTACTGTACTATTACCTTCATAAACACGGACACCTTTATTATCATAAATCGTTACAAAATAAGTAGTCCGGTTTTCTAGTGTAAAATCACAGGCGGTTACATTTTCAGCAGTATATAAACCAGATGTAAAGACAACTGCATCATATAAGCCTTCAAGTTCTTCACGATTACTTACGAATTCTTTTACAGTCATTGTGTCTAGAGTGAATTTAGACATATTAGCTACGAGTGGAATATTAGCATATTGAGGATTTTGTCTAACAATGGTATCAAACAAATCTTTTAGATAATTCATACTGTTTTGCATATCGGATATTTCACTACTATCGTTAATATAGACTCTTGGTGTAATTTCTAAAATCCGATATTGACTATTTCCATTGACTCGCTCTTCAAACTCTGCATAGGGAATATCAAACTCTGGTATAACATTTTTGATTTGATCAAATACTTTTTTGGCATACTCTCCAGACTCGATATCAGCTTTTAACTTATCTACTGCAGTTTGATTAGCTGCACTAACTTTATTAATCTTTATACTCGTAAATATAACAGTAATAGTTATAATAAACAAACTTACTAATATCAATCTTATCTTCTTTATCATCTTTTCACCATCCTATAACCATATACTCTTTTAACCAATGATTAAGTCATTAAGTTTATCAAGTATATTAGTGTATACTATATCGTCTGGATTTTCGTTTGCCAAATACTGTGCTAACTCTAAGGGAGTAAACCCTCTATTATCTACGATGTTAATATTTAGATCTTTACTCGTAAAGAGGTAATCAATTGCTTCAATATTTTTATGTTCAATTGCTAGGTGTAAAGCTGTCTTTTGATTAGTATTCTGATAATTTATATCTATTTTTGGATGTGTTAGTAATAATTGTACAGTATTATTGTTTTCTTTTACTACAGCACTTAAGAAACAAGTATTAACACTTTCAACTTCATCTGTTAATGGAATGTCTTCCATTTCACAAGCGAGTGAATAGGGTGTGTAACCATTCTTATCAACTACATTTATATCAATGTCTTGACGACCTAGTAATAAACCAATCGTCTTACTACTAGGATATTCAATCGCGACATGTAAAACTGTTTGTCCATCATCATTTTTTACATTTACATCCACATTTGTTTCTGAAAGTAAATATCTAACTAATTCTTCATCATCATTCATTACTGCATACATTAAGCATGTATAACCATCTTCACCTTTAAAATTCACATTTGCACCCTTCGCGATTAATGCTTCGATAACGCTTAAATCCACATAACTTAAAGAACAAGCGTATGTTAGTGCTGTTTCTTCTAAATAGACTTTATCAACATTTTGAATCTTCTCAATAATGGTTAGGCTGATATTTGTGTTATTCATATAAATCGCATTCATCAGTAATGAAAAACCATAAGAATCAGGATTTTCTAATTCATCTGCTACTTGTTCTATTAGGGTATCGATGATGTCATTAATGAGAGGTAATTTAATGAAACGATTAGTATTAAGAATATCTGTAATTGTATCAATATGATTGTTGTTAACCTTCTTTAGATCAAAACCATTCTGCATTAGTTTCTGAGCATAAATGAAATCATAATCTTCAATAATTACTTCTAAAGGGGTCCGACCTCGATTTGGTCCGCGGTCAATCACAAAACTTAAATCAGCACCTTCATCGATAGCTTTTTGGTAAACACTCTTATTTCGACTGTTTATAGCATCGATAATTGCATCTCTTTGATTTATTGTGGTGGTTTTCGTATCATTATCTTTATTAATAAAAATCAAAATCAAAGATGCTGATAAAACTATTACTACTATTACTGAGATATAAAGAGTTAATTTTAAAATTTTACTATTCAACCTATCACCCGCATTTGCTGATTTTTGTTTTGCCCCTATTATTTAACATAGTAATAGTTATTTTAATTATAAAATAAACATCTCAATTTTACAATATGTTTATTAATCAAAGAATGAAACATTTTCATAAATAAACTAAAACTCCCGTTTTTTTCCATTTTTGATTACGGAAATTGAAAATTTCTTCTTTATATGGAGGATATTCTTCATCACTAACTTTTACATAAGGTGTTTCTAAAATTTTGGGTATTTCAAGAAAATCAGGATGGTGAACTATATAGTTCAAAACATCAAAACCTATATAGCCAAAACCGATGTTCGCATGGCGGTCCTTTTTAGCTCCTTGCGGATTTTTACTATCATTAATATGGAATACTGAGATTCGCTCCTTACCTATAATTTTATCGAACTCATTAATAACTCCATCAAAATCACTGATAATATTATATCCAGCATCATGAGTATGACAGGTATCAAAACATACAGTTATTCGGTCATTATCTATAATACCCATAATGATCTCAGCTAGTTCTTCAAAACTTCTACCAATTTCAGTACCTTTTCCAGCCATAGTCTCTAAGGCGATCTTCACTTTTGAACCTTTTGAATTACTTAATACCTCGTTTAATCCTTGTACTATTCGTTTAATCCCAAAGTTAACTCCTTCACCAACATGAGCACCTGGGTGTAAGACAATTTGCTTTATACCTAACGCTTCTGTGCGTTTAATTTCCTCTGTTAAAAAGTCTACCGCAAAATTGTATTTTGAATCATCGGGATTGGCAATATTCATTATATAAGGGGCATGCACGACTAAATCATCTAGATTTAAACCACTTTCTTTAATTAGTTGGTGTGCTTCAGGGATACGTAATTTATCAATCGGTTTGCGTATCGTGTTTTGTGGTGCACCTGTATAAACCATAAAAGTGTTTGCTGTATAAGATAAAGCTTCTTTAACGCTCCCTAAAAATGCTTCATCTCCGCTCAAATTAACATGACTACCAATTTTTAACATTGCTTCCTTCTCCTATTCTTCAAAATTTTGTCAACTAATATAAGTATAACCGAAGTTATTAATCTTGTGCATTTTATTGCTTTAAAATTTTCTATCGTGTTTTGTTTGCGTAAATTTTTAAACAAAAGTATAATAAACCATAGGTGATGAAAATGGAAGTTATTAAAGTAACACCACGGGGATTTTGTGAAGGAGTAATATGGGCACTAAAAATTGCCGTTGATGCTGCCTATGATGAAACGATACCACGACCAATTTACATACTTGGTAATATCGTTCATAATCGGTTTATCTCCCAATCCCTTGATAAACTAGGACTAATCACAATTGAAGATAAATCCAAATCGCGGCTAGAACTATTAGACTTAATTGATAAAGGTACGGTTATCTTTACCGCCCATGGTGTAAGCGATGAAGTGGTTCAAAAAGCACATGATAAAAATTTATATATCATAAATGCGACTTGTAAATATGTCCATAAAACTAACGATTATATCAAAGAAAAAGTTAACAATGGTTATGATGTAATCTATATCGGTAAGAAAAATCATCCCGAACCTGAAGGCGCAATAGGTAAAAACAAAGATAAAGTCCATTTGATTGAAACTCTAGAAGATTTAGATAAATTACATATTGATAATAATAAAATCGTCATAACTAATCAAACAACGATGAGTTATTGGGATGTCGAACAACTAGCGAAAGAGATTCAGAAACGGTACCCACAAGCTAAATTTACTAATGAAATTTGTAACGCTACCCAAGTTAGACAAGAAGCTGTTTTAAAGAAAGCTATTCATGCTGATGTTACGATTGTCGTTGGTGATCCCTTAAGCAACAATTCCAACAAGCTCGCCTACATCTCTGAAACAATGGCTCATACTAAGGCTTATATGGTTGAAACTGTCGAAGATATTAATCCTGAATGGCTTAAAGATTGTAAAACAGTAGCGGTAACAAGTGGAGCCTCTACTCCAACCGCTATTACAAATGAAGTAATTCAATTTCTTGAACAATTTGATTATCATGATCCATCCACCCATTTTCGTAAAAGTAACTTAACTTTTGAAAACATTCTGCCATTTATCCGTAATAATAAATAGCTTACCAATAAGGTAAGCTATTTTTTTAAGTCTTTCTTTTGTTCGGGTGTTAGTTTTTCAGCTAATAATTGTCTAAAGAGAGCTAGTCTATCACCTAATAAAGATTTTGGTACAATTATCGCATTACTATTTGCGATAATCAAATAAAAATACTCTTTTGTTTCATGAACTTTCACGATACTATCCCAGTTAAATTGACTAAATTGTTCCCCTGTTTCAAGTTTAATCATGTTATCATCAATTAAATATTTTATTTCTAATGCCCAGGTTTTATTTGTTTGATATTCTTTTCTCGCTCTTAGTAATGCTACCAGTGGTAAATACAAAAGAAAGAGATTACTGCTTATCACCACAAATAAGATAATAAGATTGACATCTTGACGTATGATACAGAAAGCAACATATGCTAGTAGTATGATGAGGGCAAGTAACTGTTTAATCCAGTATTTATTATTTACATAAATGAACCAAAAGGTAAACTTAGTTAAGCTTGATAAAGTATGCTTATAAGTAAATTCGATATTCATCTTCTAACCTCAATAGTTTATATTAATTTTTTAAAATGTAATTTTTTCTTTAATATTTTTCGCAAATCATAAAGAGAATCTTCTAATAATTGTTTTGAAACCATAGCACTTTCTTTTTATTTACCATAAAGTAGAAATACTTACTTGGTTCATAAACACGATATAAATCTTCCCACCGAAAAACGCAAGATGCACGGTTGTCACTATTTGTAATCCCATCTTCGTTAATAGTAATATCAATAGAACTATTTTGATAATGGTTTATTAGATGTTTCTTTTTGACATACCATAACCTAAATAATTGAACTAAAAGATATAGGATTATTATTAATATTATTCTAACTATACTTTTCGCATCATGAATGCCATAACGGAAACATTGAGCAACAAACATGATACCCCAAAAGAAATAGATAAAATCAACATACATAGTCTTTACGAGAACTAATTGGTGTCATAAAACAAAAGCACAAATATCTTTTAAATTAGCTTGATAAGAAAAAGATAATTCCTTTATGATACTCTCCCCCTTATATCCTTATAATAATTCGTTTATAATTTTAACATAAAAAAATAAAAATTGAAGTCAAAAGTTTAACTTCAATTTTTATTTTTCAGAATCTCTTGAATTAAATCAATTTCTTGTTGAAGTTTAAATCTATTTTCATCATTATCTGGGATTTTATTAATGATCTCTTGTTTGAGTTTTAGTAGACTGTCCCATTTTTCATAGAACAACATATTGTTTGCTTGAAGTAATTTAGGTCCAAATTTTAACTCAACTTCATTATAAGTTACTATTATATCGCTACGTTCCGCACAAATAATCTCATAATAAATACCATCTTCTTTTATTATGGTTTCTTCAATAATTTCATAATAGTTATTACTTAACCATAAACGTACTTCTTCAAGGTGCTGATTAGGTTGCAGGATTAAGCGCTTATTATATTTAAGTAAAGCCTTACCTTTATCAAGTATATCTACTATTAGTAATCCACCCATTCCCGCGATAATGATACAATCAAGTTGATCGTTTGGCGTTAATGGGTTTAATCCATCACCTAAACGAAGTTGAACATTATCTAACAAATGATATTTCTGTAAATTGTCGCGTGCTTTACTTAATGGACCTTTTTTATTATCTGTCGCAATACATGTGTCAATAATATTTTGCTGTAATAAATAAATTGGTAGTAAAGCATGATCGGTTCCGATATCGACAATCGCACGGTAAGGATGAACAAACTTAGCGATTTGCGATAATC
>ENA-UPSB01001122-UPSB01001122.1-bioreactor-metagenome-genome-assembly--contig:-NODE-1122-length-34464-cov-39.722398_pt1 | contig 34464 bp, 27 predicted proteins | sample MGYA00238182_ERZ773286 | MGnify/ENA primary metagenome ERZ773286 (study PRJEB29026, sample SAMN07631240) | bioreactor metagenome | isolation source: Switchgrass digestor | place: USA: Dartmouth...
TTCCTCTATGGGTATCTGGTTGTCGGTAATTATGCTTAACCCTCCCAGGGTTTCAATGGAAACAACATAGTTCTTTATCTGCTCATCTGCCAGTTTTGATGAGTCTATGGCTTTGTTATACAGGAGCTTATCATAGGAATTAATGAGTTCTTGTTTAGTTACATGGTAAAATGTACTGCCTATTACAACGATTAATATGAGGCATACCAACGCAGTAGACAGCAATATGTTCCTGCTTATGCTCCTTTTATTAACCTTATCGTATTGGGGCATATAGCCTGTATGTATTTCAGCATCCATAAATTTTCACTCCTTTACTTTTGTGTTTGGCAAAAAAATTTAAGAAAGGTTATTTGTCCTGAAAACTGCACTTTAAAGGCCTAAAATGGTCATTATCCTAATATTTATATTAACAGGAGAAGCTGATTGCTGCAACAATTGATGAAATATTGACAAATTATCCAATAAATTATATACTTTAAGCAAAAGTAGACGGAATATTAAAACTAATAAAATTCTTGCCACAGTTGTTTCAATATACATAGATACTTTTTAATTGATTATGCATCAGAGACTATTTTTAAGGGGAGGTATCAAAATGTATAGGAAACTTGGGGTTTTGATGTTAGTTCTAGTGCTTGTTTCAACAATGCTTACAGGATGTGGAGGCTCAAAGGAAACAGGCGGAGGAGATTCAGACGTAATTAAAATAGGGGTATTTGAGCCAATGACTGGTTCAAGCGCTGCAGGCGGTCAGATGACAGTTGAAGGCATTGAACTTGCAAATGAAATAAAACCAGAGGTACTTGGCAAGAAGGTAGAACTTGTAATTGTAGACAACAAGTCTGACAAGGTAGAGGCAGCAAATGCAGTATCAAGCTTGATAGACAAGGATAATGTAGTTGCAATTATAGGCAGCTACGGCAGCTCACTATCCATGGCAGCAGGGGACATAGTCAAGGAAAAGAAGGTTCCAGCTGTAGGATGTTCACCAACCAACCCATTGGTAACATTGAATAACGATTATTACTTTAGAGTATGTTTCATAGATCCATTCCAGGGAACTGTAATGGCAAACTATGCAGTAAAAGAACTGGGTGCAAAGACTGCTGCAATTATACAGGACGTAACTCAGGACTATTCAGTGGGATTGAGCAAATACTTCATGGATGCATTTAAAGAGCTGACAGGCAATGAAAATGCCATTGTTGCTACAGCTTCCTACAATACTGGAGACCAGGACTTTACTGCACAGCTTACAAATGTATCCAGTGCAAATCCTGATGTAATATTTGCACCAGGTAACTACGGTGAAAGTGCGCTTCTAATCAAGCAAGCAAGAGACCAGGGAATAAATATTCCAATACTTGGTGGAGACACATGGGAATCACCTGAGTTCCTGTCAATTGGCGGAGATGCAGTTGAAGGAGCTGTATTCAGCACCCACTTTACTGCTGAAGCACCTGTAACAGAAGTATCAGAGGAATTCCTGGCTAAGTATAAAGAGAAATATGGAAAGGAGGCAAATGCATTTGCAGCTTTAGGATATGATGCATATATGGTTATACTGGATGCAATTGAGAGGGCTGGTTCAGCAGACTCTGTAGCAATAAGGGATGCATTGAGTGAAACCAAGGATTTCGTAGGAGCAACGGGATATATAACCCTGGATGAAAACGGGGATGCTGTTAAGAGTGCAGTAATAAAGAAAGTGGAAAATGGAGAGTTTGTATTCTTAACTGTAGTTGAACCATAGTAAACTTAGACTAGAGGGGGACTTAAAATGACTATGAGTTTCACAGAATTCATGCAGCACCTGGCCAATGGAATTTCACTTGGCAGCTTATATGCTCTGATTGCCATAGGGTATACAATGGTATATGGAATACTGAGGCTCATTAACTTTGCCCATGGCGACATATTCATGCTGGGAGCATATTTGACATACTATGCCATAGTGTTTACATCCATTCCATGGTATATTGCATTTATACTGGCTGCAGTTATAACAGGTATAATTGGGTTCCTCCTTGAAAGAATTGCTTACAGACCATTAAGGGATGCACAGAGAATTACTGTTTTGATATCTGCCATAGGAGCGTCGTTTTTCCTGCAGAACTTTGCAACAGTAGTTTTCGGGGGAAGGCCAAAGGCCTTCCCAATCCCTCAATTGCTCAATAAAATAGTGAATCTGGGAGGAGTTTCAATAAATATAGTAACATTTATAATTCCTGCTATTACCATAGGCCTGTTAATTGGCCTGAATTACATCATAAACAAGACCAAGACCGGTATGGCAATGAGGGCATTATCAAAGGACTATGATACTGCAAGGTTAATGGGAATCGATGTTAACAGAATAATATCCATTACTTTTTTTATTGGCTCATTTTTAGCTGCAGTAGGAGGGATCATGTGGGGTATAAAATACCCTCAATTAATGCCATTAATGGGGTCTATGCCTGGAGTTAAGTGTTTTATAGCTGCAGTAATCGGAGGAATAGGAAATATAGGAGGAGCTGTATTAGGAGGATTTATACTTGGATTAGGGGAAATACTTTTAGTTGCATTGCTTCCCGGCCTAACCGGGTATAGGGATGCTTTTGCATTTATTCTTTTGATAATAATACTTCTTGCCAAGCCTACAGGATTGCTTGGAGAAAAAGTTACGGAGAAGGTGTAGACTATGACTGACAGGTTAAAGGTTGAAAGGAAAAGGATATTGGACACGAATACACTGATTTTACTTGGTGTTCTATTAGCTGTAGTATTGATAATTAACTTTCTGGCCAATGACTATGTAAAGACCATTGCAAATCTTTGTGGCATATATGTAACATTAGGCCTTAGTATGCAGCTTATAAATGGATTTACAGGTTTGTTTTCATTAGGACATGCAGGCTTCATGGCAATAGGTGCATATACAGTTGCACTTCTTACAATAACTCCTGAAAACAAGGCTATGAATTTCTTTCTGGAACCTATAGTGCCATTTCTGGAAAATGTTCAGTGGAGCTTATTGCCTGCTCTGTTAATGGGAGGTATAATCGCAGCTATTTTCGGATTTCTCATAGGAGCACCAGTATTGAGGCTTACTGATGACTATCTGGCTATAGCTACTCTAGGGTTTGCTGAAATAATAAGGGTTATATTTACCAATACACAGTCTTTGACTAACGGAGCCCTGGGGCTTAAGGCAATACCAAAGTATAGCAGCATACTGTGGAGCTGGATAGTAGCCTTTATAACCATTCTATTCATGATATTCCTGATGGAAGGAAGCTATGGAAAAGCGTTCAAATCCATAAAAGAGGATGAAATAGCAGCCAGGTCCATGGGAATAAATCTATTCAAGCATAAGGTTATGAGCTTTACTTTCAGCTCATTTCTTGCAGGAATTGCAGGAGGGCTTATGGCAATCCATTTGGGAACCATAGACCCTAATATGTTCAGAATAACTCTCACATTTAACATAATCCTCATAATGGTACTGGGAGGAATAGGAAATATAAACGGCACTGTAATTTCTGCAGTAGTAGTAACCGCTGCCATGGAAATACTGAGATTCCTGGATAGCTCCATTAACCTTGGATTCATTAAAATACCAGGAATTCCTGGAATGAGAATGGTTATCTTTTCAATAATCCTCATGCTGGTGGTAATAATCAGGAAGGATAGATTATTGAAGGAAAACTGAAAGGGATGTGAATAGCATATGCTTAAGATAGATAATGTGACTATGAAATTTGGCGGGGTAATAGCTGCAAACAAGTTCAATGCCAATATTAAAAAGGGTCAGATAGTTGGCCTCATTGGCCCCAATGGAGCAGGAAAGACTACTATATTCAATGTAGTTACAGGAGTGTATAAGCCAACGGAAGGCCGGGTGATATTCAATGCAGGAGACAAGGAGCATATTATATCCGGGAAAAGACCTGATGAAATAGCAAAGCTTGGAATATGCAGAACCTTCCAGAACATAAGGCTTTTTAAGGATATGTCGGTGCTGGACAATGTTTTCGTAGCAAACCACTTGAGAATCAAGTCCAATGTGTTCTCCTCAATACTGAGAACTCCAGGATACAGGAAAGAAGAAAAGGAAATGCTGGAAAAATCCCTTTACCTGCTGGACAGGGTTGGACTTTTGAAAGAAAGGAATGAAAAAGCCAACTCCCTTCCCTATGGAAAACAGAGAAGGCTGGAAATTGCCAGAGCCTTGGCTACAGATCCTAAACTGTTGCTTTTGGATGAGCCTGCAGCAGGTATGAACCCCCAGGAAAGCAGTGAACTGATGGAGTTTATATTGAACATAAAGGATGAATTTGATTTGACGGTATTTTTAATTGAACACCATATGGATGTAGTAATGGGAATATGCGAAGAGATATTTGTGCTGGACCATGGCGAGCTGATTGCACAGGGAGACCCTGAAGCTATTCAAAACAACCAAAGGGTTATAGAAGCTTATTTGGGGGTGGAGTAGATGCTTAAAATTGAAAATCTGCACATTAACTATGGAGGTATAAATGCAGTTAGAGGGATAAACCTGACAATTGAAGATAATAAGATTGTAACCCTGATTGGAGCCAATGGTGCTGGCAAGTCTTCAACCTTAAGAGCTATAATGGGCCTTGTAAAGAAGGCTCAGGGAAGCATAAAGTACAACAATGAGGACATAACAAACCTGTCCACCGTTGAAATTGTGAAGAAGGGAATAGTACTGGTACCGGAAGGAAGGCATGTATTCCCAAACCTTACAGTTGAAGAAAACCTAATACTAGGAGCATATACAATTGACAACAGGGAAGAAGTTGAGAAGAATATGAAGGAAGTATATAATATATTCCCCAGGTTGAAGGAGAGGCATTGGCAAAAGGCAGGAACCCTGTCCGGAGGCGAGCAGCAGATGCTTGCTGTTGGAAGGGCTTTGATGGTTAAGCCCAAGGTGCTTATGATGGATGAGCCATCCTTAGGCCTTGCTCCAATACTAGTAAAGGAAATATTCGACATAATCAAGAGAATAAATGAACAGGGGAATACAATATTGCTGGTAGAGCAGAACGCCAAGAAGGCACTAGAAATTGCCGACTATGGCTATGTACTGGAAACCGGGGAGCTTAAGCTGAAAGGAACCGGAAAAGAGCTCCTTAACGACAGCAGGGTACAGGAGGCCTACCTGGGAGAATCCAGGAACAAGGCTCAGTAGGTTATCTGCAGCGGATATAGGACTGTATTACCAATTTTTTAGGCATGTTGCAAAGGAATTGATTTTTTGCAATATGCCTTTTTATTTTTAGAAAATATTCACAACTTTGTAACCATACTGTAACCATTTGGAAATATTTAATGGATATAATCAGAATAAATAAGCCAAGTAGGTAGAAAGGGGGATATAAAATGAAAAGGATTATTACCTTTGTACTGGTACTTACTGTTATTTTATCCGTATCAGCTCCTGCTTTTGCAGATTTGGAAGATATACTTGGAAATCACTGGCTGAAGGCTGAAATGGATAAGGATTTCTTCCTATATTATTTTTCGTACCTTGCAAGAGAAGATTTCAAGAGGTTTAATCCAAACGAAGCCATAAGGGAAGATGAGTTTTTGCTGTCCTTTTCATCATTGCTTAAGAACATGGGGTATTCAACTGCAGAGCTGAAATTCAGAAATGGCATAAAGAGAATTGAAATGGTAAGGGCAATAGGAGATAACTTATTCAATATAGCTGATATCCAGGCTGATGATGTAGAGCTGCCATTTACAGATATAAGCGATATTGCGGATGAAGAGCTGATGGCATTGAAAAAGCTGTATAGTGCTGGCATTATAAAAGGACAGTCAAATAGCAGGTTTAATCCTTACGCTTATACCACTCAGGCAGAAGCTGTTGTGGTGCTGCAGAGGATAAGGGACTACCTTAGCAGTTTGGATAAAGACAAAACAGCATCAAGGGAAATACCCTTTACATTGTTGGGAACAATTCAGTCTTATACAGGTGAGGAAGGAATTAAGACCAAAGTGGAGGATAGTAAGGTAGTTGTAACCATAACCAAAATGCTTCCAACCCCCGGATATATAGTGAAGGTTGAGAAAATAGTGAAGGAAAATGAAGAATACAGGGTATACCTAAGCGTAACCCCTCCAGACCCTGACAGCATAGTTCCACAGGTAATAGTATATAAGATAATAACAATAGAAATAGATAAGAGTGAATTAGGAGAGCCCCCATACAGCTTTGTATGGGGTTAAATTTTATTAATTTCCCTTTTTCAATATGATATAATAGTTATCAGTTGCAGGATAGATATATATGAAAAGGGGAAAACAGATGGCAAAGAATAACAAGGTAGTTAAATCAGCAGCTATGATATCGGCATTTACCCTAATAAGCAAGTTTTTAGGATTTACCAGGGAGATGCTGATTGCTTCAAAATACGGTTCAGGATATGAAACTGATACATATTTTGTTGCCATGACAGCAACAACAATAATAATGACAACTGTCGGTGCAGCGTTAAACACCAGCCTGATTCCGGTATTCAGCGAAATTGAAAGCTTAAGGGGAAAAAGGGGAAAGCTGAGGTTTTTTAACAATATATTAAACGTAATATTTTTCTTGACGGTAGTTTTGGCACTTTTAAGCTTTGTTTTATCTCCAGTCATAATAAAAATACTGGCTAGAGGATTTGAAGGGGAGCAATTTCAACTGGCTGTAAGATTAAACAGGATAGGGCTTCCTATCATAATATTTTTAGGGTTTACCTATGTGTTTTCCGGATTTCTGCATAGCAGCCAAGTATTTGGGCCTTCTGCCATAATGGGCATCCCATATAATTTTGTGTTTATATTTTTCCTTTTGGTTATGGCAGATAAAGTAAATATATATGGATTGATGCTGGCAAGTGTAGTTGCTGCAACTACACAATTTTTGATTCAGGTGCCTGCCATAAGGCATCAGGGATTTAAATACGAGCCTTATGTTAATTTCAGGGACAGGTATCTTAAAAAGATTCTGACCTTGATAATACCAGTGCTATTAGGCTCTGCAGTTCAGCAGATAAATGTCGTAGTGGACAAGACCCTGGCATCCAACCTGGCGGATGGAAGCATATCTGCGCTGAACTATGCAGCTAAAATGAATGATGTGGTTGTATCCGTATTTATAGCAGCCATAACTACCGTGGTATTTCCAATGCTGTCCAAGGCTTTTGCAGAAGGGGATAGAAAGTCCATAAGGAATATAATGGAGCAGGGGATAAATACCATACTCATAATCACTGTTCCTGCCACTGTTGGCATATTGATTCTATCTGAGCCTATAGTTAGGATATTTTTTGAAAGGGGAGCCTTTGATTCAACTGATACCGTTATGACCTCCAGCGCATTATTCTTTTATTCACTGGGGCTTATGGGAATTTCAATGAAATTAATGCTGAATAAGGTATTCTATTCCCTTCAGGATACCAGAACTCCCATGATAAATGGTGCCATTTCAGTAGGATTGAATATTGTTTTAAACCTCATATTTGTAAGATTTATGGACCATGCAGGACTGGCCCTGGCAACAAGCATTTCTGCTACATTTACTACTGGCCTTCTTATTTTCAACTTGCGAAAGAAGATAGGTGCTATTGGATTTAAGGGATATATTAAGAGCTTTATGAGGATATTTATTTCTGCATGTGTAATGGGAATTGCAGTATACTATGTGTATAACGGATTAATGCTAAAGATTGGGTATGCTAGAATAGGAGAGCTAATATCCTTATTGGCTTCTGTACTGGCAGGAATGATGGTATATTCTATATTGTGTATTGTACTTGGCATAGGTGAAGTAAAAGGATTAATAAGTGCTTTTATAAAAAATAAGGCTTAAGTAAATCTTAAGCCTTATTCCCATTTGGGGGTGTTGAAGTTTTGTGGAGTTTTAATCCTTTTTGCTTCTTCCTCTGATATTATATATGCTGTTATGTTTTGGCTATCATAGCTTTTTAATGTCCTTATGGCATCTTCCTTGGACATGGGCTCGGAAAAGCTGTTATCTGTTACAACAACATATCTTTCAGCCATGCTATCTTCCTTTCGTCATTTTATACAATTATTATTGCCAAAGAATTATTAAAGTATGATAGAAAATATGCAATTTATTGATAGAATACATGGTTTCCTATTTTAGCCACATAGGACTTGTTTTTCACAATCCATGAACCTGCTGCTTTATTTGGGTTGAAGAAATATGTTGCATTGCCAACAGGTCTAAAACCATTCAGGGCATCTTTGGCAGCGTTAATGCTTTCCTGAGATGGAGTGTTGTAAATCGTACCATCAGCAACAGGACTGAATTGAGGTATGTTTCCATAGTATTCAAATATTACGCCATATATGGTGTTTGGGAAATCCTTGGATTTAACCCTGTTTAAGACTACATTGCCCACTGCCACCTTACCTACATAGGGTTCTCCGCCTGCTTCAGCTTCAATAATTCTGGCAAGCCAGAATACATCATCTGAGGTATAGTTGGCAGTACCAAATAGGGCATTCTGCGTCTCAGGGCCTGCGAATCCGTCAATTCTTAACCTGTTATCTATTTGGAATCTGATAACAGCCCATTCTGTTTTCAAACCAAATATTCCATCAATATTGTAATTGTAGTAGCCTTTATTCTTTAAGGCTTGTTGAAGCCTTACAACATCCTCTCCCCGATGCCCAAAGTGTAGGGTTCTTAAAGAGCCTCCAGCCAAAGATGGTGTAGATAAAGCTAATATCAATAGTACTAAAACTAATAAATTTACTGTTTTTTTCATCTGCATGCACTCCCTCCTAAATTCCTTCCGAAGTTAGCTTATACCCAGGGGCTAACCCCTTAGGCTGGTTCCCTCGTACCTAATAATTTAGGATTCAGCCATTGCATAGATTTACAACACGATTTACAGGATATTATATAGGAATTTATATATTATGTAAACAAGAAGAGAGTAAATACCAGAAATTACAAAAGCTTGTCCTAAAAATATGATTTTAGTTCCTTATAAAAGAGCTGTTCCAATTCTATAAATTAGATATTTAATATTTATGTAATGTTATGTTATATTATAATCATGTAGGGTATTGGATGTTTATGAATAATATATGCACAAAAAAGGCATTGCATATTTAATAAATCATAAGGCATTTTGCATTTTTGGTGTATTATTGGGTAGGTAAACATGAATATATCAAAAGAACGGGAGGCTTGCTATGATGGAAGAAGATATAAAGGAAATAGCCTTTACTGATATTGACGGGATAAAGGTAGGCAATGCCAGCAATATTAAAGCTGGTACAGGGTGTACAGTCGTCATATGTGAGGAAGGTGCTACAGCAGGTGTGGATGTGAGAGGAGGATCTCCTGGCACAAGGGAAACTGACTTGCTTAATCCCCAAAATCTTGTGGATAAGGCTCATGCAGTGGTTTTGGCAGGCGGCAGCGCATTTGGGCTTGATGCAGCAAGTGGAGTTATGAAGTACCTGGAGGAAAGAAATATTGGATTTGATGTGCAGGTTACAAAGGTTCCCATTGTATTAAGTGCCGTATTGTTTGACCTTGTGGTTGGAGATTATCGAGTAAGGCCGGACTTTAACATGGGCTATAATGCATGTATCAATGCCACAGACAAGGAATGCCCAAATGGAAATGTAGGAGCAGGAACAGGTGCAACTGTAGGTAAATTCCTAGGATTAGAAAGGGCCATGAAGGGAGGATTAGGCTCCTATGCAGTGGAAATTGGCGATTTAAAGGTTGGTGCCATTGTAGCAGTCAATGCCCTGGGAGATATAGTTGACCCTGAAACAGGAGAGATATTGGCAGGCTTACTGGATGAAAGAGGTGAAAAGCTAATTGGAACAGAAAGGGAAATGGTTAAGGCATATAATAAAAAGAAGAATCTGTTCAGTGGAAATACTACCATAGGTGTAGTTGCCACTAATGGAATTCTTACAAAAGCCGAGGCAAACAAGCTGGCATCCATGGCTCATAATGGATATGCAAGAGCTATAAGACCTGCCCACTCCATATTTGACGGGGATACTATATTTGCCATGGCTACAGGGAAAGTGGAAGCAGATATAAATGTAATAGGATTGCTGGCAGCCAAGGTTATGGAGAGAGCAGTTGTAAATGCTGTAAAATCGGCAGATTCAGCTTATGGAATAAAATCATATAAGGAATTGAATCTAACTAAATAATAGGATTTAATAAGCCCATATTAGGCTTATGCATAGGAAAATATTGAATATTACCAACATTTTCTATATACTATACTTAAATAAATCCGGAAAGCTCTATTGAAAATTTTTGGGAGGCGACTGTTTATGTTTTTTAAATGGCGGAAAAAGGATATTGAAAGCTGTGTTGAAGCTGAAAACGGGATAAAAAGCTCAGAAGCTGAATTATTTAATCTGGAAGATAAAAAAAGGCTTGCTGTAGTAAGGCAAAATGAAGAAAACCTTTTAAACAAGCTAAATGTGAGAATAGGTTACCTGAATGACCAGACTGAAAGCCTCATTAACATAATAGGAGTTATATCCAACAGGGTTGATGAGCAGATGAAGTACATATATAATGTAGTGGAGGAGATAAGCAATTATTCGGCAATGGCTCAAGAGCTAAATGCCAGCTCTGATTCCTGCTACAGAACTGCAGAAGAAACCCTGGAGGTAGTAGGGGAAGGGAGCAAAACAGTATACAATACCATTGGGCATATGGGAGAAATTAAGGAATCCATCACTTCTGTAGTAGAAGAAATTAATGAACTGAAGAATAGTACAAGCCAAATATCTGCAATACTTGGCATAATCAGAAATATAGCCAAGCAGACAAACCTTTTGGCACTTAATGCTACAATTGAAGCTGCCAGAGCAGGGGATGCAGGCAGGGGATTTGCAGTAGTTGCTGAAGAAGTAAGAAAGCTGGCTGAAAGAAGTGCAGAATCTGTAAATGACATTTCCAATATAATAGAGAATATTAACAGAAGCGTAAGCAGGACAATAGAAGCTATAGAAAGAAGCAATGAAAAGATAGTAGCAGGTTCAAATATTGCAGAACAATCAAGATCCTCCTTTGCCAAAGTGCAAAATGCAATGGAAAACATGATAATAACCACAAAGGAGATAACAAATGCCATATTCCAGCAGACCTCAAGCCTGGAATCAATAGTAAGCCTTACTGATGAAATGAGCCACTCATCAGATAAAGCTATGTCCATGGTTGAGAGTGCACTGATGAATGCACAGTTTACAAAGGTAGCATTAAATGAGCTGAATGAGTTTATCGTTTTATTAAATGATATAACAAGGGAACTGCTAGGTCAAACAGGAGTTCATGACGAATCGGAGAGGGAATTGTTATCCATAAGGATTGGCCTGTTATACCCATTGACTACCTTGGACCCGGCTATCAATAACTCTGCTGAAGATGTAAGATTCCTGAGCAATTTGCATACAGGCTTGTTGTCCTATTCCGATACAGGGGAGGTTTTGCCATCCATAGCTAAAAGCTGGCATGTGGAAGATGACAACCTTACATGGGTATTCAATTTGAGAAATGATGCTAAATTCCACAATGGCAAGAAAATTACGGCGTACCATGTAAAACAATCCCTTGAAAGGATATTATCGCCAAAGCTTAAATCCCCCAACACCTGGTTTATAGATTATATAGAAGGAGCCAAGGAGTTCATGGAAGGAAGGGCAAGGGAAGTTTCAGGCATAAGGGTATTAAACGATTATAGGCTGTCCATAAAGCTTTCTGCCCCATTTAATGGATTTTTGCTTCACCTGGCCAATCCATGCTGTGCTGTTCTGGACCCTGAAGAGTTTGAAAAGGGAAATATTGTTGGCTGTGGGCCATATATGATTGAGAGCTTTGAAGACAACACATACAGGCTAATAGCAAATAAGGATTATATAGGAGGAAGGCCTTACTGTGATGTCGTAGAAGTTGTAAATGGCGATGAGAATGTATCCGATAATTTTATAAATAAAAAGTATGATTTTCACATTATTCAGAGGAAGAAGGAACTGGACGCAATCAGAGGTACTGACTATTATAAGCGCTTTAAGGTTTACAATGTAATAGGCACAAATTATATAGGGTTTAATATGAACTCTAAGTCCCAGTACATGAAAAAGAGGGTCAGACAAGCCATAGCTCACGCAATTAACAAGAAGAGAATAGTGGAAGAGTTTTACGGGGAACTTGCTGTTACAGCCAAGTGCATTGTTCCGCCTGAATTAATAGCCTCAGACCACCTAATGGAATTTGAATATTCCCTGGATAAGGCACGAAGCATACTGATTAAGGAGAGAGTAGACCTTACAAAGCCTATCAATGTGCTTGTAAGAGGGAAAAAGCCTGCACCAATGTTTGATATAATTGAAGAGGATTTTAAGGCTATTGGCATAGAGATTAACTATGTATATGAGAGCAATATTAATAATATATCTGGCAATACATATGATATATTTGACTATGGCTGGTTTGCAGATGTCAAGGAGCCATCCTCCTTTATAAAGCCGCTATTCTTGCCGGACAGCGAATCCAATTTATGCAACTACAACAATGAAGAAGTGGTGAGGCTTTTGAGAATAGCCAGCCAGACTACCAATCCAATGAAGAGAATGGAACTGTATGAGGAAATACAGAGGATAATCCACGAGGATCTGGTTGTTATTCCAATACTCCATCCAAGAATTGGAATATGTACGCAGGACGGAATTATGAATGTAAATGTATCACCTCTTGGACTTGTTAAGTACGACAATGTGATAAATGAACTAAAAAGCAAATAGAATATAAATAAAAGTTCCCCAATGAGGGTATATAAAAAGCAAGTTGGAAAATTCCAGCTTGCTTTTATTATTTTTTCATAACTTCACTGTATAGTACATAGAGTTTTATTGTTGAGTTGTAATCTCTAGGCTTAAACATAAACAAAGGGGGTATTGCTTTGAAAAAGGTGTTGACGGGTAATCAAGCTATTGCCAGAGGATTTTACGAAGCAGGCGGATTAGTTGCTGCATCCTATCCTGGATCGCCAACTGTGGAAATTCTGGAAACGCTGAAGAAATATGACGGTATTTATGCTGAGTTTTCAACAAATGAGAAGGTAGCCCTGGAGGTAGCTATAGGAGCTTCACTGTATGGTGCCAGGGCCATGGCATCCATGAAGCATGTAGGGGTGAATATAGCTTCAGACCCGCTTATGACCTTTACTCAGACGGCTATAAACGGAGGATTTGTACTGGTATCAGGTGATGACCCGGGAATGGCCAGCTCACAGAATGAGCAGGACAACAGGATAATAGGCAAGTTTGCCAATATGGGCATATTCTATCCGGGAAGCAGTCAGGAAGCCAAGGATTATGTGAAATATGCCCTGGATTTAAGTGAAAGGTTTCAGACTCCAATGATGATAGATATTACTTCCCGGGTATGCCACAGCAGGGGAGTTGTAAAATTGGAAGATAGAGAAGAACATAAACCTCAGGGATTTAAAAGGGATCAGGAAAAGTATTGCATGCTTCCGCCTTATACATTCAAAGCCCAGCATTTCATGAGGGAGAGAATTGAAAAGCTTAGGGAATATGCTTATAATGCGCCATTTAACATATTGGAGGAAGTAGAAGGCTCAGACACCCTTATTGTAACCTCAGGCCTTATGTATTACAACCTGAAGGAGTTAAATTTACCTGTAAGCATTTATAAGCTGGGGATGGTATACCCAATATCCATAAGAAGGATGAGGGAGCTTAGCGAAAGGTATAGGAGGATTATAGTCATTGAAGAGATGATGCCCTTTATAGAAAACGAGCTAAAGCTTATGGGAGTTGACTGTAAGGGCAAGGAATACTTTTCCTTTACCGGCGAGATACATACTGAAGATATAGAAGAGGCATTATATAGAATGGGAGTTGTAAATAACAGGAAATATGAGAAGGCAAAAGCTGTAGAAGTTGTGAGCAGACCTCCCATGTTCTGTGCAGGATGCCCTCACAGGCCAGTATTTGATATTCTTAAAAAGCTCAATGTTACTGTCATAGGGGATATCGGATGCTATTCCATGGCGGTTCTGCCTGCATTTAAGGCAGCCCATGTAAGCCTTAGCATGGGAGCTACCCTTGGCGTTACAAAAGGAATGAATAAGGCCATGAGGTTAAATGGGGATAAGAAGCCAGTAGTATCCGTAATTGGGGATGGCACCTTCTTCCATTCAGGACTGCCGGGATTTGTAAATCTATTGCATCAGATAGATGAAGAGGACAATATGACCTTCATAATACTTGATAATAGGACTACTGCCATGACAGGAGGGCAGCAAAATGCCTCCTCTGGAAGGTATAATGAAAATGATGATATGAGGGTTCACATAAAAGCACTTTTAAATTCCATTGGAATTGACAATGTAAAGGAAGTAGACCAGTTTAATTACAAGGAAACAAGGGAGGCCATAAGGCAGGCAACCAGGGAGAAGGGAATTTCAGTTATCATAACCACAAGGCCATGTGCATTGAAGTACAGGATTAGAGAGCCTCATTTCTATGTGGACACAGACTTATGCATATCCTGTAGAACCTGTGTTAAATTAAACTGCCCGCCTATCAGGATGAAAAAATACGAAGGTATAGATGAGCTGAAATCCTATATAGATCCGGATGATTGTGTTGGCTGCAGTGTATGCTCCCAAACCTGTCCGGTAGGGGCTATTAAAAGGTCAGAATAGAAAGGGGGATAAATATGGTCAGGAATATTGTTTTAGCAGGTGTAGGAGGCCAGGGGCTGGTGCTTGCCACCAGGATAATATCAGAAGCTGCCTTCAGGGCAGGCTACGATGTAAAGACCAACGATGTCATAGGCTTATCCCAAAGAGGGGGGAGAGTCTGGGGCTCTGTTCGATATGGAAACAATATATATTCACCAAATATACCTCCAGGACAGGGAGATATGCTCTTAGGGCTTGAGCCTCTGGAAGCCTATAGATGGACCCATCTTATGAAGGAAGGAGCATATGTAATTATAAATGAAAAAGTAGTTTATCCTACTCCGGTATTATTGGAGGAAGAAGAATACCCATATGAGGAGATAGACAGTTTAAGGGACAAATTCAATGTAATCAGAATAAATGCCAGGGATGAGGCTAAAATGGCAGGAAATATTAAAGCTGCCAATGCTGTTATGCTTGGATTAATGGCAAGGTATCTGGAAATAGATACGGATATATGGGAAGAGGTTTTGCGTGAAAATGTGCCTTCAAAGGATGTAGAAGCCAATATAACTGCATTTTACAGAGGTTATAACAAATGATAAGGAGGAGTGGTAATATGAGCTTTCCTGAAGCAAATATACTGGAAGTGGACCTTAGCCAAAAAGCCATAAGAAAGAAGGTGCTGGACGGGGATACCCATAGGCTGTATCCTGGTGGCTCTTCGTTGGGAACATATATTCTGTTGAAGGAAATGGACCCTAACGTCGATCCTTTTTCTCAGGAAAACATACTGGTATTTTCAGTATCACCTTTCACTGGCCTTCCCATTGCAGGGGCAAACAGGATTACTGTAAACACTAAAAGCCCCCTGACAGGAGGAATAGCCGATAGCCAGGCAGGAGGGTTTTTCCCTGCCTACCTGAAGGGAAATGGATGGAATTCAATTGTAATTAAAGGGAAGTCAGACCATCCGGTATATATCTACATAGATGGGGATAAGGTAGAACTGAGGGATGCAACGAACATGTGGGGCAAGGTAACGGGAGAATCTGAAAGGCTCATAAAGGATGACTTAAATGAAGATAGCATAGATATGGCCCAGATAGGGCCTGCTGGAGAGAATCTGGTAAGGTTTGCCAATATAATCAATATGAATAACAGGGCCAATGGGAGAAATGGAACAGGTGCAGTCATGGGCTCCAAAAATCTGAAGGCCATAGTGGTTAAAAAAAGATTAGGGTTAGAGCCAGTAGATAGGCACAACTTTATGGTACTTGCGAGGGAAGGGCTGGAAAGGTTTAAGAACAGCAGGGGATTGCAGCTCTTTGGAGAGCATGGCACAGATAGGGGATTAATAAACCATCACAAAAATGGATTCCTGGCAACAAGAAACTGGAAATCAGGATATTTTCCAGAAGGGGCAGAGAATATAACCGGAACCACAATGACCAGAACAATACTTAAGAAAAGGGATACCTGCTATGGGTGCCCCATAAGATGCAAAAGGGTTGTGGAAATAGAAGGTAAGGTAGACCCATTATACGGAGGGCCTGAATATGAAACCTGTGCAGCTTTTGGCTCCTACTGCGGAGTTACGAGCCTAGAAACTGTTGCAATGGCAAATCAGCTGTGCAATATGTATGGACTGGACACCATTTCCTGTGGCGGAACCATTGCCTTTGCAATGGAGTGCTATGAAAATGGCCTGCTGACTAAAGAGGACACAGATGGAATAGAGCTAAAGTTTGGAAATGGAGAAGGGCTTTTGGCAATAATTGAGAAGATTGCAAAGCGGGAAGGAATAGGAGGTTTGCTAGCAGAGGGAAGCTATAGGGCAGCAATGAAAATAGGAAAGGGAGCAGAAAAATATTCCATTACAGCCAAAAAACAGGAGCTTCCAGCCCATATGCCCCAGTACAAGCCTTCTTTAGGCCTTATATATGCAGTAAATCCCTTTGGCGCAGACCATATGTCCTCAGACCATGATACAGTATTAACTCTGCCTCCTGAGAGCGATGCAAGGAAGAACCTGGCTCTTTTGGGCATAAGAAAGGGTTATGATGACAGCTTTGAACTGGATGATGAAAAGGTGAGATTTGCATTTAATACCCAATGCTTTGAATCCGCTATAGATTCCCTGTCATTGTGCCAATTTGTATGGGGAACTTCGGCCTTATATGGCCCTAATGATCTGGTCTTGCTGGCCAGATATGGAATAGGCTGGGAAATTTCCATATATGAGCTTATGGAAATAGGAGAAAGAAAGATAAATATGATGAGGTATTTCAATGCAAGGGAGGGGTTCACCAAAGAGGATGATGTACTGCCTGAAAGGTTATTTGAGCCTTTTAAGGATGGGCCTTCAAAGGGCAGGGCTTTAGACAGGGAGAAATATGAAAATGCCAAGAAGCTGTATTACGAAATTGCCGGTTGGGATGAAAAAAATGGCAACCCAACCTTTGGAACCTTAAAGAAACTGTCGTTGGGATGGCTTATAAGTTAATAAAAACAAACCAGCTTAGGCTGGTTTGTTTTTTTGTCAAAACATGTTGACAGATGAATATAAATATGGTATCTTAAAAGAAGTTTTTACATTAATGCATTATTGCATTAAAATAATAAAGTAAAGATTATCCAAAATGTACAGAAAATTCTGGAAAAAATTACCTATAATTAAGGAGAAGCGGGTAAAGCAAAGATGATTTTATTACAAAGGATAAGGAGGTTAACTAATGGAAAAGCATACTGCTAAGGAATCAGCAAGGGATCAATTTGTATCAAAAGCCGGATTTATATTTGCTGCAGCAGGCTCTGCTGTTGGATTGGGAAATGTATGGAGGTTTCCATATCTGGCAGGGCAAAATGGTGGCGGTGCATTTGTACTGTTTTATTTACTCTGTGTAATTGTAATTGGATTTGGACTTATGCTGGCAGAGTTTGCAATTGGAAGGCATACTCAATTGTCCTCAGTTAATGCATTCAGAAAGCTTGACAAAAGGTTTACTTTTGTAGGTGCAATGGGAGTATTGGCTGCATTTGTAATTATGGGATATTATCCTGTTGTTGGAGGCTGGTCTGTAGCCTATATATTTAAATCCTTGCTGGGACAGCTTTCAACTGATTCACAGATAATGGGAGAAGCATTTGGCAGTTTAGCTGCAGGTACATTTTCACCAATTTTCTGGACTGCTGTTTATCTATTGGCCAATATAGTTATAGTAATTAAGGGTATAAGTGCTGGAATTGAAAAGGCTTCAAAGGTAATGATGCCATTGCTTTTTATACTTCTGATAATATTGGTTATTCGATCTTTAACATTACCTAATGCTATAGATGGATTAAAGTATTTGTTTGTACCTGATTTTTCCAAGATTACAGGAGATGTAATGCTATCTGCATTAGGACAAGCCTTTTTCTCCTTAAGTTTGGGCATGGGCTGTATGATTACCTATGCAAGCTATCTGAGTAAAAATGAAAATCTGGTTCAAAATGCGATTATCGTCCCTTTGATGGATACATCTGTTGCGCTTTTATCTGGAATCGTTATTATACCTGCTACGGTATCATTTGGATTTGACTTAGGGCAAGGGCCAGGGCTTGTATTTGTTACTGTACCTGCCATATTTGCGACAATGGGGCCAGTCCTTGGAAGATTATTTGGAATTATATTTTTCTTATTGCTTACACTGGCAGCATTGACTTCATCCCTTTCATTGCTTGAAGTAGTAGTTTCCTATTTAATAGACAATAGGAAATGGGACCGCAAAAGGGCTGTTATTATTAGCAGCATAGTATTATTTATAATGTGTATATTGGCATCCTTATCCATGGGGCCATTGTCAGGCTTTACTATAGCAGGTCTAAACATATTCGATGCCTTGGACTGGTTTGCTAATAACCTACTGCTTCCGGTAGGTGGAATATTCATCACATTATATATTGGCTGGTTCTGGGGCAAGGATAAGGTTAAGGAAGAAGTAACAAATGGCGGAAGCGTTAGATTTGCAATATTTGAAATATGGATATTCCTATGCAAATTTGTAATTCCTGTAATAGTAACTTTAGTATTGCTTTCTGGCATAGGAATAATATAATATATGAAAAAGCCCTTAAATATATTATTATATATTAAAGGGCTTTTTCATTAATTGAAATGAGGTGCCTGTATGAAAAAGCTAATAGTAATTAGCCCTGGAAGAACAACAGCCATTAATCTGGCTATGCAGCTTGAGAAGTTTTTTGGGGAATATTCGGAAATAAGCGCTTACTGCCTGGAGGATGAATTTAATTTTGACATTTCAAATTCTCTTGTTGTCATATCCTCCCGGGAAGCAATAGATGATAGAATTAAGCTTCTCATGGATAAAGGCATGGATTATATACTGGCCAGAAGGGTGATTAATCATAGATATATTGGTGAACTGCTGGACTTGCCTAAAGCTACTGAAGTGCTGCTGGTTAACGACAGGAAGGAAACTACATTCCTTGCAATATCCCAATTACAAGCCCTGGGAGTCAACAACATTAAATACTACCCATATTATCCGGGCATGATTTCCTATCCAAAGCTGGATATTGCTGTAACGGTAGGTGAGCCTCATCTAGTGCCCTATAGGGTGAAGAGGGTAATAGATATAGGCACACGACAGTTTGATGTTACCACATTAATAGATATAGCTCATAGGTTGGGGCTAATGGATGTTATAGGGGACAGCCTGTCTTCCCACTACATTCATGAAATAGTTGGGCTGTTAAATAGAATTAGCGATGTTGCAAAGGAGACCAGGATACTAAGCAATAGGCTGCAGACAGTTGCAAATTGCATATCTAAGGCAATAATATATGTAAACAAGGAAGGAAACGTTTTGCTTGTAAACAACATGATGACTGACCTTTTAAGCTGCAAGGAAGAGGATATAATAGGCAGGGATATAAAGGACGTACTTCCTGTACTGGCAAAGATAGATAAAACAAGCAAATCTGATATCATCAAGATTAAGGGAAAGGAGCTGTTTGTTACTCAAAACGTAGTAGAAGGCAAAGGCATTGAAGAAGGAAAGATATATATATTTGAAAAAAGCGAGGACATCCAGAAAAACGAGCATGAAATTCGCAGAAGGGCTTCTTATATGGCCATAAAGGGCAACTATTATACTGTAGATGATATCATATATAAAAGTGAAAACATGAAAAAGCTTATGGAAAAGGTAAAAGCCTTTGCAAATACCGATTCCACAATATTAATACAGGGAGAAAGCGGGACAGGCAAGGAGCTTATTGCACAGACCATTCATTCCTTATCCAAAAGGGCAAAAGGGCCTTTTGTACCTGTTAACTTTGCTTCCCTCAACATGAACCTGATAGAGTCTGAACTGTTTGGGTATGAAGAGGGTTCTTTCACCGGAGCATTAAAAGGCGGGAAAATAGGCTTATTTGAGCAGGCTCATGGCGGTACCATATTTCTTGATGAAATAGGAGATGCATCTTTGGAATTCCAGTGTACTTTGCTAAGGGTAATCCAGGAAAGGCAAATAAGGAGAATTGGGGGCCTTATGGAGATACCTGTAGATGTTAGGATAATAGCTGCAACAAATAAAAATTTGGCAGAAGAAGTGAAGAGAGGCAAATTCAGATCCGATTTATATTACAGGCTAAACGTATTACCCATTAAGGTTCCAAGCCTTAGGGAAAGGAAGTCTGATATACCCCTTTTAGCAAATTATTTCATAGAAAAGTACAGCAATGGCAGGTTCGTAAGCTTGGAGGATATATTGGAAGAAGATGCAATAAGGGAATTGTATGAATATGACTGGCCAGGCAATGTAAGACAGCTGGAAAATGCCATTGAATATATAATAAGCTTAGCAAAGCCAGGTAAAAAAATACAGAAAAATGAGCTTCCCGATTATATTGCTGATTATGTTCATAGCCCTCAGAACTCAGTGATAATAGATGTTCTTGGAAAGGATATGATATGGGTTCTTGGCAAGATGAAGAATTCAGATGGAATTGGCAGGCGATACCTGGCAAAATGTGCAGAAGAGGAGAATATTGATTTAACGGAAGGGCAGATAAGGAATATATTAAACCTGGCCCAATCCATGGGCTTAATAGAGTCCAAGCCTGGCAGAGGAGGCAGCCATCTTACAGAAAAGGGATATAATGTAATTGCAATGGTGGACAGAGAAATAAATGGGTTATAAAACGGGCAGAATATCAGCCCATTATTCCCTGGACAAGCTAAAGGCAATTGAAATTTAGGCATTGTATAATTGGCACGATTTTTGCAACTATATGTAGGTAAGTTTTCCGGAAAACTTATTAAATACAATTAAGGTTTAACATTCGAGGTGACTTGACTTGATTTTAGGAATAATGGGAGGTATGGGACCTTTAGCAACTTCAGAGTTATTCAGAAAGATTATAGAGCTTACAAATGCTTCCAATGACAATGACCATCTGCACATAGTCATAGATAATAATACTGAAATACCTGACAGGACAGAGTATATATTAGGCTCTGGAGAAGACCCAAGAATTGAAATGATAAGGTCAGCAGTTAAGCTGGAAATGATGGGAGCAGATTATATAGCAATACCCTGCAATACAGCACATTATTTCTATGATGACATAAAAAAATATACAAAGTCTCAAATACTTCATATGATCCGGGAAACCGCCATATATTTAATTAAGAACAGAAAAAATAAGGAATATTTCCTAATGGCCACCAGGGGAACGTATGAATCCAAAATATATGAAAATATATTTAATGAATATGGACTTAGTATACTGGAACCTGATTATTCAGATAAAATGGCTATTATGGACTGGATTTACAGGGTGAAATCATCAAAATTCGACGTAACTTCTCTGGAATTTGAAAGCCTAATAGACAAATATACAAAGGATAGGGATATGCCTGTAATTCTCGGATGTACAGAATTGCCCATACTGGCTGGCCATCTGGGAGTAAAAAGGGACTTCATAGACCCAACTGAAATAATTGCCAGAAAATGTGTGGAACTGGCAAATAAATATTAGGATGCAGGAGGATTGTATGGATACTATTTTATACAATGGGAAAATTTATACCCTGGATAATAAGGGTACTGTAGCTGAAGCTATTTGCATTAAGGGAAACAGAATTGCATTTGTTGGCAAAAATGAAGAAGCTTTGAGGTTTAAGGATAATAACACCAAATTAATAGATTTAGAGGGCAGAATGGCAGTGCCAGGTTTTAATGACAGCCATATGCACCTTTTAAGCTATGGATATACTGCAACTAAAATAGAACTAAACAATGCAAAGTCCATAGAGGATTTGATTTTGCTTGGAAAAGAACGATTGCACAGCGGAAACCTGAAGGAAGGAGACTGGATACTGGGAAGAGGCTGGAATAACGATTATTTTGAAGTTAACAGGCTTCCTACCAGGTACGATTTGGATAGGATTACTACGGATTTTCCAATATGCTATACCCGCGTCTGCGGCCATATCCTTGTTGTAAACTCTAAGGCATTAGAACTGGTAGGAATAGATAAAAACTCGTCACAGATTCCAGGAGGCAGGTTTGATTTGGATGAAAATGGAGAGCCTTTAGGCATATTCAGGGAAAACGCTATGAACATAATATACAGTGCAATACCAGACCCTGATATTGAAGGCATTAAGAGCATGATTTTAAAATGCAGTGAAGATGCAGTAAAACATGGAATAACCTCTATACAGACTGATGATTTTGAACAGCTTCCAAAGAAGGATTATGATAAGATAATAAAGGCCTATCTGGAGCTAATTGATGAAGGAAGATTAAAGGTAAGGGTATATGAACAATGCCTTCTGCCAGAAGTGAAGAAGCTAAAAAGCTTTATTGAGGAAGGATATAATACAGGCTGGGGAAATGAATACTTCAAGATTGGACCTTTGAAGCTGCTGGCAGACGGCTCACTGGGTGCAAGGACTGCATATTTAACAGAACCATATAATGATGACAATACCACAAGAGGTATACCTGTATTTACCCAGGAAGAGCTGGATGAACTGGTGTTAACAGCCCATAATGCCGGAATGCAAGTAGCAATCCATGGAATAGGCGATGGTGCCATGTATATGGCTGTAGAAAGCATTGAAAAGGCATTAAGGAAAAACCCAAGAGAGGACCACAGACATGGTATAGTACACTGCCAGATTACCGACATGAGCCTTATGAATAAGTTTAAGGAGCTGAATTTAGTAGCCTATGTACAGCCTATATTTTTAAACTATGATATGCATATAGTTGAAGATAGAGTTGGAAAGGAAAAGGCTAAATACACATATAACTGGAAGAGAATGATGGATATGGGCATTCATGTAGCAGGAGGCTCTGACTGTCCAGTTGAAAAGTTTGATATTCTTCCAAACCTGTATTCTGCAATAACCAGGAAAGACTTAAATGGATATCCTGAGGATGGCTGGCTTCCAGACCAGAAGCTTAGCATAGACGAAGCCTTGAGAATTTTTACAGTGGAAGGAGCCTATGCATCCTTTGAAGAGGATATTAAGGGAACCCTGGAAGCAGGAAAGCTGGCAGATATTGCTGTACTGGAGAGGAACTTATATGATGTTAAGCCTGAAGAAATAAAGGATATAAAAGTAGACCTGACTATTATGGATGGAAAAGTTGTTTACGAAAGGGTATAGCTTTATATATATCCCTATATAAGAATTAAAGGGGGTGATGGAAAAAGAGCTTTTAGAGTATTCAAAACATAAACACTATACAAAAGATGAATACCTTGCAAGTTAAAAATCTATAAAATAGGAGGGTAAAGTATGGAAGAAATTCTAGGCAAAATAGCAGGTTGGTTATGGGGACTACCATTGATTTTCGCAATTATGTTTGTAGGTATATTTTTTACATTGGGTTCAGGATTTTTCCAATTTGCAAAACTGGGACACATTTTAAAGAACACCTTTGGAATTTTGTTTAAGAAGACTAAAGAAGAAGGCAAGGAAGGTATACTATCCCCAATAGAAGCTGTAAGTACTGCAGTAGGAGGCAGCGTTGGAGTTGGTAACATTGGTGGTGTTGCAACTGCCATAGCTGTTGGAGGACCTGGAGCAACCTTTTGGATGTGGGTAGCTGCATTGCTGGGAATGCTTATTAAGAATGTAGAGGTTTCACTGGCAGTCTACTATCGTCTGAAGGACGAAAAAGGCGACCCATATGGTGGACCTACCTACTATATGGAAAAAGGTTTAGGAGAAGAAAAAGGGTTTAAACTATGGGGAATACTGGCATTTATATTTGGTGCAGGAATATTCTCAACTTTCTTCATTACACTGCAAAACTATACAGTAGCAGAAGCAGTAGGCGGAACCTTTAATATTAGCATGTTAGTAGTAGGAGCAATATATGTTATACTGGTTTATGCAATGATACTTGGAGGAATTCCAGGACTGGGAAGGATAGCTGGTAGACTTGTACCTGTAATGTGTATATTCTATATAGCTGCAGGATTATTTATCATAGTGAAGAATATAGCTGCATTACCAAGTGCACTTGCATTGATATTCAAGAGTGCATTTACAGGAACTGCAGCAGTTGGTGGATTTGCCGGTGCAGCTGTTTCTCAGGTAATCAGAATGGGTGTTGCCCGTTCAGTATATAGTAACGAAGCTGGTTGGGGTACATCTCCAATGATTCACTCAACAGCTAAGACAGACCACCCAATAAAGCAAGGTTTATGGGGCAGCTTTGAGGTATTTGTTGATACAATATTGGTATGTTCAATAACAGCCCTGGTAATAATAATTACTGGGCAATGGTCATCAGGGCTTGATGGTGCGACATTGACCTTAACTGCATTTGAGTCAGAAATAGGATCTATAGGACGTATTATTGTAGCATTAGGAGTATTCTTGTTTGGATTGACTACAACTGGTGGATGGTATGCATACTACGAAATACTGTTGAGACATTTATTTAAGGAAAATGTTGCTGCAAAGGAATTAATACTGAAGATATATAAATATACCTATCCACTGCCTGGCTATTTAATGGTAATATTGGCAGTAACAAGAGGGCTTCCTGGAGCAACTGTATGGAATTTTGCAGATGTTACATCAGCAATACCGACATTTATAAACGTCATAGTAATATTAATCTTAAGCCCAACTTACTTTAAGCTCTTAAAGGACTACAAGGCAAGATATCTTGGAATAGGAAAGGTAGACCCATCCTTCAGCCTATTCTATGAGGATAAGATAAAAAAAGCTGCAAAATAGGAATTAACGAATAACAAAATCTAGGCTAGAATAATAGCCTAGATTTTGTTATTATTAATAAGGACAACATAATAGAAGGGGGAATTGATTTGGAATTTTTGCTTCAAGGACTGGTATTAGGATTTGGATATGTGGCGCCTATTGGCATGCAAAACCTGTACGTCATAAACTCAGCACTGAGGGAAGAAAGGCTGAAGGCCTATAGGGTTGCATTTACAACCATATTCTTCGACATATCCCTGGCTTTGGCCTGCTTTTTTGGAATAGGGCTTTTGCTGGATAAGGTGTCTTTTCTTAAGAATGCAATGATAATAATAGGGAGCATAGTTGTAATATACATAGGATATGGAATAATTAAGTCCTCTCCTGATATTACAAAGGAAGTAAAGCTGGAAAAGGACTATTTTAAAATAGTAAGGGATACGTTTACTGTAACATGGCTGAATCCACAGGCCATAATAGATGGATCTTTGTTATTGGGTGGATATAATGCATATGTTCCTGAAGAGTATAAGATATATTTTATATTAGGGTTTTGTATGGCTTCGTTTTTATGGTTTACCTCACTGACTACCATTATGTCCTTATTTAAGGCAAAGATAAACAACAGGGTTATTAAATGGATAAATATAATATGCGGTGCAATAATAATATTTTTTGGAATAAAGCTAGCAATTTCCCTTATTTAATCTCAAAAGAATAATAGCCTCCATTTTACAAATACTATAGATAACATTTTACAAATACTTTAGATAATAATTCTAATATATTTAGTAAAAATACAATGAGATTTTAAGTTTCCATAGTTGAAACCGTAATTGAATGTATTCTTACTAATATTGAATAAAGGTTTTATTGAATATGTATTATTTATCTACAGTAATATGTTATTTGAAAATGGAGGTTTTAATATTGGGAAACAAATTGATGGAAAGATTATCTTTTATGACTGCAAGTGCAGAACAGGTAACTCCAGAAGTAACGCTTCTTGACTTTGCTGCAGTCAACGCCTTTTTAGTTGGGGATCCCCTTTCTGATGGAAAGGAATTTGTGCTGGTGGATACCGGATTGGAGAACTCCTATAATTTTATATTGGAAACTGTAAAGAAATACTATGGCAGGGATACAAAGCCTCAGTGTATTGTGCTGACCCATGGGCATTTTGACCATGTAGGTTCGGTAATTAAGCTATCAGAACACTGGAATGTTCCTGTTTATGTACATGAACTGGAGCTTCCTTATGTTACGGGGAAAATGGACTATCCATTAGGTAACCCTAATCAAGGAGAAGAAATAGCTCAAATGAGCCCAAGCTTTCCTCATACCAGTATAGATATAAGCCATAGGGTAGTTATCCTTCCTCAGGATGGGAAAATACCAGGAATGCCCGGCTGGAGGTGGATACATACACCAGGGCATACTAGAGGGCATATTTCACTGTTCAAGGAATTGGATAGGGTCTTAATAGCAGGAGATGCCATTTCCACAATAAAGCAGGAATCCATGTGGTCAGTAATCACGAAAAAAGAAGAAATTTCAGGCCCTCCCAATTATATGACTGAGGACTGGGGAAAGGCAAAGGAGTCCATAATGTACTTAAAATCCTTGGAACCTGCCATATTGCTTCCAAGCCACGGGAAGCCATTAAGAAACTTAAAGATAAAGGAACAATTGGATGTGCTTATGAGTAAAGTTGACAAAATGCCTTAAACAGTTTTCATCATATAGTGCCATATAATGATGAATCTGACAAAATACAATTATAATAATTATTTTCCGGGAAATATGTTGTCGAAGAACTATATAAAGCTTCAAAAAAGGTAAACAGCCAAAGCTAAGAGGGATTATAGCTTTGGCTGTTTAATATATTTTTTGTTTATCCTTTTTTTGTGAATCCGCTAGAATTTAACTGCAAGAAGTATGAAGTTCAATATGAATAAGCCTGTTGATACCCATAGTACAGGGTTAATATCTTTTGCTTCGCCTTTAAACAGCTTAACTATACAGTAGAATATAAATCCTGTGGCTATACCATAGGAAATGCTGTAGCATAGTGCCATGAATATTCCAGCAAAGAAAGCAGGAATTGCTTCATCCAGATCTGTCCAGTTTATTTCCTTAAATGCAGAAAGCATCATAATACCTACCACTATTAATGCTGGAGCAGTTGCTGCTGAAGGTATGGCACTTATTACAGGAACGAAGAATGCGCTTAAGGCAAACAGAATTGCTACAACTACACTTGTTAAGCCTGTACGTCCGCCTGCTCCAATTCCTGCTGCACTTTCCACATATGTTGTAGTGTTTGAAGTACCGAAGATTGCACCAATGGAAGTACCTACAGAATCTGCAAATAGAGCCTTATCCATTTTTGACTTGAATCCTGAGCTTGATTCCAGGGCTTTTATATCTTCTGCTGAAAAGATGCCTGTTTTGCGTCCTGTTCCTATGAAGGTACCAATTGTATCAAATGTGTCTGATAAGCTAAATGCAAATATGGTCATTAAAACCAATGGTATTCTGGCTGGATCGCTGAATAATGATATAAGTCCGGGATTTCCAAAGGCTGCAAACATTGTTTCTGGAAGCTGAGCCCAAGCTTCTGCAAAGCTTACAGAAGCACCAAGGTGTGTTACTCCCAAAGGAATGCCTAGAAGAGTAGATACAATAATGCCTATAAATATAGCTCCTTTTACTTTACCAACAAGAAGAATAGTTGTAAATATGATTCCGAATATTGCCAGCAATACGCTAGGGGTGTTGAAAGGGACGATTTCAGGAACTGCAGCAGAGCTTGCAATAACTGTTCCGCTGTCAAGGAGTTCATAAGTTCCAGGGTCAGAGGTGAATTTCAAAAGTCCTGCGCTTTTAATGCCGATGTAGGCTATAAATATGCCTATTCCTCCGCCTATTGCATTTTGCAGGCTTTCAGGGATTGACTTTATGATTAGCTTTCTTATTTTTGTCACAGTTATCAGTACATTGATAACACCGCATACAAATACCATGGCAAGGGCTTCTTCCCAAGTGAATCCAAGTCCAAAGACTACTGTAAATACAAAGAATGCATTAAGCCCCATTCCAGGTGCCAAGGCATAAGGAACATTAGCAACCAGCCCCATGAAAAGAGTTCCAATTACAGATGCAAGAATGGTTGCCAAAAACACTGCACCATAAGGCATACCGGTCAGTGATAGCATTGCAGGGTTTACCATTATAATATAAGCCATTGCAAAGAATGTAGTAAGTCCTGCAAGTATTTCTGTACGTACATTTGTGCCATTTTCCTTAAGTTTGAAAAAATTTTCCATATTTGCCCCTCCTATTTTAGATTTTAATATTTCATAATAACATTAGATTAAACCGTTTCTACTAATAATTATGGCTAATTCGCAACCATTATAGTCACCTTGGGCAAAGAAAAGGGATTCAGGAACTAAAAAAAGCGATTGATAGTGTTCAATCAACCGCTGAAAAGCACATATATAGCCTAATCTAAACAGGTTAGACTATATAACAGTGTTTTGAACACCCATAGCGTAGGCAATTATGGTTGCCACGTAGAAACTCTCGCACCAGATTTGCGAGCTTATATGAGTGATATAATCTATATTTGATTATAGGCCATATCCTCTGTACATTAATAAACTAACATAAAGTTGGATTGTAGTCAAGAAAAAGATATTATGTCAAATATTCAACTGATATAGCGGGGAAAATGTTTTACGTTAGGAAAATAAGTCAAAGTTACTCATGATGATGTAAAAAAATTTTTTTACAGGAAAATAGTGGTATAATATAATTGTGGGGTGTAAATAGAATAATGCTCAAGTTTGGCGTCCTCCAAACCAAACTCGGAGGTGAAATTATATGAAAGAAATGCTTGCCTACTACATTAGTCCAATAGTATATGGAGTACTTTTTGCTTCTACCATTAAAATACTGGAATATCTTAAGATTAGATTTAACTATGACCATGTTATAGTATTTACTTTAATCATATCTGCAGCTGGCAGAATGCTATTAAGAAGGCTTGCCTGCAATGGTGAGAAAGACAAGTAGATTGTGATGTAATTAAGAAGGTATATATTATGCCATGCATAATATATACCTTCTCTGTTTTAATTTTATAGGCTTTCCACTGCCTTCTTTATCCTCTCAAGTCCAATTTTTATATTTTCTATTGAATTGGCATAGGACAATCTGAGATATCCTTCTCCTGCTTCTCCAAAGCCGGTACCGGACAGGGTGGCTACTCCTGCTTTTGTCAATAGAAAGTCTGCCAGTTCATTGCTGTTCATGCCTGTTCCTTTTATGTTAGGAAATGCATAAAATGCACCTTCAGGTTTTTTGCAGCTGAACCCTTTAATGCTGTTTAATCCTTCAACCATTATATCCCGTCTCTTTTTAAACTCTTCAACCATATTTGTCACTGCATCCTGAGGCCCCGTTAAAGCTTCAATGCCTGCTATCTGGGTAAATGTGGCAACACAGGAGTTGGAATTTATCATGAGCTTTGTGATATTGCTTGCAAGTTCCCTGTTCATTATTCCATATCCCAGCCTCCAGCCTGTCATGGCGTAGGATTTGGAAAAGCCGTCTAACACTATTGTCCAGTCTTTCATCTCCGAAATGGAGGCTATGGATTTTACACGTCCTGAATAGCATATTCTATCGTATATCTCATCTGATAGCACATAGATTCCCTTTCCTGCTACTATGCTGGCTATCTGGTCTATGTCTTCCGGTGTCAGTACCCCTCCTGTAGGGTTTGCAGGCGAATTTATTATAATCAGCTTTGTTTTTGGAGTTATTTTACATTTAAGCTCTTCAATGTCAAGTCTGAAATCATTTTCTTCCTTTAGCTTTATTGGCACAGGTACTGCATTTAGGAAGCGAATGAGATTTCTGTATATGGGAAAACCGGGATCAGGGTATATTACTTCATCGCCTGCATTTACCAATGCCATAAAAGTGAAATAGATTATGGGCTTTGCACCTGGAGTTACTACTATTTCTTCGACGTTTGTATCAATATTCTTGTATTTTTTGGCATACTCTACTATGGCTTCTCTTAGGGGTATGTAGCCTTGTGCAGGTGCATAGTGGGTATACCCTTCATCCAGAGCTTTTTTAGCCCTTTCTATTATGTTACCGGGTGTTCTGAAATCAGGTTCTCCTATTTCAAAGTGGATGACATTAACTCCCCTTTTTTCCAGAGCATTAGCCTTTGCTAAGACTTCAAAGGCTGATTCTCCGCTCAGGTTTGCCATTCTTTCTGCAAAATTCAGCATAAGATCACCATCTTTCCTGTTAGGCCATTATTCAAATTCCTTAAACAGCTTCTCAAAGTCCTCTTTACTGTCAATTATATGGTAGACGTGCTTGTCTTCAGGGAATCTTTCATTTTTAACATCATCAATGTATTCTTTGAATGCATTTATTATTATTTCTGCTATATTTGCATATTTCTTTACGAATTTTGGCGTGAAAGCCTGGAATTGGCCAAGCATGTCTCCACAGATAAGCAACTGTCCGTCACATGGAAGTCCTGCTCCTATTGAATACACAGGGATGGTCAGCTTCTTTGCTATGAATTCCGTTACTTCTGGTGGAACAGCTTCCAGTAGCAGAGCCTGTGCACCTGCCTCTTCAACGGCTATGGCATCCTTAATAAGCTCCCTGGCGCTTTCCACTGTTCTTCCCTGGGCTTTAAATCCTCCTAATTGTCCTGAGCTTTGAGGGGTCAGTCCTACATGTCCAAATACAACTATGCCTGCATCAGCAATGGCTTTAATTCTACTGGTTACTCTCCTTCCTCCCTCCAGCTTAATTGCATCCATATCTGCTTCCTTTAGGAATCTTACTGCATTGTGAACAGCTTCCTCATCAGATGCCTGGTAAGAGCCAAAGGGCATATCTCCAATAACAAATGTATTTGGGGCACCTCTTCTTACAGCCTTGCAGTGAGCTATGCAATCCTCCATTGTAACGGGAACTGTTCCGCTATATCCTAGTACAACCATTCCCAGGGAGTCTCCAACAAGTATCATGTCGATGCCTGCCTGTTCAGCAAAGGATGCAGTAGGATAGTCGTATGCAGTTACCCATGTAACTTTTTCTCCGCTTTTTTTCATGTTGTGAAAATCCAGTATTGTTTTTTTCTTGCCCATAAAAATCCCCCTTTGAATTAATTTATTTATCTAAAAGTATCCTAATTTCTTTGAAATCTCCATGGTAAACTCAACAAGGGCCTTGCCCACCTTTATATCCAGCTCGCTGTTCATTCTGGATTTGGGACCTGAAACGCTTATGGCTCCAATGGGATAGCCATACTGGTTGAGTATAGGCGCTGCAATGCAGCATAGTCCAATTTCCATCTCTTCGTTATCCTTGGCATATCCCTTTTCTTTTATTTCAATCAGGGCTTTTTTCAATTCATCTTTGCATGTTATTGTATTATCCGTAAACTTGACAAGCTCCATTTTATCCAGTTTTCTATTCAATTCATCTGGTGGAAGATGTGCCAGTATTGCTTTTCCTACAGCAGTACAGTATAATGGCTTTCTGCCGCCTACTGAAGTGCTGATTCTCATGGAGTGGGAGCTTTCCACTTTTTCCAGGTATACTACGGATAAGCCCTGCATAACAACCAGATTTGCAGTTTCCTCATACATTTCAACAAGCCGTTCCAAATAGGGAAGAACAATGGTTCTTAATGACAGATTTACTTTAGTTCCAAGCCTGTATAGTTCCAGACCCAGCTTGTACTTGCCTGTGTTTTCGTTTTGCTCCAGTATGCCGTTTGCATGAAGTGTAGACACCAGGCCAAAGGTTGTGCTTTTATGGAGATTTATAAGCTTGCTTATTTCTGTAATCCCTAATTCTTCGTAGTTGTCGAAGCACCTTAATATCTTTATGGCTCTGTCAACTGACTGAATTATTTTTTCACTGCTATTGTCCAATGGGCATCCTCCTAAGAATGTATTATAATGATAAACAGTGTATTATAATATAGTACAAACTTATTATATCACAATACTGCCATAAAATCAACAACTACGTTTAAAAGTTAGAAAATTAACAAACGGAAAAAATATTCAGAAAATATTGAAACTATTGCAGATATATGGTAATATTATAGTAACGTATTATATTACAATACAATGTACGACAATATAAAACAATTTGCCGCTTATTATCTTTATTCCAAGAAAGGGGGAATGAGAGTGGAAAAACCTGTAATTATACCTTATGAAGGGCAGAATATGGTAGGCATTTTGCATGTTCCTGATGGAAATAAGCATAATGCATGGGTTATCATGATCCATGGCATAGGGGACACCAAATCAGAGAACCACAGGATGTTTGTCAAGATAGCAAGGAGGCTGGCCAAAAAGGGAATAGGGTCTTTAAGGATTGACTTATTGGGCTATGGAGATAGCGAAGGGGAATTTGAAGACATGACCATTTCAGGGCAGATAGACCAAACCATTGCCTGTGTTAACTGGATAAGGGAAAACTATTCGCCTGATTGTTCCATTGGGCTTTTGGGCTACAGCCTGGGAGGATGTGTATGCGCCTGTGCAGCCTCAAGGGTGGATAGTATAAAATCCCTGGTATTATGGTCACCGGTATCTGATCCTTTCTGGAATATGCTGCATTACATGGGAGAAGAGGAATTCATGAAAGGCATAAGAGGTGAAGTGGTATGCATACCAGACGGCGATGCACTAAAGGGAAGCTTCTTTAAGGAGCTTAACGATATTGATCCTATTAGGGAGCTTAGGAATTATAAGGAACCCGTATTATTGATTCATGGAACCAATGATGAAGGGGTGCTGCCTATAAATGCCTACAGGTACAAGGAGTCTTTTGCAAATTCCCAGAGTACTGTCCACTTCATAGAAGGGGCAAGCCACAGATACGATAAGCTTGAGCATGAAAGAGAACTTTTAGACTTAACTGAGGAATGGCTTATTAAATACTTAATATGATGGCAATGATATATTTTAGGAGGTGGTTGAACTGGTTGCCTAAAATAGGGAATAGATGGTGTTACAGCTGAATTTAAGTAAAAAATAAAAAGGGGGATAGAGAAATGGAAAAGTTTGTTCAGTTTATTACCAATTTGAGCGATCAGCTGTGGAGCACCTGGGTTTTAGTGGCATTAGTTGGTACGGGAATTGTAGTATTTTTTGCTACAAAAGTAATACAGAGGAAGCTTGGATTGGCTATAAAGAAAACCCTTAGAGCATACAGTAGAAGTGAAAGGGCCAAGGAAGTCGATGAAGGCGAGGGGGACATATCTGCAATTCAGGCTTTGACAACAGCATTGGCATCAACTATAGGTGTAGGCAACATAGCAGGAGTAGGAACAGCAATAGCAATGGGTGGACCAGGTGCAGTATTCTGGATGTGGGTTTCAGCATTTTTTGGCATGGGTACCAAATATGCCGAAATAGTATTATCTCAAACCTTTAGAGAAAAGGACGAGAATGGCAACTGGCGCGGAGGCCCTATGTATGTATATAAGAACGGGCTAAATGCTAAATGGGCAGGATATCTGTTTGCCATAAGCATGGTTGTAGTTTCACTAGTCAGCTTGAATATGATGCAGGTCAGTTCAGCAGCAACTTCACTGGAAACAACATTTAAGATACCTCCAATAGCAACAGCCATAGTGCTTACATTTTTTACATGGCTGGTAATATTCGGTGGCATTAAGCGTTTAGGAAGGGTAACGGAGATTTTTGTACCTATTATGGCAATTATATACTTAATAGGCGGATTAATAGTGTTGATAATGAATATTACAGAAATTCCAGCTGCTTTTGCACTAATATTTAAATCAGCTTTTTCAGGCCAGGCCGCAGTAGGAGGATTTGCTGGAGCTACAATATTACAGGCTGCCAGGTTTGGCGTAGCTAGAGGGTTATTGTCAAATGAAGCAGGATGCGGAACAGCTCCTATGGCCCATGCTTCTGCCAAGGTAAAGCATCCGGCAGAACAAGGCATACTTGGAATATCAGAGGTATTCTTTGATACATTTGTTGTATGCACATTTACAGCTTTGGTAATACTGGTTACCGGAGTATGGCAAACAGGTGAAAGCGGCATAACATTGGCATCACATGCTTTCTCAGACAATATAGGCTTCATAGGAGAAGCTGTTGTATCTCTAAGCGTTACACTCTTTGCATACTCAACTCTATTAAGTGGCAGCTGGTACGGAGAAACCAGTGCAACATTTGTATTTGGAACAAAGGTAATCAAGCCATATAGAGTGCTGGCTTTAATACTATGTTTTGCTGGTGTTTTTGTAGGCTCAGATTTTGTATTCCTGTTGACAGATGTGGCAAACGGGTTTGCAGTACTGATAAACGTCGTAAGCGTCTTATTGATGCTGAAGGTTGTCATCAATAAGACAAACGAGTATTTCAGCAACCC
>ENA-UPSB01001145-UPSB01001145.1-bioreactor-metagenome-genome-assembly--contig:-NODE-1145-length-33858-cov-29.036565_pt1 | contig 33858 bp, 51 predicted proteins | sample MGYA00238182_ERZ773286 | MGnify/ENA primary metagenome ERZ773286 (study PRJEB29026, sample SAMN07631240) | bioreactor metagenome | isolation source: Switchgrass digestor | place: USA: Dartmouth...
CGCAGCGACTGGCATGAGAGCCTGGTATTTGTTGCCGAACACGGAGGGCACCGATTTTTCAGATTGAGGGATGTCGAAGATGGACAATGATTTTGACAAAATATCAATAGAACGATATCGAGAACATGTAAAATGCCAGGCCAGGAGAAGGCGATTGCGGATAGTAGCTTCAGTAATATTCTGCCTTGTCTGGTTTCTGCTGACGGTGACGGCGATCATACTAATTCGCACTTGCTAGGAGGTGACGTAGTGAAGCGACGTAATCCTCTCCCCCGTCATGTGTTTGTTTGTTCCGGTTGCGGACGGAGCATTTACGAGGGCGAGTGGTTTTTAGACGAAGGCGGCGAACAGTATTGTACTCAATGCCGACCTTTACACCACAAAATAGCAACGTATGTCAAGGGCTAAGATAGTTAATCCGTGTTGGTATTGTACAAGCAATCGTAACAGCGGTTGCGAAGAAACGTGCAAGGAGCGAAAGGAATATGAGAAACGGCTTGGAAGTTACCGTAAGGATAAGAACACTCAGCGACGAAGACGTACATAAACTTTGCGATGCGATAATGCGCCAGGCAGCGGAGGACTATCGGACGTTGCGCTCTGGCGGCAAGATACCTGAAATGCCGTATGAAAGCATAGAGTCCCTGACCGAGTTTTTCTATAGCGATTGGGCGCAGTTGCTTTGCCGTAAGACAAACCCGCTTACGATACTTCGGCTTTTGCAGATGGAGCGTGATGCGTCGTGAAGGAAATTGTGCCGCCTACGCCTGAACAGCAAAAATTGGTCGAAGCTAATCATAACTTGATTTACCACATTCTCGATTTGAACAAGTGTAGTATCGAAGATTATTACGGTGCAGCGGCAATCGGTTTGTGCAAAACTGCAATTGACTACGACGGACGTAACGGAACGCCATTTGCAAACTTTGCGTGTTTTGTCTATTACGCACGAGGTTTGGAAAGAGATAAATCGGCGTGAGACTAAAAAGCGTAAGGAGAAAACGGTATCGCTTGACTTCCCTATTACGCCGACGCTTACGCTTGGAGAGACGTTGCAAGACTTAGAAACGCCCGAAACGATTATGTTTGCACAAGACATTTTGAGCGAGATATGCAGACTGCGTGGCAAGAATGGCAAGTTGCTAATGCTTAAACTGTCCGGCTACTCAATGAAAGAAATTTCACAGATAACTGGCTTGAAAATCAGCTCTGTTGGCGATGCGATATTCAGGGCAAAACGTAGGTTGATAGCTACAGGGGTGATTTAGTTTGAAAAAGAAGAAAGTCAACCCCCGCCGCCGACCTGCCACAATGCAGGACGTAGAGAGGGCGAAGAAGGCGGCACAGGAAGAAGCGGTTACCAATGCGATGGCGATATTCTTTACGGTGCTAATCGACAAAGGGCACGCAGGCCCGGAACGGTTGTTGCGGATATGGCGGGATGTAAACGAATTGAGCGATAGCATTATCAAGGGCTATGTCAATGTTAGCGATTTGAGAAACACGCTGAAGCGAGAATACGGAATTGAAGTGTGAAAGGAGAATCGAAAATGATAAAAGGTTACAAAGTATTCAACCCCGATTGGACTTGCAGAGGATTCCAATACGAGGTTGGAAAGACATACGAGCATAACGGCCCAATCAGTATTTGCGGCAGAGGTTTTCACTTCTGCCGCAATGCCGCAGACTGTTTCAGTTATTATCCGTTTAACCCCAACAATAAAGTTGCGGAGGTTATCGCGCACGGCTTAGTTGAAAGCGACGGAACTAAGAGTGTTACTAATAAAATAGAAATTGTGCGGGAAATTCCTTGGAGCGAGGTTTTGGAAATTGTCAATATGGGCGAGGCGTGTACTGGTTTAAGGAACACGGGCAACTGGAACACGGGCGACTGCAACACGGGCAACTGCAACACGGGCGACTGCAACACGGGCAACCGCAACACGGGCGACTGGAACACGGGCGACTGCAACACGGGCAACCGCAACACGGGCAGCTGGAACACGGGCGACTGGAACACGGGCAGCTGGAACACGGGCAACTGGAACACGGGCGACTGCAACACGGGCAGCTGCAACACGGGCAGCTGGAACACGGGCGACTGGAACACGGGCTTTTTCTCAACCATTACGCCTAAAGTTGACCTTTTCGAGAAACCCACAAATATGACTGCCGAAGAAGTAAACAGCCTCAAAGGTATGCAAATCCTTAACTGGAATTATGAGAACAACTGGTGGATTTACAGCGAGAATATGAGTGACGAGGAAAAGAAAGCGCATCCCGAGCATGAAACGTTGGGCGGTTATCTAAAATCCGTTCCGTTCAAAGAGGCATGCAAGATAATGTGGGACAATCTGACCGAGGACGAAAAAGCAGAAGTCAAGAAACTGCCGAATTTCGATGCGGATATATTCGAGCGCATCACAGGGATAAAGGTATGAGTAACATCCACTACGACCCCGACCCACAAAACGCCCCATACATAATCTGCCCCTACTGCGGCGGCGAGGTCTATCGATACGACAATCTGTATCAGCACGACGGCGACACGCTCTGCCAATATTGTTTACGCGATTATGTTATGGAGCAAATCAAACAACTAACCGATGCGGAACTGATTGACTTGTTTGAGATGCGCAAGATTACGCCGTTAGAGGTTGTGGCGGGGCTGATTGGAAATGCGAGGGACGTATGAAGCAGCGAGAAAACATGCTCGAAATAAACAAAATCTATAACATGGATTGTTTAGAGGGTTTAAAACTGCTTGAAAGCGAATCAATAAACTGCTGTGTTACTTCGCCGCCCTATTACGGTCTGCGGGATTACGGAATAGATGGCCAAATTGGGCTTGAAGAAACGCCGGAAGAATACATAGCGAAGCTGGTTAATGTATTCCGCGAAGTTAAGCGAGTTTTACGCAAAGACGGAACACTTTGGCTGAATATCGGGGACTGTTATTGCGGCACTGGTAGTAAAGGAGAATATAAAGACCCCAAATATGCTGAAGGCCGAAACGGACAATCATTTTCGTTAACGCGAAGAATTAAAGGGATTAAACCTAAAGATTTAATTGGCGTTCCGTGGATGGTAGCATTTGCTCTTCGTGCTGATGGTTGGTATCTGAGACAAGACATTATATGGCACAAACCAAATCCTATGCCGGAAAGCGTGACAGATAGATGCACAAAGGCGCATGAGTATATATTTCTTTTGAGTAAGTCAGCACATTACTATTTTAATAACGAAGCAATAAAAGAAGATGCTGTTAGCGAAATCAATACAGAAATCAAATTTGGCGGAAACAAATACGGGGATAATGATAGTTCCAAATTTCAGACATATTCAGGCAATATTTATAACCCAACAAGTAAAAAAAATAAGCGTTCTGTATGGACGGTCACCACAAAGCCATTCAAGGAAGCACACTTTGCAACATATCCTCCTGATTTAATAGAACCTTGCATATTAGCCGGTTGTCCGGCGGGGGGAGTAGTATTAGACCCATTCATGGGAAGTGGCACAACAGGTATGGTGGCAGCTATGTATCAACGTAATTTTATAGGCTTTGAATTGAACCCGGAATATTGCAAGATGGCAGAAAAGAGGATTGAACCGTATTTGATGCAGCAAACGATATTTGAACTACTCAAAGGAGGTCAACCATGAACCGTTATAAATGCCCCGCTTGCGGCAGGAACCAATATACAGCATGTTCTACGTCTGAGAAGTGTATCTATTGCGGATACAAAGGGCAACTAATGAAGATGGAGACGCTAGAGCCGGAAGAAAGTGAGGGGTGAAAATGACACTACTCGGCATCGCCCTTTTATTGCTCACCATCATTATAACAGTTTTATGGTACAGCACAGAACCGGACAGTAAAGCAGAGATAGTGTTAAGCCTACTTGGTGTGGCAATGGGGATAGTTGGGCTGACATTGATTTTGATTTAATCGGAAAGGAGAAACATGAAACCACCAGTATTTAACTATCAGCAATATACCGACCTCGAAGCTGATTACATGATACTCAAAGCGGAGAATGAGCAACTCAAAGCAAGGCTAGACATGGCAATAACTGATTTATACAAGGCTTGCAGACACTCTCCGTGTAATAACGGAATTTGCGTAAAGAAGAATTGCGCAGGCAACCACGTTCCGTGTGAATTTGAATGGCGCGGGAAAGGAGATGCGGAATGAGCTTGATATGTTCTAAGTGTGGGCGCGATCTTAATGAGATTTGGCAGGACAATATGTCGCCCGTGCCTGGCTTAGTGTTGTGTGAGGATTGTTCTGGATTTACCGCAAGAAGTAAATTTGAGCGCCAATGCTGGGCGGAATATGAGCGTTATTTATCGCAGGAGTTTGAAGCGTATATCAAGGAGGCCACCGAGCGAGAAAAACTGGAACGGGGAAAGGGCTGTAGGTATTGCCAAGACAAATCATACACACAAAAAGGTTATTACGTTGACGACCCGGAGGGTGAAATTGTGGGGATAAACCATTATTGCATGAACTGCGGTAAACGATTGGAGGTAGAGTTATGAAGATTGAGAAATGTCCGTTTTGCGGCAAAGATGTTGCTGAAATTTCTAACTGCCAAGAGTTGGAGGGGTGCAGGCATTTTGAGAAGTGCCCCGCAACAGAACCTTACGTTTGCGTTGTATGCAATATGCACGAGGGAGGCTGTGGTGCTAGTAGCGGATATTACGACAGTGCGGAGAAAGCCATAGCCGCATGGAATCGTAGGGCTGGTAAGGACATTAATGTCGCTACCAACGCAGACCGCATACGGAGCATGAGCGATGAGGAGCTGGCGTGGTTTATAAACCTGTCACCCGAAATGGAGTTTGAAGTATGCCTATACTGCGCTAACGGAAACACCGTCCCTGACGACAGGGGGATATGCCTTAGACCGCGGGGTGTATGCGTTGCTAATGATAGGCGCGATGCGTTTCTTGACTGGCTCAAACAGCCCGTAAAGGAGGAATCGCAATGCCCGAATACATAAGCGTTAAAGCCCTACTAGATAAAGCTCTCGGCACCGAGGCGTATTTCCATATAAAAAGTATCGTGTCAGGATTGACTTCGGTGGACTCAACCGAAGTGGTGCGCTGTAAAGATTGTCAGTATTGGGAATATGACCACAATTACGACTCGTCTATAGCGTTCGGATATTGCCGATGCCGAGATTGGCAAACGCCTTGGAGCGAATCAGAAATCGAAACCGTTGGTATGGGCTATTGCCACCACGGTGTGAAGAAGGAGGAATAGTATGCCACGATACATAGATGCGGATGCGCTACTCAAAAGAATGGACGAAAACGAATGGTCAATGGCTAGTAGAAAGACCATAAAGGACGCCCCGACAATCGACGCAGTTGAGGTTGTGCGGTGCAAGGACTGTAAACAATACAACACAACCAACTGTTCGAAAGTGTTTGGCTGGTGCGATAAGATGAACAGAGTGGTACATGATGATTTTTACTGTGCTAATGGCGCAAAGATGGAAAGCGAGGGCAGTACATGAAGCTTATATACATAGCGCACCCATTCGGCGGTGAACAGGAGAACGTGGACGCGGTTGAGAAGATTATTAAAGGCTTGCTACACAAACACCCGGATTGCACGTTCTACTCGCCGTTACACGCAACAGGGTTTATGTATAGCCAACTTACCTATTTAGACGGCATGGAGCATTGTTTTGAAGTGTTAAGCCGCTGTGATGAGTTATGGCTGTGCGGAAGCTGGCAGGACAGCCGAGGTTGCAACATGGAGTACGGCTACGCAAAGGCTAAAGGGATGCCGATAAAGTTTATCGGCAGAGAGGCTTGAAAGGAGGCTAACAATGGCAGAGCTTAAAGACAGCGGAGCAAGGCGAGATTTAATTGGTGAACGGTATTACACTGGAGCGTTGAGCGCACACTTACCACGCCTATAAAGGGGGATTTGAAATGCAGCTAAAAGATTCCGGAGAGCGTCGAACTTTTTCAACTGGAGCTGTAAGGGACGTGGCCGAAGGGAAAGGCAGATGCGATTTACTACCCCTCAAAGTTGTGGGCGATTTCTTCCAGGACCCTGTATTTGTGGAGATTGAAAGGTATGTCCGAAACGGTAGTCCGGACAGCCTGTTCGGCGCAATTCTGTGGGCAATCGAAAAATTCGGCTGGGACAAGCCGACGGCAATCCTTGAGGTTTCCAAACAGTACGAAGACGGCGCCCGCAAATACAATGAGCGCAACTGGGAGAAGGGCATACCGCTTCACTGCTACATAGATTCCGGCGTAAGACACTATCTGAAATTCCTGCGCGGCGACAAGGACGAACCGCACGACCGGGCTTTCGTGTGGAATATGCTTGGAGCAATCTGGACGCACGAAAATCATCCAGAGCTGATAGACTTACCGTTTGCGCAGAAGGACAACCCCGCCGAGGAGCCGCCGAAGGACAAGGCTGATGAAGCGGAAACGAAGCTGTTTTAAAACGACGAGAGCGACCCCGAGCCACTGAAAGAAGGTGCAAAATGAGAATAATCAAACCCGACGTAATCATAATTGACAATCTCAGCGGCCCCGACATTCTGCGTAAGATCGAGTTGTGTGGGCGTACTTGCTATAAATCCGAGGACAAAAAAACCGACACCTCATCCGAGCAGTTTGTCCGCAACATAATCAAGCGCGGGCATGAATCGGTGTTGGAGCACGTTAACATCACGGTCAAGTTTATTTGCGATAGGGGCGTAAGCCATGAGATTGTAAGGCACAGGATAGCGTCGTATAGTCAGGAGAGCACAAGATACTGTGATTACACCTCCGGCAGATTCGACTGTGGAATTACCGTTATTGAACCATGTTTTTGGAACAGAGGTTCACAACAGTATTATGATTGGGAGATGGCTTGCCGTAAAGCCGAAGAAGCATATTTTGATCTTATAAAGGGCGGAGCCACCCCACAGGAAGCCCGCAGCGTCCTCCCTAACAGCCTAAAAACCGAGGTCGTAATGACGGCAAACCTCCGCGAGTGGCGGCATTTTTTGAAGCTCCGTACTTCTCCGGCAGCACACCCACAGATACGAGAAGTGGCATTAATTCTCTTGGATAAGCTGAAAGAAAAAGTGCCGGTTGTGTTTGATGATATTGAGCCGAAAGAAGGTGGTGCAAAATAAAGGCCGATATTCCTAACTACTCAGACCAAATCAAAAACATCATCGCCCTACTCAAACAGGCCGAATCCGACTACAAGTGGCATTACGAACAAGTCAACCAATGCGACAAACTCACACAAGACCTGTTGCATAGCCTCGAATTAGACAAACTTACACCGAACGAGCGAAACAAACTCGCAACCAAATTGCGTAAGGTACGACGAGAACGTAGGGTACATAAAGACATCGTTCAGGCTACGTTTCCAATAGCCGACTTCTTACAAAGCGAAAAGGGTAAACAGATTTACAACCTACTCAATGAGGTGTTGGGCAAGACGCGTAAGGTCGAGGAGTATCGGAACGGCAGGGTTTATTATCCGAGAGTGATAAAAGAAAAGGAGGAATAATATGCCAGATTTTGAAAGCGGTGTTAGCTCTTACGTTAAAGGCGTAGCGATAGTAAGAGTGTTCTTTCCTGTAGACCATCGCGGCAATGCTGCAATCAATTGTAAGCAATGCCCTTACCTATCAAGTAACGAGCGTATGTGTCAGTTAAATAAGCAGCCTGTAGCGTTTCCTGATAAATATGTGGGAGATTTGTGCCCGTTAGAAAAGGAGGAATAACTTATCAGCAAAATGATTGCGATTATGGGAGAAAGCGGTTCCGGCAAAACAACTTCTACGAGAACGCTTGACCCCAAAACCACCTTTTACATCGACTGCGACAAAAAGGGACTAGCTTGGAAAGGATGGCGAACTCAATATAACTCCGAAAGTAAGAATTTTTATTCAGGGAGGGATTTGCAAAAAATTGAGCAGATTCTTAGAGGCGTAAGCGAGAAAAGGCCAGACATTTCCACAATCGTTATCGATACACTCAACACTTGCATGGTTGATACAGAGGTTAAGTCCATGAAAGAAAAAGGATTTGACAAATGGATTGACCTGACGCAATACGTTTGGAATGTCTGCGAAACCGCCTCACAACTTCGTGATGATATAACCGTCATCATTATGTTCCACAGCGAAACAATTAGGGACGATTTTGGTTATTCGTTTACGCGCATAAAAACGAACGGCAGAAAACTCGAAAAGGTTGTGCTTGAAAGCCTGTTCTCAACAGTGCTATTGGCTAAGCAAAACGACAACGGCGACTACGTTTTCTATACCAAAATGAAAAACAGCACAGCAAAAGCTCCTATGGGGGCATTTGATTCGGACGAGATTCCAAACGATTTACAAGCAGTTTTAAACGCACTTTCAGAATTTTAATATTAACGGAGGTAATTGCATGAAACCTTTTAACGGCTACAAACCCGAAAAAATCGTAAGCAGAGAAACCCTTCCCGCAGGCGGTTACATAGCTGAAATCCTCAAGGCAGAGGAAGTCCCTTACGACTGGGGAAACGTACTCGTTATCAGCTTCGACATTGCCGAAGGCCAGTACAAAGACCACTTTGAGAAAGACTACAAAGCGCAGACCAACGAGGACAGAAAGTGGCGCGGGACCTGTCGAATTAACATACCAAAGGACGACGGCACCGAAAAGGACGCATTCACCAAGAAGATGTTCAACAACGCAATGTACGCTATCGAAGACAGTAACCCCGGCTATAAATGGAATTGGAACGAAACCACACTCAATGGCAAGAAAATCGGCGTTCTTTTCCGCAACAAGGAGTGGGAATACAACGGTAAAACAGGCTGGACAACCGAGTGCTACGCTCTCGCAAGCGTAAACGATATTCGTAGTGGCAACTATAAGATTGCAAAGGACAAGCCCTTGAAAAACAAGAGCGTAAGTACGGGTAACTTGCCCTTCTACGATAGCCGCGAGCCTTATAGCGAGCTTTACGACAATGACAAAGACCTCCCGTTCTAATCAGTGCCTATGCACGCTTTAGACATGATGGATGCCCTTGACGGTATGGTGTGTCTTGTTGATACCCGCGAGCAGGACACACCACGCCTGCGGGCAAGATTAGAGCGAATCGGTTGCCCCCATGAACGCACTACGCTCAACTTTGGCGACTACTCCGCAAAATTCCCCCTCCCCAACGGCGAGTGGTTCGATTTATCCAACAAAGTTGTTATCGAGCGCAAGATGAATATTGACGAGCTGTGCCACTGTTACTGTCAAGAGCGAGAACGCTTTGAACGCGAGTTTGAACGAGCCAAAGAGGCGGGCGCGAAAATATATTTACTTATCGAAGATGCCACATGGGAACATATTTACAACGGCAAATACCGTAGCAGGATGCGCCCATCTGCGCTCGTCGCTTCAATCTTTGCGTGGTTGGCTCGATACAATTGCCAAGTTATATTCTGTAAGGCTGAAACAACAGGACAGATTATAAAAGACATACTCTACCGCGAAGCTAAAGAGCGTTTGGAAAGGGGCGATGCCGATGAATAAATATGCAATCTACGAAGCCGAAAAGAAACGCCTATACCTCATCTGCAAAGACAGCGCCGAGTACGAGCGTAAGTTAAAGCAGCTCGTCGAGCGGTTGAAACTATGAGCGACATTATTAAATACGCCGAGCTTATCCGAGCCTCCTTAAATATAGGCGATGTGGCCCGGTTTTACGGGTTGGAGTTTAATCGGGCCAAATTCGCCCTCTGCCCTTTCCATTCTGAGAAAACGCCGTCCTTTACGGTTCAAAACAGGCGTTTCGCCCACTGCTTCGGGTGCGGTTGGAACGGGGACGTAATCAAGTTTGTGATGGACTTATTCGGCATATCGTTCCGAGCCGCCTGTGAGCGTCTGAACGATGATTTTCGCCTCGGCCTACCTCTTGACCGTAAGCCGACATTGCGCGAACAGCGCGAAGCAGAGGCGCGGTGGCGCGAATTGGAGCGTAAGAGGGAGCGTAGGGAGCAAGCCAGGCAACTTTACGACATAATGTACCATCGGCTTATGGATGAGTACATACGGCTCGACAAGCAGCGTACCGAGCACTTTCCTACCGTCCCGGACAAAGATTTCGACCCGCTTTACGTCGAGGCGGTTAAGAAAATTGATTACATTGAGTATTTAATCGACGTTTTATTATAGAGACCCACCATAGAAAGTGTGGTGTTTAGTACGCTTGAATGAAGCTATACAAAAGAAGCTTGACGAGATACAAGACTATATAGCTCTTGGCGACTGGAAAGTTGACGATCACGGAGTAACGCTCGAAAAAGAAGTGATAAAAGGCGGCAAAGTCGTAGCGACAACAACCGAAACGGCTTCACCTATCCCGATTCTACCAACCGCCCTGCTTGAGAACATAGACAGCAATATTGAAAAACTTGAACTATCTTTCTTTAAGCACAATCGTTGGCAATCACTCATAACCGAGCGCTCCGTAACAGCTAATCGTAACGCGATAATCAAACTAGCCGACAAAGGGCTTGAGGTCAATTCAGACAATGCTGGTCTGCTCGTCAAGTACATAGCCGATGTTGTTGCGTGGAGCCTTCCCTACTTGCCACATAAGCCCGCAAAGTCCGTAATGGGCTGGGTTGACGATGAGTTTATGCCGTACACAGACAAAATCGTATTCGACGGTGACGACCAGTTTAAACATCTTTACAAATCAATAACGAGCAAAGGTACCTTGCAAGAGTGGATAGACTTTATCGCTCCGCTTCGTAAGAACCTCGAATTGCGATTGTGTATGGCAGCGTCGTTCGCCTCCCCCCTAATCGAATTAATCGGTGAAAATCCGTTCGTGTTTCACTTATGGGGCGGAACCGGCGCAGGAAAGACAATCGCACTCATGGTCGCAATGTCAATTTGGGGCAATCCGGCTATGGGCGCAATGACCCGTACAATGAATATGACGGCTAACTCCATGTTGGCAACAGCGGCTTTTCTACGCAACCTACCATTCGCCGGAGACGAGCTGCAAACAATTAAATCACGCTGGACAAACTACGACAATCTCATCATGTGCATCACGGAAGGCATTGACCGAGGCCGAATGTCCTACGATAAAGTCAACGAGATGAAAGCCTGGAAATGTAGCTTTCTCTTTTCAGGCGAGGAACCGTGCATCAAAGCAGCTTCTGGAGGTGGGGCCAAGAACCGCGTTATTGAGGTCGAATGCAAAGATAAGCTCGTGCAAAACGGCAACCTGGTGGCGAACTTCGTGCGGACGCACTATGGCTGCGCCGGAGAGCCATACATAGAACAAGTAAAGAAGGAGGATGTAGTCGAGCAATACAATCAACTTTTCGCAGAAATTCTTTCCAACACCGACACCACCGAGAAGCAAGCCGGTTCAATGGCAATCATGCTTGCAGCAGACCGCATAGCGTCCGAACTGTTCTGGCCCGCCGAGCGCCCCATTACCGTAAGCGACGTAACGCAGTACCTTGCAAGCGCCTCCGAAGTGGACGTAACCGAGCGAGCATATCAGTACATCTGTGGCGTAATCGCGGAAAATCAATCCAATTTTTACGATACATCGAAACAATTATGGGGCAGCATCGAGGGCGAATATGTCTACATAAACAAAAACGTGTTGTGTCGAATCATGGAAGATGCGGGCTTCGACTTCGACGCCGTAAAAGCGAAATGGCACGAAAAAGGCTACCTAGAACGCAACAATCAGGGTAAATATCATTATCACAAGTCAATCGGGGGCATAAAAGCCATGTATGTGAAACTTAGACAAAGCGGTGCCGATGATTTTGTGCAAGACGACGAACTTCCGCTATAAAGTTCCACCCTTAGCATGCTATGGGTGGAACAAGGGTGGAACTCGGGTGGAACTAAAAAACCTAGTATTTTCAATGGTTACAGGTATATATATATGTCAGTTCCACCCCTCCACCCTAATTTAAGGGTCCTCGTACTGCGCGAGAAATATTTAGACATCCTTTCAAAATCGGGTGGAAGGGTGGAGAAAACCCGCAAACCCTTGTGTATCAACGGTTACAGCTTCCACCCTTGAGGGTGGAACTCGGTTGGAAGGGTGGAAGTGGGTGGAACGCATAAAAGGGGGGGTGTTTATATCGCGTCTTACGCTTTTGCATTTGAGCCGCAAGCGATGAAAAATGAGCCGATACCAACCGACCTACGCGAAATCGATTTGCTCACATATTACGCTCTGTCATACATCTACAAGCTGTATCGTGATGGCGTAATCGACCGTAGCGGTGGGAGCCGGTTAAAACAATCCATCTTACACGCTTACGAAACAGCTACGGCGATCCGCACCAAGCATAGCAACATGTGGGCGCGAATCGAACAGGCCGCAACGAACTATTCGCACACACCTACGCTCGATAACGCAGACAAATTCTACGCGGCGGTTTATGGGTTGCCGGATGATTGGAGGGTGAAAGGATGAAAACGGCTTTAAAAATAGCGGCATCAATAATTATAGCCATAATATGGGTAGCGCTTGGAATCGGTCTGGTTTGGATGTTGGAAAACTACTTTGCAATTACCGCGATTGCACTAATTTTGCTCGTCATTGCAATTCTCGCTTGCGCAATCTATGTTACGTTTTTTTGAGTAAGGAGGCAGAAACGGTAATGTCAGACAAAAACAAAATTGTACAGCAAATCAGAGAGCTTGTTATGGGAATGTATCCTGACGCACAAACGGTAACTATTACGATAAACCCAACGGAAACAAAATTTGAAATTCGCTATCCTCCGAAGTTTCCACCAGTAGTTTATAGTTCATGGAGGGCTGAATAATGAAACCTACACTTACACGCTCACAAGCAATCCGCGCAAAAATGTATCGACTGTATGTGCGGTAACAAAGCCGAGGTTCGCCGCTGTCCTGCTCAGAATTGCCCGCTTTTTCCGTACAGATTAGGGCGATACGATAAGAGCCTATACAAAGATATACCCGAACAAGATGAGTGAAAAAACCACGCAAAATATGATGTTTTTGGAGGTTAGATTGAATGACTGATGCAACCCCTAAGAAACGAGGCAGACCGCCGAAAAAGATTGAAGCAGACACAGCCGAAGAAGCTGTTGTAAAAGATGTTGTTCTAAAAGGTCGCGGCGGCATAAACAACTTTGGAAACAATATGAAAGAGTTAGTAAAAACCGAGGCCCAACGCGCGATAGCAAAACAACTTCTCACCGAAACGCTTAACGCCTATCAACAGCCAAAGGTTAAGAACGACGAAGAACTCGCACAGCGAATAAACGACTATTTCTCATATTGCGCCGACACAGGACAGATACCCACGGTCGAGGAAATGGCGCTGTCTACAGGCTACGCTGTATCGACTGTTTGGGATTGGGAACATGGGAGGCGGCAGGGATTCGGCCCAGAGACCGCCGAGATTATAAAAAAAGCCAAGAGTTTTATGCAAACTTTTGACGCAAAATTGGTCACTACGGGCGCACTCAACTTCCTTACATACTGCTTCAGAGCCAAGAACTACTACGGCATGGTCGAGCGTTCGGAGGTCGTTCTCACCCCCAACCAACCCCTCGGCTCCGATGCCGACCCCGCAACTATCGCGCAGAAGTACAAGCAGTTGCCGGATGTAACTATTGATGCGGAGGGCGAGTAACTTTTATCCAGCTTTTCTACAACTTTCGCGCCAAAACATCTGCAACTTTTCCGCAACTATGTAACTTTTATCCGCAACTTCAAGTAACTTTTCCGGGCTTGTCCAACTTTTATGTAACTTTTCTCTGTAACTTTGCTCCAAGCTTGTCCAACTTTTGTAAGCGAATCCTCGTCCCCTACGCTCCTGCTCCAGCACGAAAAAACCGCCCTGGCCTCCGTCGTTGGAAGCTGGGGCGGTCTGTTTTATCCCCTACGCTCAATCGTGGGGCGCGGGGCCGCGTCGTTTCGTTCTGAGCCGCTACGTTTCGTTTTGGGCGCGTTTTGTGCGTTACCCTATATTGATATACCCTAGCATAGTAAAATCGTTTATACGGCGTTCTGGCGCGTCATACGGCTATGTGCTATAAAACGGCCCTGCTCCACGTTGCGCGTAGCAGGACAAAAAGAAGCGCCCCGGATATTGCCGGAGCGCCCGATGCTATTGTTTTTTGATTAGCGCGGATAACACAAATGCAATGAATAATGGTATTATTAGTAGCAGCTGCATACATTACACGCTTTGCAGTCGTACTCTCCCCCCTATCAATATCAATACACCATTGCCAGATCGTCTATGTCGTACCCGTCGCCGTTCCGGAACTCTTCCTCTGTGCGCATGATTTTAATGTCCATTAGCGCGCAGGCTTCCTCGATTGTCGCGCTACGGTTGGTGATAATTTCGGCCAGGACTTCGCCGGTTGATTTTTGGATGATTTTCATGTTCTCCATTCCTTTCTCCCGCCTTTAGCCGGGCGGGGCGGCGTGTCAGTTATTGTCATTATACTCTAGGCCGTCAGTCGCGCCAAAGCTCTAGGCTGTCGGCCGATGGCAGCCATTCGAGGCCCCATATTTCGTCGCCCCACGCGATTGCAATCGATTCAATGGCGCTGGCTAGACCGCCTCCATATGCGCCACTGACCTCTGTGTCCTCCTCGGTGCCATTTGGCAGCAGGCCTACGATGTGCCAGCGGGTGCCATAATCCGGGTGGTGCTCCTGCTCGGCCATCAATATAATGCGTCCTACGTCTCCGTCGCCCTTGATTGTTGCTAGATACCGTTTCTTCATTGTTCAAATCCTCCTTATAATGTGCGGTTGCTTTTGCCGGGCTTGTGACCGGCTTGCCGCATTACCGGGGCATGTGGCCCCGTCACTCTGCGATTTTTTCCGCAATGGCTTTTAATATCTCGGCGTTTGTTTCTTCGTCCGCTCGATTGTTCCAGTTTTCCTCCCATGCTTCGATGCCGTCCATCATTTCATACAGCACCTCTTCGCCGATGATGTAATACAGCATATTGATGAGTTTTTCCGGGTCGCTCAAATCCGTATAAACTTCGCCGAAGTTGTCTTTTTCGTAGGTCTGTACTTTTTCTATGGCTTTGAATACGTCGTACTCCCGCAGGGCTTCTTTAGCCCGATGTGTGCCGATGATGTAATAGTCTGTATTAAATACTTCGTTGTGCAAGTCGCAATAATAGCCGCTATATCCGTTCCGTAACGCTTCTATGATTTCCTCTCTGGCCTGTTCTCTCATTTCCTGCTCTTTGTGGTTTGTCATTGTTTCTACTCCTTTCTTTTTCGGGGGCGACACGCTATAATATTTCATGCCGCCCCGGTTCGTCGTTGTTCTGGGTGTCGGTGGCCGTCTGCGTGGCTGCGTAGGCGGCTTACCCTTGTGCGTAGATCGTCCCGTCGCTGGTGGTCACGGTGTACGCAACGCCGGCCTTGCGGCACCTGGCTATCATGATCTTGATATTGCGCTCTGTGGTCGTGGTGTACTCGGTTGGCGTGCTGCCGTTAAGGTAATGCTTGATGGTGTAATGCGTGATGGTGCTGCGTGTCATTGTTCATTCTCCCTTCATTCCCGCGCTGGGCGGGTGTCGTTCAGATATTTCTGACTCTGTCTATAGTATATCAGATATTTCTGACTTGTCAATAGGTTTTTTCTGATTTTTTCAGATATTTCTGACTTAGTTTTAGTGTATCATAATGTGTACTTTTTGGCACACTGCGGCCGCGCCAATCTCGCGGATCGGTACGCGCTGCCCGTCGCGCCGGCCCCTGGACGCTGGACGGCCCCTGGACGCTGGACGGCCCCTGGGCGCTGGAGGGCCCCTGGGGGGATATGCTGGGGGTGTGTGGGGCGGGGTTAACCCCTCAACCACCGAAAAAATAAAAAAGCCGCTTTTGCAAGAGGCTCGTACGCGTTAGCGCGCGCGTATTTATTTTTTTATTTTTTGTGTGTAAAAAAGTTTTTTAAAAAAGAGTGGAGGGCACCCACCTTTAAGAAGGGAGCCGAATAGAGAGAAAAAAATATAGAATGGCACAATAAGTGCCAAGTAGGATTTTTTCAAATGAAAAAAGTCCGCATAAAATAAGGCTTTGAGGGCACTGTGGACGTTCGTCAGGACGTATAGTTTACGAACAGGCAAACGAATATGTAAACGAACAGGTAAACGAATAGGCAGACAAGTAGTTAGATGTTTAAAATTGTTATCAGAAATATCTTGACATCAGATATATCTTGTGTTAATATATGACCAAAGGAAAGAGAATGAAGGAGGAGACAGAAATGAAGGCACATGAGGCGATTCGTAAAGTTATGGAGGTCACCAATACTAAGGTGGCGGACATAGCGTTTAGGACAAACAGGAAGAGTAATGTTATTAGTGAGCGTCTTACGCAGGAGAATATAAGCATCAAGTTATTGAACGAGATGTTGCGCGTTATGAATTATAAGATTGTGATAGTTCCGAGAGAAGCGAGAATACCGGAAGGAGGTTATGAAATAGAATGACGTACTTCTACGCTAGGGTGAGCACGAAAGACCAGAATCTTGAGAGACAGCTTGAGGTTGCGAAAGCGTATAAGCAGGTTGATAAAGTTTTTTCTGATAAACAGAGCGGAAAAGATTTTGAGCGTGAGCAGTATCAGGCGTTGAAGGCTGTTGTTCAACCGGGCGATGAGGTTATTGTTAAGGAGTTGGATAGGCTTGGACGTAACAAAGAAGGAATAAAGGCTGAGATAGAATGGTTCAGGTCGCGAGGAGTTGTTTTGCGGATATTGGATGTTCCAACAACTCTGATTGACTTTCAGGGGCAAGATTGGATATTTGACATGGTTAATAACATTTTAATTGAGGTGTTAGGAGCTATAGCAGAACAAGAGAGAAGGAAAAATAAGCAACGGCAAAAAGAAGGTATTGACGCAATGCCGGTATCAAACGGAAAACGCGTTTCTCTCAAAACCGGGAACCCCTACGGTAGACCGAGGCGTGAAATAAGCGATTTTGAAAAAATCCTAAAAAAACAAAAAGACGGCTTAATTACCGTCGTAGAGGCTTGTAAGGAGCTTGGCATAAGCAGGACACAGTGGTACAGGGCGATGAAGGAGGTGTCCTAATGCCCACACTTGAATTGACGAACGACAAACTGCGTTAAAATTTACGGGGCTATTCGCAGAGAAGAATAAATAACCAATCGAGCGCCAAGAGCGCCTTTCCACAAGGAGGGGCGTTCTTTTTTATGGATATAGAGCAGACGTTAAAGGCGATACGAGCCTTCATAGACAAAAAACCGGAGTTTGAAGCGTATCAGGACTACTTCGATATGCTTCGGGCGCTGGGTGAGACGGACAGGGCGGAGGCTGATAAGCACAATCGCTGGCTCCGCGGTGAGACAACGCGGAACTGTAAGACGGCAACAGACCCGAACGTGGTTGCAGACTTCTACAATCTGACCTACAAGACATACCTGTACGGTGCGCAGACCTCGTTTGACGACTACATGGTAGCTGTCGAATGGGATAGGGAGCCAAAGGCGAAGTTTTGGGTTCCGCGCCGGAAGGTGCTGGAGGGGCAGCACAAAATAGCCAGTAAGATACAGGCGTTTTTGGACGATGAAAATGCGCTGTTTTTGGCGTTCTCGATGCCTCCTGGCACCGGAAAGACGACGCTGATTAAGTTTTTGCTGTCGTACATCTACGGGCAGTATCCGAACAGCGCGAACATGTATGTCAGCTACGCAGACGCGATGGTGAAGATGGTTTACGACGGCGTGCAATCCATCTTGACTGATAATTTCGAGTACAAGTTCAAGGATGTATTCCCCGAAGTGCCTGCTCCTGTATGCTCTGCGGAGTATTACACTATTTCAGCGCGTAGGAAAGGCGATTTCCCGACGTTGGGGCTTATTTCCCTGGGCGGTTCGGTTACTGGCCGTACCCGTGCGAACAAACTGCTGATTACTGACGACCTTGTGAAGAACAAGGAGGTCGCCCGTAGCCCCGAACGGCTGAATACGCTGTTTGAGGACTACAAGGCGACGATTACGACTCGTACAATCGGCGACAATGTGAAGCAGATTATGCTTGGCACGATTTGGTCGGCACATGACCCGATTTCGCGCATGAAGAGCGAACACAATGGAGACCCGCGGTACATCTTCATCGCGCTGCCTGTTCGTGACGAGGACGGGCATAGCAATTTCAATTACGACCACCCGGACAGATATACGGATGAGCGCATCGCTGAGCTTGAGGCTACACTTGATCCAGTTGATTTCTCGTGCCTATATATGCAGAAAGGCATTGAAAAAGAGGGCTTGGCATTCCCGGCAGATGCCTTGGATTACTATGAAGGCGAGCTGCCGGATGGAGAGCCTGACAATATCATTTTCTATGCTGACGTGGCATTCGGCGGAGGCGATAGCTTTTCAATGCCGATTGCCTACATTTACGGAAAAGACGTGTACATACACGATGTAATATTCGACCGTGGCGACAAGACAGTTACTATGCCGCGAGTAGTTGAGAAAATCCTGAAGCACAAGATCAGGATTGGTCAGTTTGAGGCGAACAATGGCGGTGATTTCTATTGCGAGGAGGTAAACCGCATTCTCCGCGAAAAGCACAATTACTCGATGAACCTCGGTAGCAAGAAGGCTCCGTCGAATATGAGCAAATTGTCAAGGATTGAACAGCACGCCCCGGCAATTCGGCGATTCCACTTCAGAAGCAGGAATTGCAGGGATGCTGACTACAAGAAATTCATGGACGAGCTGACCTCGTTCAGCTTCACAGCGAAGAACCTGCATGACGACGCGGCAGACTCCCTCGCGGGGCTTGCGGACAAACTCTATCATGGCACATTATCTTGGGTTGAAATCGGCAAACGCCCGTGGTGAACCACAATATATAGTGCCAAACCACTTGACAAATACAACATATTGTGGTATAATATACGTGAAATGCAAGATATAGGGTTGGGGCATAACGTCGCGTTGATTTATGTTATATAGGGTGGGTGCTGCGACGTACTTGGGTTGCTTGCCCTTCTTTCCTCCTCCTTTCTCCCTGTTGGTGCCCGCGCAAGGAGTTCCCCCCTTCGCCTTGCGCGGGCTGCAGGCATGAATAACGGAAAAGGAGCGGTTATATGGGTCTGTTCGGCCGGAGAAAAATAGTTCTTGATGTAGTTGAAGTGACACAAGAAAACGTCGTGCAATTGCTGCGCGACGCTTTAGCCATACATCTTGTTAACGCTTCGGAAGTTGATCGCCTTTTCAATTACTACCGAGGCAATCAGCCGATTCTGAACCGCACAAAGGAAATTCGTCCGGAGATTTGCAACAAGATTGTCGAAAACCGAGCGAATGAGATTGTTTCGTTTAAGTCTGGCTATTTGTGCGGCGAACCGCTACAGTATGTCAGCCGTGGTGGAACGGAAGAGATAGCACGAGGCATCCAGGAACTTAACGACATGATGTTGCTGAACGGTAAGCCAGCGCGCGATAAGGAGCTTGCCGACTGGATGTATACGAGCGGGCATGGCAATCGGATGGTCCTGCCGAACAATGGCAATATCATTGAAGACATCGTGCCGCGGATTAGACGTGGCGCAAATTTGTCGATTAAGGACGAGGCTCCGTTCCGTGTGTTTACGCTCGATCCTCGCTCTTCATTTGTGGCATATTCTGCAACGCTTGGTGAGCCGCCGCTGATGGGCGTGAAGTATGTAGATCGCAAAATCAATGACGAGACCAAGCGCATATATAGTATTTATACTCCGAACAGCTACTTTGAGGTTATTGACAATAATGTCACAAAAGAAGTGCCAAATCCAATTGGTTATGTTCCAATCGTTGAATATCCGCTTAACACTGCCAGACTCGGTGCGTTCGAGATCGTTATTCCAATACTGAACGCAATTAATACCGTGCAGAGCAACCGGCTTGATGGTATTGAGCAGTTCGTGCAATGTCTTTGGGTGCTGTACAATGCCGATATTGACGACAAAATAGCGAAGAACCTGAGAGATGCTGGGCTTATCAAGCTCAAGAGCTTTGGTGAGAACAAAGCCGACATCAAGGTCATTGCAGAACAGCTTGATCAGCAGCAGACGCAGACGCTTGTGGACTATATGTACCAGACTGTGCTGAATATTGTCGGAATGCCGAACCGAAACGGCGGCTCAAGCACATCCGATACCGGCGCCGCCACAATCGTGCGAGACGGCTGGGCGGCTGCCGAGGCACGGGCGAAAGAAGATGAAATCATGTTTAAGGAGTCCGAGCGACAGTTCCTTAAGATTGTGCTGAAAATCCTCCGCGATACGGTTGGGACTCCTCTGAGCCTGTCGGACATCGATATAAAGTTCACGCGTCGGAATTATGAAAATATTCAAGTCAAGGCGCAAGTCTTGGATATTATGCTCAAGAACCCGAAGATTGCCCCGGAACTTGCGTTTACATATTGCGGCATGTTCTCAGACCCGCAGGATGCGGCGAGGCAGAGTGAAGAATACTTCAATAGCGTGAAGGCCGGGCAACTGGTAAATGGTGCTGTTGGAAGTTCTTTAGAGGGTGATAACAATAACGGATTGGCGATCTGAGGCGAAGCGGCTTGTGTTTGAAGAGGGCAAGTCGTGGGCCGAAGTGTCTGATGCCCTGCATGACCGCTTCCCTGATAAAACTTGGTGGCAAGTTCGGAATAAAGTGCGTGACTATATCAGGAGCACGCCTGAATATGCGGAGCGGCATAAACCAAACAGTGATATTCCTGATAAGTCAAGCATCGAATATTGCCAAGACGGAACAATCGTCTCTGAAAAGTTTATCATCCTCAAAGACGGTACGGATATGACTCCTGAGCGGATACTTGAAGCGCATGGCCTGAAGGTATCTGAGTGGGAAGTTATAAGCTATAAAAACAATTTCTGGAATAGCCAGGTCGCGGGTGGCGTTAAGCAAATTAGCTATCAGTCTAAACTGACCGCCCGCCCAAAGCGGAAGGGATTAGACTTTTCGGAAATAGACAAACACTTCGCAGAGCTTGAGCGCAAGCGATTTGTGCCGCCAGTAATAAAGCCGATGCTTGGCGATTTGATGGCCGAAGTGAACATCGCGGATTTGCATCTTGGGAAGCTCTGCTGGCATGGCGATACTCCAGAAAACTATGACTATAAGATTGCAAAAGAGGTATTTTTCAAGATAATCGGCGAGGCCGTAGAGGAACTTAGAGGAAAGCCGATTGAATACATTACCTTTGTATGGACAAACGACTTCTTCAACAGCGACACGATTGACAAGACGACAACCGCTGGGACTCGGCAGGATACGGATGTTAGATGGCAAAAGCTGTTCAATGTCGGTGTTGAGATGCTCGTAAGGGCTGTTGAGCAGCTGAGCGAAATATCTCCAGTCAAAATATTCTATACGCGGTCAAACCACGATGAAGTGAATGGCTATATGGCTCTCAAGTACCTTGAGGCGTGGTTTAGGAACGACCCGAACGTATCCGTAAACATCGACGCATACCCGCGGAAATATCAACTTTATGGCAATACGCTTATTGGTTATTGCCACGGCGACAAGGAAGAGTCTCGCGGCACAAAAGAAAAGGCTTCGCGTCTTGCGTCGTTAATGCCAATTGAGGCTGCCAGCCTGTGGGGACAGGCCAAGTACAGGGAAATGCACGCCGCACATCTACATGGAGAACAGATGATCCAGGAAATCAATGGCGTTATTGTGCGGCGAATTTCTAGCCCGACTGCGGCTGATACATACCACACTGAACGTGGGTATTTGGGCAACGTCCGAAAAGCACAAGTATTTATCTATGATAAAGAACGCGGGTTAAAACAGGTGATTAATATACCCGTTCAATAAGCGCCGAGGTCGGAAACGGTTCCCGACGCACCTGTTGAGGGTACTTGAGATGATGGATACACCGCGGAGGACGGGACAGGCAGCCGTCACGCCCAAGATGTCTTAAGAGAGATGCGGGAGCGCCACCATGCCCGCATTTGCAAAACATAGTTGTAATTATTGCAAGCAAAATTGCAAAGTATACTGACGGAGTGTGATGCCCTTGCTTGAGTTCCGATGCGAGAAGTGTGGAAAACTTCTCGGCTACATAGACGGCAAGGCTCAGATCAAGTGCCCCCGTTGCGGGGCGATGAACACGAAAGACACGCGAACCAATAACTTGAGCGTCACGAGCGCCTATAGACTGCGGATTTAGTCCGTCGGTTTGTAGGTGCTTTTTACTTTTCTCGTGGGGAGAAGCACGTTAAAGGCTCAACAGGCAGAGAAGCCTGACAAAAACTCAAAAGCGGTGGGAGATCACCTATAAAGCGCAAAGGAGAATGAAAATGAAAATTGACATTACGAAAATTGAAGGCTATCGCGATGACATGACGGTTGAGGAAAAGCTCGAACTTGTTTTGGGTTACGAGATTCCCGAGCCGGATTACAGCGGGTATGTGAAGAAGTCCGTCTTTGATAAGACGGCGTCGGAACTCGCTGATGTCAAGAAGCAGCTTAAAGCCAAAATGTCTGAGGACGAGATTAAGGAAGCCGAAAGGCAGGCTGCGGAGCAATCCCTTAGGGAAGAACTTGAGAGCCTGCGCAAGCACAAGGCCATTTCTGAGCATACGGCCAGGTTTTTAGAGATTGGGTATGCGGCAGACTTGGCGGCCGACACCGCGAAGGCCCTCGTTGAGGGTGATATGGAAAAGGTGTTCAAGAACCAGCAAAAGCACATCGAGAACGTCAAGAAGGCGGAACGCGCGGCTGCGCTGGGAAGGACACCCGAACCTCCTGCGGGCGGCAGCAACGCTGTGGTTGACAAGGTTTCGTTCGATGCATTGCCGAGCGCAGAGCAAATCGAATTTATTCGGAAGAATCCGAACTGGAAGGAAATCGTCGGATTCAAATAAGCAAAGGAGAATGATATATGGCTACATATCTTGGTTATCCGTTTGATCCCGAGCTGTTTTTATATCAGTGGCAGAACGAAAAAGACCCCACATTAACTGCGCTGTTCGAGAGTGGGGCTGTGCAGGCCAATGATACTATTCGCCAGTTGATCGCCAACGGCTCTGACTACTACACCATCCCGTTCTACAAGGTGATTGGCGGTACCCCTGATAACTATGACGGCGATACCGACATTAGCATCACCGATCCTGACGCCAGCTCCCAGAGCGGCATCGTATATGGTCGTGCGCATGCTTGGAGAGACCGGGATTTCGTCCGCGACTTCAATAGCGGTGCAGACCCGATGAAGCAGATTACATCGCAGGTCGCGAAGTATTGGAACAAGCAGCGCCAGAAGATTATGCTGGCCATCCTGAACGGTATTTTCAATATTGATGACGATGGCGATAGCTATTGGGATGAGTGGCAGAACCATACATACAACATTGCTACCGATACGGATACTGTGGATGAAGGCAACAAGATGGGCGCGACCACAGCTGGCGACGCGATTCAGAAGGCAGTTGGCGATGCCTATGACCAGTTCGGCATCGCTGTGATGCACAGCAAGGTTGCGACTAACCTGGCTGGCCTTGAATTGCTTGATTTCAGAAAATACACTGACGCAAACGGTGTCCAGCGACCGCTTCGTATTGCCGATTTTAACGGCCTCACGGTCATTGTGGATGATGGCGTGCCTGTTGCGAACAGTCAGACCGCTACTGGCGCGAAAGAATATACGACATATCTGTTCGGTATTGGTGCGTTCCAGTATGCGCCGGCTCCTGTGGATACCCCTGTTGAAATTGCCCGTGATGCACTTAGCGATGGCGGATATAACTACCTTGTGACCCGCCTGCGCGAGACGCTCCATCCGAACGGATTCAGCTTTGTTATCCCGAGCAGCGGCTACACTAAGTCGCCGACCAACGCGCAGCTTGGCGAGGGCGCGAGTGGTACGTCCAATTGGAAGATCGCTGGGAATCCTAAGAACATCGCAATTGCCCGTATCATCTCAAACGGCTAAAGAAAGAGCACCGCTTACAGTCCCGCGCAATTTTAGAAGAGATATAGGAGGTACACGGTATGACACAGGAAGAAAAGCTCTCAAAGTTGAAGACGCTGTTGGGCATAACTAGCGAAGAGCAAGATTCCTTGCTTACCGTGTACCTCGATTTGTCAAAGGGCGAGATTTTGTCGTGGATGTATTCAGGCGCGCCTCCCGATGGCGTGTCGGATGTGCCTGCGCAGTATGAGACGACGCAGATAATGGCGGTTGTGGCCGGTTACGGTCTTTCGGGCGCAGAAAACCAAACCGCACACAGCGAGAACGGCATAAGCAGGACATTCAAGTATAGCGACATGGTTGATTACATAAGGAGCCATGTTACGCCATATGTGGGGGTGATATAGGTGGCAGAAGTACGAATTGTTGCAGAAGGGCGTTGGGCGCGCATTTTTGTTGACGGAAAAGAAGTTAACGGGGTTCGCGCTTATCAATTGTCGCATAGCTGGGATGGTGTACCAACCCTGAACTTAGAGATAGTTGCCACTGAAATACACACATCTATTTCTGATTGCATTGTGAAAGAGGCTGATTGTATTGAGAAGCCTTAATCGTAACAAACAACCCATCTACTACGCTACATTCGTAAGCAAAGAGGAAATTCTTGACGAATACGGCAATCCGACGGGACAGTACAAGCTAACCTATACCGCCCCGCAAAGAGCCAACTGGAATGTGGGCTTTGTCGAATCGGACGCAGAGGTTGAGATGTTCGGTATTTCAGCCATGTCTACGTTGCGAATCGTAGCGCCGAAAAAAGGCTTTCCGTTGAATGAAACCTCGATTTTGTGGTTTGGCAAAGAACCGCCCTCCCCCTACAACCCGACAAACCCGAAACACAATTATGTTGTAGCCGGTATGAGACCGAGTTTGAACGAGATGGTCTTTTATGCGCGGAAAGTGGAGATGAACTAACGTGAGGAAAACGCCCTACACAGAGAAGGGTATTCGCCGCTTGAAATGTAGCCGATGCGGAAAACAGGCAAAATACCAATGGCAAATTTGTTCTGACGGAAATCAATATAGACCAATTTGCGAGGATTGCGACGTAGCCCTAAATGAAATGGTTTTGAGGTTCATAGGCTTTCCTGATTGGCAAGAAAAGATTGAAGCCTATAAGAAAAGCTTGGGATTTTAACATGAAGAAACTCACCGTTACGCTTGACGAAAAATCCATCGGACAAGCCATTAAAGAGCTTGAGAAGTACAAGAAGTGGGTCGCTGAAAAGACCAAGCTGTTATGTGAAAAACTGGCCATTATCGGCGCACAAGAGGCTTCCGTTCGGTTTGCGTCGGCTATGTACGACGGCGACAACGACATTTCAGTAGAGGTTAGCCCCACGGATAACGGATGGGTAATCACGGCGAGCGGCAATGCTGTGGCCTTTATTGAGTTTGGCGCTGGCGTTTACCACAACCCCGCAGAACCATATCCCCTGCCCCGTCCCGAAGGAATTGTCGGTATTGGCGAATATGGCAAGGGCTACGGCAAAAGGCAAGGTTGGGTTTATAAAGACGAGAGTGGCGAAAAGGTCTTTACGCGAGGCAATCCGGCGGCGCTTCCAATGTGGTACGCAACGGAAGAAATGCGGCGCGAGGTTCAGAGAATCGCACGGGAGGTCTTTCAATGATTGATGTGGAAAACATCATATTCAGCACAGTCGCCACAAGCGTAAGAGCACAATATCCCGATGTGTTTATGACCGGCGAGGCTGTTCCTGCACCGCCCAAATTCCCGTGTGTTGTGCTTAGAGAAATGGATAACGGCACATATCAGCGTACGCTCGATAGTTCAGGCGTAGAGAACCACGCGCAAGTAATGTATCAGCTTGAAGTGTACAGCAACCTCTCTACGGGCAAAAAGAAGCAATGCAAAGAGATATTTGCACTGGCTGACGAAAAAATGCAAAACCTCGGGTTAGTTCGCGTTGGTGGTGGGCCATTGGAAGTGCCGAACTCCAACCTATATCGAATTGTCGCAAGATACAGAGGCGTTATCTCAAAAGACTTAATTATGTACAGGAGGTAAAAACATGGCTATTCTTACTTACCCCGTAACGCTGAAAACCGGTTCAGACTACGCCTCGGCAACGAAGCTGATAGATATTAAAAGTTTTCCCGATTTAGGAGGCGCGCCGGAACAGGTTGAAAAAACAACGCTGTCCGACAGCGCTCGTACATATATAGCCGGAATCCAAGACCAGCAAGTGCTTGAGTTCACCGCAAACTTTGATAAGGACGATTTTACTGCTGTTAACGCGCTGAGCGCAGAAACCACATTCTGGCTTGAGTTTGGTACCGGTGGCTCTAGTGGAATCTTCACATGGAAGGGTACCGCTATGGCTTACGTCAATGGCGCAGGCGTGAATGAGGTTGTCGAAATGACGGTTGTATGTACTCCGTCTACGCCCGTTACACCGTACAGCGCTACTTAATTAGGAGGTTAAATCGTGGGTAAATCTATCACTCTTACGGACAAGAAATCAGGCAAGGTATATACGCTAGAGTTTAATCGTAAGGCAATCGAATTGATGGAGCGACAAGGTTTCGTGTCGTCCGAAATTACAGAGAAGCCCGCCACCATGCTGCCGATGCTGTTCAGGGGCGCGTTTCTCATGCACCACCCGAATGTAAGGCGCGACGTGATTGATGCACTGTACGATGCGATACCTGACAAAACGGCGCTTATTGAAAAATTGTCTGAAATGTATAGCGAGCCGCTTCTTACACTAATCAGCGACAGCGAAGCGGATTCGGGAAACGTGGAGTGGGGAGCGAACTTCTAACCGAAGAAGTAGCTCCCCCTACTAAAACCTATACGGAACAGTTCTATGAGGTTTTCCCGTTTTATCTGAGCATTGGCATGACGTATGAGCTGTTCTGGCTCAAAGACGCTACTCTTACGCGCTATTACCGTAAGGCATACGAAATGCAACGCGAAAGAGCGAACTATGACGCTTGGCTACAAGGGGCTTACATATACGACGCGCTCTGCGCCGTATCGCCCGTATTGCACGCTTTTGCAAAGAGTGGTACTAAGCCTATCCCCTATCATAAGGAGCCTTACGGTACAAAGAAAAGTGATGCGGAAAACACAAAAAACATAGATGCAGAAGTCGGAGCGGCAAAGTTTTTCGCTTTTGCCTCGCAGTTTAACAAGAAGTTTGAGAACAAAACGAGTACGCAAGGTGGTGGCCTGAATGGAAACGACAATAGACCAGCTTCAAATTGAAATACAGGCCAGTAGTTCAAGTGCGTCGAGCAGCATTGATGCGCTTGAAGCGTCTTTGCGCAAACTGCGTTCTGCCGTTGCGCCCATGTCAAAGGGTGGCGTTGGGTTAAAATCACTTGCCAACTCGCTGAAAAAGTTTAACGATGCTGTTTCTAGTCTATCTGGCCTGTCGATAGCAAAAAAGCAAATCGAGGGCATCGCAAACGCTTTAAAGCCGCTTGAAAAAGTACAAAAATCCGGCTTTGGGAGCATGGCTTCGGGACTTACGAAAATTGCCGATATTGCACCTGAAATAGACAACATAACCGCTTCACTAAAGGCCGCCGATATGGACGCTTTTGCTACGCAGATTGACCGCGTGGCTGTGGCTATGCGTCCGCTTGCAGACGAGGCGGCAAAGGTTTATGTGGGTCTGAAATGGTTGCCCTCAGTCGTAAATAAGGTTATAGCGGCAAACGGCAAACTGGAAAACTCAAACAAAAAAACATCCAAATCGTTTAATATATTCGGCATTAGCATAAATGCGGCGTGGGCAAAGCTTACTGCTGGTATTTATGCTATAAAACGAGTTGCATATGTAGTAGCTAACTGGATTGATGAATCGAATAAATACGTCGAAAACCTTAACCTGTTCACCGTCGCTATGGGCAAATACACCGAATCCGCGAAGGCTTATGCTGAACAGGTACAGGAGCTTGTCGGCATAGACGCTTCTGAGTTTATGCGCTATCAGGGCGTGTTTATGAACATGGCAAAGGGCTTCGGCGTTGCGGAGGATAAGGCGTATAAAATGTCTAAGAACCTTACGCAACTCGGTTATGACCTTGCCTCGTTGTATAATGTCAAATTCGACGTAGCGATGGAGAAGCTTGAGTCGGCTCTGTCGGGTCAGCCGCGTCCGATGCGTGAGTGGGGTTTCGATTTGTCCGAAGCTACGCTTAAAGCAAAAGCGTTGGCAATGGGTATTGAGAAGAACGTAGAGCTTATGTCACAGGCTGAAAAGGCTCAGATACGTTACGTTCAGTTGCTTGAAACAGCGCAGAAAATCGGTGCGACCGGCGACCTTGCAAGAACGCTTAATATAACAGCTAATCAGTTGCGTGTATTAAAAGCGCAGGTTGATTTGTTAGGTAGGTCGCTTGGAAATATTTTTATACCTGTTCTAAATCAAATTCTTCCCTATGCAATAGCCTTTTTGAAGGTAATGAGGAACATTGCTAATACAATTGCGAATTTCTTTGGTTTCTCGTTGCCTGAAATAGATTATTCCGGCTTGGAAGAAATGGGCACGATTATCGACGAAGATACCGAGGCCGCAAAGGAATTAAAAAATGCCCTGTTGGGCATCGACGAGTTAAACATATTAAACGAAAAAAAGACAGGCTCTATTCTTGGTGACAGTATCGATATTGACATACCTGAGTATGACTTCTTGAAAGAAATAGTGCAAAGCAAATCAAGCATAATCGCAGAGAAATTACAAAAGCCGCTTGAGGACGTTCTTAAAACAGTAGCTGCAATCGGGGCCAGTATTCTCGGTTGGAAGGTTTCTAGTTCATTCATATCCTCAATAGCGTCACTTCAAAAGTTTTTATCTACAGTTAACAGTAGCACCCTTGCAAGTTCACTGAGCAAGATTGGAGGTCAGCTACTCACAATCGCTGGTCTCGCCGCTACGGTATATGGTGTATTTGAGGCCATTACTAAGGGCGTAGGCTGGGACAATCTGGCGTTTATGATTGGCGGCGTTGCAGTTACCGTAGGTGGTCTTGCGCTTGCTTTCGGAGCAACAGCGGCGCAGGTTGGCTTGGTTGTTGGTGGTCTTGTACTGCTTACGGTCGCATTTATTGACATAACTAAGAACGGCTTAAATCTTCAAAACACTTTGCTTCTCATATCCGGTATGTTTGCTTCTGGACTTGGAATGACACTTCTTACAAAATCAACTATTCCCCTTCTTGTTGCTGGATTTGTTCTTGTGTCAGCCGGTATTGTGGACATTGTAAACAATGGTGTAACGCTCGAAAACTCGCTTCTTGTATTGAGCGGAATTATGCTTGGCACTCTTACGCTGGCTATCAAGAATATCACGGCTGGTATGGTTTCACTAGGCGTTACGATAGGGCTTGTTGGTCTAGGTGTAACATCTCTAGTAGGTGCATTTCTCTATATCTCATCTGTATGGGACCAAATGTCTAGTTTTGAAAAAGTTATATCTATATTTACTGGTCTTGCCACAGCCGCATTAGCCGCAGCACTAGCTATTGCAATATTCCACGCTTCATGGACACAAGGGTTAGCGGCAGCCGCTATTATTGGCTCTATAGCCGCAATAGCAACCGCATTCTCATTCGTTAAAAACGATATTGAAAAATCTACAAATAAAAGCGTAGCAGGCGGTGGATTTGCCTCTACGTCCGGCGTGGCGGGCGGAAACTACACTCCGCAATACCAAACTTCTACATATGGCAATGTAGCGACTTCGCAAAACCAGTATCAAGCTTACGCACAGCAGTCTTCTATAGACACAAAAGAAATAATTCGTTTGCTAACTGAAATTGCAAACAAAGACACAAATCTGTATATGGACGGACAAAAAGTATCAGAAATCACTTATCCGTATTATGAGCAGATTGGGGCGCGGCGTGGTTTAGGGTTGGTGCGGTAGTTACATTAGCACTATAAAAAGTAGAACAAAGAAAAACGCAATTAGTGCCAATATCATCATGGCAATAGATAGTGGGGTTGTCCTCTGATACCACCTAAGTTTCGTCCCACATTTCGGACAAGCCTCGTCAGTATCGGGCACTTTATTACCGCAATTTAAGCACTTTACCTTCATCATAGCACCTCCCTATGTATCCACATTCTACCATTAATTGATTATATGCGTCAAGGGGGCGATATTATGACGTTTCAAATAAACGGTGTTGATATAACGCCCTATATAGCACATCAAGGAATCAAGTGGACACGCGCCGATGTTGACGGCCCAAACGCCGGTCGTCGCGTAGACGGAACGCTAGTGCGTGATAGAGCCGCAATCAAATATAGAGTGGACGTAACTTGCCGTCCTCTTACGCTATCTGAGGCCGCAATAGTTTTGGGGTTGTTAGAAGATGAGTGGGTGTTTGTTACAGCGACGAATCCTTTTAAAGGGGGCGTAAAGACATACACCATGTACGCCAACAATATCCCTGTCGTTTTTTCGGTGACAGCTCCAGATGGTAGTGAATATTGGGACGGCATTACGTTTCCCTTGATTGAACAGTAGGTGATGATGTGCCTGCGGTTAAGCTTACATATAACAACACGGATTATGAAAATGAAATAGTGGCTGAAGGTGGGCGAATCGAAATGACCCACGCGATGGCAGGCGAAAGCCTATCCGCCGATTCGCTCACCGTACCAATTACAACGGGCGGACAGCCCATACGTTTATTAGCAGCAGACCAGGAAGATAATGACTTATTAGTATCAGACGATAACGAAATACTGTGTTTAGATTCGGGCGTAAACGCTCCTGAGTATATTAAAAATTCGCCTGGTCTGTTGTATTACGGAAATGATTTACTTGTTAAACATTATCTTCACCAAATTAATCGTCGCTCTAAGTATGAGTATGAAATGGTTTTTTACTCAGCCGTGTGGCTATTAGACCAATCGGACCATGTGGGCGGACTTTATACCGGTGAAACGGCAGAAACTGTTTTGAGCGACATATTGAGCAACATAGTGATGTACTCGATTGACGACGATATAAAAGGTATTCAAATTTACGGCTACCTTCCTTACGACAAGCGCCGAAATAATCTCATGAAAGTCTTAATGGCTATAGGCGCGGCATTAAAGAACGCTTCAGACGGTTCGCTGAGAATAACACAATTAAGTGATGCTGTTGCGGGAGTTTTTGGAGAGGAACGCGTGTATCTAGGTGGTAAAGTTTCTCATACATCCCCTGCAACAGCAGTACAAGTGACGGAACATAATTATTTGCCATCCGAAGAAGAAGTTATTCTTTTCGATGATTCGACCGTAGGAACCGAAACGGTGATTTTCAATGAGCCGTACCACGACCTTACGATTGACAACGGCACAATAATATCATCGGGAGTAAATTACTGCACATTCTCCGCTACGGGCTATGTCAAATTGACGGGCAAACGATATAACCATGTTACGCGAATCGTAACAGTTGGTGATGTTCCGACAGGAACAGATACCGACACGGTGCGCAGGGTAACAGATAATACACTGCTTACGCCAGTTAATGCGCAAGCTGTTGCAGAGAAATTATATGAATACCTAACGAAATCAGAAATAATACGCCAAGATGTGCTTGTCGGAACGGAAAGACCGGGCGATGTTGTAAGCGTACTTAACCCATACACAAAAGAAATGGTCGAAGCGTGTATTAAATCCATGTCGGTTCAGTTCGGTAAAAGCAATCTCAAGGCGACGTGTGAGTTTCTTGTTGGTTATATTCCTGCGGGCATCACGACAGGTTTTGAAAACTACGTCGTTTTGACCGGCTCCGGCACATGGACACCGCCTGCCGGAACAACAAAAATCCGCGCTATATTGGTTAACCCCGGCAATGACGGTAAAGACGGAGAACGCGGTGGAGACACCACAGCATGGTCAACCTCATTGCCTGTGAACGTTGGCAAAGGCGGCAAGGGCGGCGATGGCGGCGACGGTGGAGAAATCCTAGAAATAAACCTTAACGTAACGCCGGAAGCTCCTATTAGTTATGCCTGCGGCCAGAACGAGGGCGAAGAAACCACTTTTGGAGGCTATTCCGCCAAATTAGGACGCAAATATCCGTATGGCTACTACGAACCGAAAAGCGGACTAACCCTTGGGAAAAAAGGAGAAAACGGCGTAGACGGCAGACCGGGAAACAGCTTTCAAGAGGTTGGGGAGCCTATCGTCTATAAAGACGTTACATATAACTGCGGCTCGAATGGAGCAAATTACACGCGGGGCGGTTCCTATCCCGGCACAGCTTTCGGCGGCGGTGGCGGCGGCGCCGCTGTAGGCGGAAACGGGCAGAATGGCAAAAACGGCTCGGAAGGATTGTTCTACGAGCCCGGAGTCGGTAGCAGGGATTACCTGTTTCACGGCGACGGCGGCAACGGCGCAAGTGCAACAATTCCGGGAGAAGATGCTGCCGAATATGGTCAAGGTGGTGGCGGCGGACATGGCGGCGGTGGAGCTGGTTACGAAATAGGTAAATTGCCCACAAACAATTACAACAGCCCGACCCCTCCGTTTTCTTCTCCGGCTTTCGACCTCCCTAAAGGTGGCTCCGGTTCTCCCGGCGGCAAGGGCGGCCCAGGCTGCATAATCGTTTACTATTAAGAGGTGACGTTATGTCGATATATAAAACATCGTTTACAAGGGCGCAAATTGAGCAGGCATTATATAACGCGCTGAACATCATAAGCGAGGGCAAAAGCTTCAATTTGCGCGGCGAGTGGATGTCAGAAGGAAGCTATTCCAACACCGAGAGCACAATCGACGTTGTAATCTACGATGGCGTGTCTTATTACTGCCGCACTACGCATAACGGCAGGACTACGCCGCCCGACGAAGATACAACCTATTGGGGCCAACTGGCGGGATATGAACCGCTTATCAAAAACGCACCCGCAGACGATATAGACGACGCAGACGCTTTAATTTTTATTGATACCTCCGACAACGGCGCGACAAAGCAAATTACATTCGAGGACTTCAAAATGCTAATGCCTGCCGGCGGGAGCGCGCCGCTGCAGCTTCGATTAACCGAAACGCATATCCAATGGCGGGCTGTCGGTGAAACCGATTGGGCTGACCTCGTGGCACTTTCGGAAATTACGGGGCCTAGCGGAAAAAGCATAGTTTCTATCGCTCGCACAAGCGGCACAGGAGCGCCGGGGACGACTGATACATACACAATCACTTACTCTGACAGCACAACGTCAACATTCCAAGTCTACAACGGCGCTGACGGGCAAGGCGCAGGCGACATGACTAAAGCCGTCTACGACACAGACAACGACGGGAAAGTCGATGCTGCCGAAGTCGCTGATAGCGTCGAGTGGGATGGCGTACAGAATAAGCCGTCATCCTTTACGCCGTCAACTCACACCCACACCCCGAGCGCAGTCGGTCTCGGCAACGTTGACAACGTAAAACAAATGCCCATAGCGGGCGGTACGTTTACGGGCGCGGCGATTGCACAGTCCAACACAAACTACACGACCGCCCAAATCCGCAATATCGTCTTATCTACCTCCGACCCGTCCGGAGGAAACAACGGCGATATCTGGATAAAGTATTCGTGAGGTGGCGGCATGGCAACGATAGGTAGTCTCCCCGTTGGCGCGGTAGTGAAGTCGTTAGGCACGACTTACAATGGCGCAGTAATACGGTGGGTGGTGGGTCATCAAGCATCAGGCAGAACGAAGCTGATAACCGAGCGAATAATCACCCTGAAATGCTTCGACGCGATCGAAGCCAGCAACCCGGACAGCAACCGACGGGATTTCGGCAACAATCGTTATTCCCAATCAAATATTGACCAATGGCTTAATAGCGCGGC
>ENA-UPSB01001156-UPSB01001156.1-bioreactor-metagenome-genome-assembly--contig:-NODE-1156-length-33555-cov-5.470657_pt1 | contig 33555 bp, 27 predicted proteins | sample MGYA00238182_ERZ773286 | MGnify/ENA primary metagenome ERZ773286 (study PRJEB29026, sample SAMN07631240) | bioreactor metagenome | isolation source: Switchgrass digestor | place: USA: Dartmouth...
TAAATAAAAACGGATTAATTTTTAACGATCTTATTCTCTCTTCAAGCAAACTAATTCAAACAAATAAAATAATTTCGTTTAAACATTTTATATATTTTCAGCTGGTTAAATTATCATTTTAAAATTAATTTTTAAGTTATAGGATAAAAAACCAATTTATTATTAAACAATTTTTAATCATTGGTAATAAATAAACTTTTATTGACTGCAAATTTTAAGAAAATTATACTTATCAAGAAAAGATTTAAAAATTTTAAATAATTAGCCAAAGGTGGGTAAAAAAGATGCCCGAAATGAAAAACTGCACATGTAGCTGCGCCAAAGAAAACGATGAACAGAATATAAAAAACTGGCTGAATTAATGAAACAATACAAAAACAGTGAAGGAAGCCTGATTCAAGTGCTTCATATTGCTCAAGCAATTTTCGGCTGTTTGCCTCTTGAACTCCAGCGCTATATTGCCCAAGGCATGGGAAAGCCGCTTTCCGAAGTATCCGGAGTAGTAACTTTTTACTCTTTTTTTGCCACCCGACCCAGAGGAAAACATGTAATCAGAGTATGCTTAGGAACTGCCTGTTATGTGCGAGGCGGAAAGAAAATTATTACTCGCTTGGAGGAAATTCTTGGCGTAGGAGTGGGTGAAACGACTAAAGACGGTCTTTTTACTTTTGAAGTGGCCCGCTGTATTGGGGCTTGCGGTTTGGCACCGGTCATAATGATTGATGATATGGTTTACAAACAAGTAAAGCCGGAAAAACTGGAAAACATTTTGGCTCAATATAATTAGCTTCCGGGCATGAAGACAAATAATTGCTTTCAAAGACACAGAATAAACAAGAAAGTATAAACAGGGAAGTGATTTGATGAGAATAAAGAACCTGGAAGATCTGGTTAAGATCAAAGAAGAATATAATTCGAAAATGGCCGAATATAATTATCAAATACTGGTTTGCGGGGGAGGAGGCTGTGTATCTTCCAAGTGCGGTGAAGTTAAAGAGGCTCTGGACAGATGCCTTAAAGGATATGGCTTAAGCGAAAAAATTTCCGTCATCACAACCGGTTGCATGGGTATTTGCGCTTTAGGACCCGTTGTCTTGATTAAACCTGATGAAACCTTTTATACCAAAGTCACACCGGAGAAAATAGCAGAAATTGTTAAATCACATATTATCAACGGCACCATTTTAGAGAAATATACCTATTACGATAAAGCAAGGCAATTATATATACCCAATATCAATGATATTCCATTTTTTAAAGATCAAGTCAAAATTGCTTTGCGTAATTGCGGGCAAATCGATTACTCTTCCATTGAAGCTTATATAGCCAAGGACGGATATTTTGCCGCTGCCAAAGCTTTAAGCAAAATGAGCCGGCAACAGGTAGTGGAGGAGATAAAAAAATCCGGGCTTAGAGGCCGAGGCGGTGCCGGTTTTCCGACCGGTATAAAATGGGAAGCAGGATTAAAAGCAATAAGCGACCAAAAATATTTTGTCTGTAACGCCGATGAAGGGGATCCGGGAGCCTTTATGGACCGTAGCATCCTGGAGGGAGATCCCCACAGTGTAATTGAAGGTATGATCCTGGGCGGCTATGCTGTCGGTGCAAATATAGGATATATATATGTTCGTGCTGAGTATCCAATTGCCGTTGAACGTTTGAGTACAGCAATTGAAGAAGCGCGTCGTTATGGTTTGCTGGGCAAGAATTTATTTAGTACAGATTTTGAATTTGAGCTGGAAATCCGTATCGGGGCCGGAGCTTTCGTCTGCGGAGAAGAAACTTCTCTAATGGCTTCCATCGAAGGACGGCGCGGTGAACCCAGGCAAAAACCTCCTTTTCCTTTCGAACGAGGTCTATTTGGCAAGCCTACCATTATCAATAATGTGGAGACTCTGGCTAACATTCCCCCGATTATCCATAAGGGGGCTCATTGGTTTTCCCAATTTGGTACGGAAAGAAGCAAAGGAACCAAAGTTTTTGCCTTGGCCGGTAATGTTGTCAACACCGGTTTAGTCGAAGTACCTATGGGTATCAGTCTCGGTGATATCCTGTTCAAAATCGGAGACGGGATTCCACAGGGCAAAGCTTTTAAGGCGGCTCAAGCCGGCGGCCCTTCCGGGGGATGCATAACCAAAGAATTCTTAAATACTCCGGTGGATTATGAAAATATTAGCAAAATAGGCGCCATTATGGGTTCCGGCGGTTTGATCGTCATGAACGAAGATACTTGCATGGTAGATACGGCCAAATATTTTATGGAATTTGTACAGGAAGAATCCTGTGGGCAGTGTGTGCCATGCCGGATCGGGGTTAAAAGGATGCTGGAAATCTTGGAACGCATTACCCAGGGCCAAGGCCGAGAAGGGGATATTGAGCTCTTGGAAGAATTGGGCATCTATATTAAAGAAACGGCCATGTGCGGTTTGGGCCAGACTGCACCCAATCCTGTACTAAGCACGATCAAATATTTCCGGGAAGAATACGAAGAACATATTAAAAATAAATATTGCCGGGCAGGGGTATGTTCGGCTTTATTCCTTTCCCCCTGCGAAAACGCTTGTCCGGCCAATGTCAACGTCCCCGGTTATATGGCTTTGGTTGCCGCCGGCCGCTATTTGGATGCCTACAACTTAATCCGTCAGGAAAACCCGTTCCCCGCAGTTTGCGGCAGAATCTGCACCCATCCCTGTGAAAGCAAATGTCGCCGGGGTCAGGTAGATGAAGCCATAGCCATTAAAGATATAAAAAGGTTTGTAGCCGACTATGCCTTTAAACATGAACAAGGTTTTACCAAGGATATTGTTTTGCCCAAGAATGGCAAAAGTGTCGGCATTATAGGCGCCGGGCCCTCAGGATTAACCTGTGGTTATTACCTGGCAAGGTTGGGTTATGAGGTTGAAGTATATGAAGCTCAACCTGTCGCCGGAGGGGTACTGGCTTTCGGCATACCGGAGTACCGGCTGCCTAAAGACATCTTGGCCCATGAAATAAAACTTATCCAGCAGGTAGGAGTCAAGATCCATCTCAACACCAAAGTAGGCAAGGATATATCATTTGAGGAATTGCGGCAAAAACATGATTCGATCTATATAGCTACCGGAACTCAACTCTCCAATAAGATTAACATTCCGGGCGAAGACTTGGAGGGTGTAATTCACGGTCTGGATTTTTTACGCCGGGTGAATTTAAGACATGACATTAACGTCGGGAAGAAGGTTGTGGTAATCGGCGGCGGCAACACCGCTATCGATGCGGCCAGAACGGCTGTCAGGCTGGGAGCCGAAAGTGTAAAAATTCTTTATCGCCGGACATTGGCGGATATGCCAGCCGATGCCAGAGAAATACGGGACGCCAGAGAAGAAGGGATTGAAATCTTGACGCTGGTCAGCCCGCTCCGTTTCCTGGGTAATGATAAAATCCGCGCCGTTGAATGTATAAGGTTGGAGCCTAACGGTTTTGATACCGACGGCCGCAAGAAACCCAAAATAAAGGAAGGATCCAATTTTACCATTGAAGCTGATCTGGTAATTCCTGCCGTCAGTCAGTCTTCAGATTTTCCTTTTGTTCAGATGGACGAAGTGGAAGTTACGGAATGGGGAACATTTGTCACAGATAAAGATTCCCTTATGACTACCATGAAGGGAGTTTTTGCCGGGGGAGACGTGGCCAAAGGATCAGATGTGGTTATTACGGCTATAGCTGATGGCAAAAAAGCCGCCGCATCCATCGATTTGTATCTCGGTGGTCGAGGCATCCTCAATAAAGGGGAAACCATTGAAATCCCGACTCCTAAAGATGAAGACGAAATCATGGAACACGAAAGATTTCCGATGCGGGTTGTAGATCCTGAGACCAGGAAAAACAATTTCTGTGAAGTTTCCTTAGGTTATCATAAACTCAATGCTATGGCGGAAGCTATGCGCTGTTTGCGCTGTGACAGGAGGTAGGAAAAATGGTTAATTTAACGATCAATGGCAAAAAAGTTTCCGCTTTGGAGGGCACGACCATTCTGGATGCGGCCAAACAAAACGGTATTAATATTCCCAATTTATGTTACCTGGAAGGAATACATAAAATCGGCGCCTGCAGGTTGTGCGTGGTGGAAGTGGAAGGAGCAAAAAACTTGCAGCCTGCCTGCATGGTGGCTGTAAGAGAAGGTATGGTGGTTAAAACCAATACCAACAAAGTACGGCAGGCCAGAAAAATATTATACGAACTTATATTATCCGATCACCCCCAAGATTGTCTCAATTGCCAGCGCAATCAAAATTGCGAATTGCAAGCCATGGGACATCGCCTGGGGGTAAAAGAAGCCCGTTTCTCAGGGGAACACTCCGCAGGTGGCCTTGACATTTCGCCGTCTATTACCCGCGATATGTCCAAGTGCATACTTTGCCGCCGCTGTCTAACCGTCTGCAACGAAATTCAGCAAGTCGGCGTCCTCAGTGCCCAGCGGCGCGGATTCAAAACTGTTATCGGGCCGGCAATGAGCCTCCCCCTGAATACTGTAAGCTGTACCTATTGCGGCCAATGTACTCTGGTTTGTCCGGTCGGTGCCCTTAACGAAACCGATGCCATCCAGGATGTATGGCAAGCCTTGAATGATCCCAACAAACGAACCATTGTCCAAACCGCCCCGGCCATCAGAGCGGCGATTGGGGAAGAATTCGGCCTGGAACCGGGAACCCTGGTTACAGGCAAACTGGTTACGGCTTTAAGAGAATTGGGTTTCGATGAGGTTTTCGACACCAATTTTGCCGCCGATCTGACCATTATTGAAGAGGGTACTGAATTGCTTACCAGGCTGACCAAAGCTCTAACAGGCGAAGGAGCCACTCTACCCATGATTACCAGTTGCAGCCCCGGCTGGATAAAATACGTGGAACATTTCTACCCGCAAGAGCTGGACCATCTCTCAACATGCAAATCACCCCATACCATGCTCGGGGCCTTGGCAAAATCCTATTATGCCCAAAAGATCTCATTCGACCCGCGGAATATGTATGTTGTCTCAGTCATGCCCTGTACGGCCAAAAAATTTGAAATCTCCCGCCCGGAAATGCAAAATGATAATCTTCCTAACGTGGATGCAGTTCTGACCACCAGAGAACTGGCCAGGATGATTAAAGAAGCCGGCATTGACTTCTGCAACCTTGAAGATGGCAAATTTGACAATCCCTTAGGACTTTCTTCCGGTGCTGCTGATATTTTCGGGGTAACAGGCGGGGTTATGGAGGCTGCCCTGCGTACAGTTTATGAAACAGTAACAGGCAGGGAACTGCCTTTTGCCAATCTCCATATAACTCCCATTAAAGGCTTGGAACAAATTAAAACAGCCGAAATTTTAATCGAAAACCCGCTTGAAGATTACAAATTCCTGGATGGAATAACGATTAAAATCGCAGTGACCAATGGCCTGGCCGGAGCCAAAATTTTATTGGATCAGGTGGCCAAAGGAGAATCTCCTTATCACTTTATTGAAGTCATGGCTTGTCCGGGTGGTTGTATTGGCGGCGGTGGACAGCCCAGGCCGACCAGCTATGAAATCAGGCAAAAACGAATGAATGCCATTTATAAGGAAGATGAAGGTAAAATTCTTAGAAAATCTCATGAAAACGAATATATCAAGCAACTATACGCGGAGTACCTAAAGGAGCCTAATGGACACAAATCCCATGAACTGCTTCATACCCACTATACGCCTCGCGGTAAATATAACGAGTTAATGCGATAAAAAAAGAACCCCATTAAAACATGGGGTTCTTTGTATAACCAAGGCTTCAGGTTCCGATTTTTAAACATATTGCCTAACTTAACAGCTGCACCGCATCTTTTAAATGATCAATAATCTTTAGCTGTTGAGGGCAAACCCTTTCACAATTGCCGCAGGCAATACATTTGGCAGGATCTTCGCTCCCGAATTTCATAGCCATTTTATATTCAAACTTGGCACCTTTTAAATCCCCGAAAATCAAATTCCGGTTCATGGCTACAAAAAAGAACGGAATATTAATTTGTTGCGGGCAATCCTTGACACAATACTGGCACGAAGTGCAGGGAATAGAAGGTATCTCTTTTAAAGCCTCTTGAGCCCGCCGGATTACTTCCCGCTCATAGTCATTAAGGGGCTGGAAATGTTCCATATAGGATATATTGTCTTTCATTTGCTCCAAATTGGACATACCGCTTAAGACCGTGATGACATTATCCAAGGAAGCGGCAAAACGTATGGCCCAAGAGGCCAAAGAAGCCTCGGGATTTGCTTCTTTAAATATTTGATTTATCTTTGGCCCGGGATTAGCCAGAACACCGCCTTTGACAGGTTCCATAATAATAATCGGTTTGTTATGTTTAAGAGCTACTTCATAGCATTTGCGCGATTCCACGGAATCGCTTTCCCAGTCGGCATAGTTAATTTGGAGTTGTACGAATTCCACGTCCGGAAGTTCGGTTAAAATTTTGTCCAATAAAGCTGCTTTGTCATGATAAGAAAAACCGATATGGCGAACCAGACCTTTTTCTTTTAACTCTCTTAGATAATCCCAGATTTTATATTTGTCAAAAGCTTCTTTTCTTTTTTCACTGATGTTATGCATAAGGTAAAAATCAAAATAACCGGCTCCGGTACGTCTAAGTGAAGTCTCGAACATTTTCTTTGCCTCTTCCTCTGAACTGGCAATCCAGGCCGGTAACTTTGTAGCAAGCTGAAAACTTTCCCGTGGATAGCGGTCAACGAGAACCGTTTTCACCGCTTCCTCAGATTTGCCGTTGAAATAACCGTAAGCGGTGTCAAAATAAGTAAAACCTTTGGCCAGGAACAGATCCACCATTTGTTTGGTCTGTTCAATATCGATTTCCTCTCCGATTAACGGTAAACGCATTAAGCCGAAGCCGAGTTTGGGTATATCTTTTCCTAAATATTCCATGTTTACCTCCACTTGCAATTATTCTGGAAGCTCTCCCGTGAACTAATTGTTTATTATATAAAGCATAAATTAGATGGATTTCAGCGTCAAGTCAAAGCAAAAGGCATGATCATATTCGTTCATCTCAAATCGCAGGGTAATCAAATTCCACAAAACGACTGAGGAAATTAGTGACTACATTCTCATAGCGCAGCGGGTCAATAGCATAAGCCATACCATGACCGGCACCCTCAACCAAATAAATTTCTTTTTCCGCCCGACAAGAGTTATATAATTGCCAAACCATACTGGCGGGGACAACAGTATCCTCCAATCCGTGTATAAACAGGGCAGGAGTTTTGTTCTTGGCAAGCTGCTTAAGAGCAGACGCTTCATAGAAGCTAAACCCGGCCTTAAGCTGGGTAAGCATACTTGTGGCTGCAATAAAAGGAAACCCGGATATGAAAAATCTGCTTTTGAACAGATAGGAGAATTCATCGTAAACGGAGGAATAACCACAGTCTTCTACAATGGCTTTAACTTGAGGAGGCAAAGATTCGCCGCTAACCATCATAACGGCGGCGCCGCCCATTGAAAGGCCGTGAAGGACAATTTGAGCCTGATCACCGTTTCGCTCAATAACTTTCTGTATCCAAAGAAGATTATCATGGCGCTCATGCCAGCCAAATCCGATATAATCGCCTTCACTGGCTCCGTGCCCTCTGGCATCAGGTAGCAACACGTTAAAACCCAGCTTTTCGGAATAAAACCTGGCAAAACTATCCATATCCATTCCCTTACCCAAATAACCATGAAAAATAATGGCGGTTTTGTCCGTTTCCCGGGCTGCGGGAATGTAATAAGCAATAAGTTTTAACCCATCATTGGAAGTGACAGACCAAGTTTCGTAAAATCTGCTTTCCAGCCATTTGCCACTGCTAAAAACATTCGAGCTATAGGCGTCAACATCTGAAAACAAATTGCCAAATTCTTCTTCAAGAGTATCTGCGATTATAGGACTATCTTCCGCTGATATCTTAAAGACAGGTGAAATTTTTTCTTGATTGTTGTCAATTATTTCTGTGGGGCGCATGATTGCCAAATTATAAATAAGAAAACTGCTGGCTATGATTATCAAAGAGAGGAACACGGAAAGATAAGCTGTAAAATGCAAAAAACCTGTTAAGACAGTAAGCCTTTTTTTCATAGCCCAATACCCCTTTCTGATAATGATTCTATCAGAAAGTTTGTAAAAGACTATAAAATTCAACAAAATAGCCATTGGTAATTTCCAGCACATTTAAACCTGGAATATTTTGCTTTATATAAAAAAATTTGGAGAAAAGGAAATGACTGCATGACGTCGAAGAATTCAAATTATTATTTTACGCAGAGATTTAGCACAGTGAAAGGAATGATAATAGCAATGAGCAAATTCAACGACTATCCCCATGTCTTCCAACCTATCCAAATCGGCAACATGCTGGTCAAAAACAGAATCCAGTGGTCGCCGATTGTTTCCAATCACGCGGAAGTAGAATCCGGTTTGTGCACTCCCGAATTAATTGAATTTATCGCCGCCCAGGCCAGAACCGGAGTAGGAATTGTGACCATCGGGGCTACACCGATTGATTTTGATCGAGGTCGCGACTTTTTCAGTTGTTTATCGGTAACCAGAGATACTGACACTCCTTATTTAAAACGAATAGCCAATGAGGTTCACCGCTACGGAGCAAAAATTTCTGTTGAATTGACTCATGCCGGACGCATGGTCAATGCGGCCGAAGCGGCATTAAAAGGCAAACCGGCCCTGGCCCCTTCCGTTATTCCCGGTGTGGACGACGGCCGGAATATCAAATCGATTAGCAGGGAAGAGATGGACCAAGTTATCCAGAATATGGTTGCAGCTGTTAAACGTTGCATTCATGCCGGATTTGACATGGTTATGGTCCATATGGGCCACGGCAACTTGTTCAGTTCTTTTTTGACCCCTGCTTTTAACTTAAGAAAAGATGAATATGGCGGTAGCCTGGAAAACAGAATGCGCTTTCCCCTGGAAGTTCTAAAAGCTGTACGAGAAGTGGCAGAAGGCAAAATCAATGTGGAAATGCGGATTGCCGGCAAGGAATATATCCCCAACAGTTCGACCTTGGAAGAACGGATTATTTTTCTTAAGGAAGCTCAAAAATATGTAGATCTGGTAAACATCTCGGCCGGAACCTTATTTGACAGGATCGGTTTTGCCTATAATATGCCCGGCTATTACATTCCTCCCAAATTTAACGTTGAAGTTGCCGCGGAAATCAAAAAGCATTTGGATATCCCCGTTTCCGTGGTAGGCGGAATATCGACAATAGAAGATGCGGAAGAAATCCTTGCCTCCGGTGCCGCAGATATTGTGCTTATGGCCAAGGCCCTGATTGCCGACGAGGAATTGGTAAAAAAAGCCTACCGGGGTAAGGCTCAGGATATTCGCCCTTGCTTGCGTTGCATGTTTTGCTTGCGCAATGCCATGTTCGATGCTCCCTTAGGCAGTTGCGCCGTCAATCCCCGGTCCTATCGAGAGAAGTACCGTATTTTGCCCAAGGCGGAAAATAAGAAAAAAGTAATGGTAATCGGCGGCGGACCGGCAGGTATGGAAGCTGCCCAAACTCTGGTTAAAAGAGGGCATGAAGTGGTTCTCTACGAAAAAGAAAATCAATTGGGCGGCCGGCTTTACGAGGCATCCGCTTTATACTTAAAAGAGGGTTTCCGCCGGTATATAAAATGGGTAATCAGGCAAACTGAAAACTGCGGTGCTAAGATTATTTTAGGGACTACCGTAACCCCGGAATTAATTGCCCAAGAAAATCCGGACGCCGTTATTGTGGCAATCGGTGCAGAAACCTTGCTCCCACCAATCAAGGGAATAGACTTGCCCCATGTAATCACCGTATCAGAAGCAGACCGCAAATTAAAACCGATTGGAGAAAAGGTTGTGATCTGCGGCGGAGGGTTAAGCGGCAGCGAGTGTGCTATCGAACTAGGCAGAGAAGGCAAAAATGTTACTCTGGTGGATGCCCTGCCCGAAGAAGAAACCTGCAAAGAAATGTTTCCTCTTATGCGCCCCATGGTGTCAGAAAAACTGCGTGAATTTAAAGTCAACTTGCTTTATGAAACAAAGGTTACCGAAATAGCTGACAAAGGAGTAATTGTAACAGATAAACAAGGCCAAAGTCGCCTTCTGGAAGCAGATACTGTAATAGTAGCTTTTGGCTTAAGACAAAACAAAGAACTTATAGAACAGCTCTGCTCCGTTGTACCGGAAACTTATGTCGTCGGTGATGCTTACCAAATCGGCCTTATTGGAACAGCAGTCAACAATGCTTTTGACATGGCTCTTGAGGTTTAGTTTGATATAATTGCACTCAAATTTCACTTTTAAATTGCATTTAAATTTTACATTTTATTTCCTGGATTTATTTATTCGACAGTAGTATTATGTTAAAGATGTATTCTTTCGCTTCCCAACAAAAAAGTCTATCTCGGAGGAAATAACATGGAAAATGTCTTGCAGAAAAGATATGGTCTTGTTACGGCTATTGCAATGGTTGTCGGTATTGTAATCGGAAGCGGTGTGTTCTTTAAAGCCGAAAAGATTTTAACCGCGACAGGAGGCAATCTTCCGCAAGGAATACTGGCCTGGGCTATCGGCGGATTAATTATGATTATTTGCGCTTATGTTTTTGCCACTATGGCCACCCGTTACGAAAAAGTAAACGGGGTCGTGGATTACGCTGAGGTAACGCTGGGCAGCAAGTATGGTTATTATATCGGCTGGTTTTTGGCCACCATCTATTATCCGACTCTGGTTTCGGTATTGGCCTGGGTTTCGGCACGTTACACCTGTGTTTTGTTTGGCTGGGATATTGTCGGTGGTGAAGCTTTGGCTATTTCCGGTTTTTATCTGGTAGCCTGTTTTTGTATGAACGCCCTTTCACCAAAACTGGCAGGGAAGTTCCAGGTGTCAGCAACTGCGATTAAAATAATCCCTTTAATTTTAATGGCTATTGTAGGTACCATCGCGGGTTTGAGCAACGGTCTTCTGGTTACAAACTTTACCAGCGGTGTTATCAGTGAGGTAACCGGTAATCCTTTGTTTACAGCCGTGGTAGCCACTTCATTTGCCTATGAAGGCTGGATTATTGCTACCAGTATTAATGCCGAATTAAGAGATTCCAAGAAGAACCTGCCGCGGGCCCTGGTTTTAGGCACACTTTTTGTCGCTTTGATCTATATCCTGTATTATACCGGATTGGCAGGCGCCGTTGCCAACAGTGTCCTCATGGAAAGCGGGGAAAAAGGTGCTCGAATAGCCTTCGCTACACTCTTCTCGCAAGCAGGCGGTACAATTCTCTTTGTCTTCGTGGTCATTTCTTGCCTGGGAACCTTGAATGGCTTAATGATGGGCTGTGTACGAGGTTTCTACGCTTTAGCGGCCAGAAACCTTGGACCCCGGCCGGACATTTATAAAGAAATTGACAGAAAATCCAATATGCCCACAAATGCTGCGATTTTAGGGTTTTTACTAAGCGGCATTTGGTTGTTGTATTTCTTCGGTGCTATCCTGGCACCGGATCCTTGGTTTGGGCCTTTTAGCTTTGACAGTTCCGAACTCCCCATTGTCACTATCTATGCCATGTATATTCCAATGTTTATTGCCATAATGATCAAAGAAAAATCCCTTAGCACATTTAAACGTATTATAATGCCCCTGTTGGCTTTGTGCGCCTGCGTTTTCATGGTTATTGCCGCCTTCTATGCCCATGGAATGGCAGTATTGTTTTATTTGATAATATTTGTCGTAATCATGCTGATTGGCGTTCCTTTTTCCAAGCATAGAAGGACAGACATAAATTGACAGCCTAAGGCAGAACAAATATAATAAGTTTTATTCCTTTGCCTATAAAAAATCTCGAGTTGCCGATAGGAGCTTGGGGAGGTGAGCAAGCATGCCAACTTATGATTTCAAATGCGAAAACTGTGATCACAAATTCACAATTAAATGCAGTATGGATGACAGAGATAAACAAACCTGTCCCAGTTGTGGCAGCAGCAATATAACTCAAAGGTTGACATCAATAAATATTGGAAGATCTACAAATTCAGGAAGTAATAATATAGAAAGCGGCGGAAGCTGCAGCAGTTGCTGTCTTGGTGATTCGGGCTTTGGTTGTGCCATGAGAAATAATTATCATTAAAGGCCGTTAGCCCAAATAAAAAAAATATTCTATCCTTATAGTTGTCAGACATAACAACAATTTAAGGATAGAATATTTTTATGAAATAAGTTTATTTAAACCAATTGCAAAACAACTACTTCCTGCTCCTGGGGCAAAGTGTCGGGCAGGATATCTAAAGTTTCTTTTCTTTTAACCTTGCTAAAATACCCCAAAAATCTGTCAACGCCCTCAATCGGATACGTATTGCGTTCATCCAACTTATAATGCATAGGCAAAACAAGCTTCGGATTTAGCTGCTGAACCACCTGGTAGGCTTGCTGAGCATCTATGGTGAAATACCCGCCGACCGGCACACAGACAATGTCAACCTTGCCGATTTGGGCCAGAAGTTCATCCGACAAAAGATGGCCCAAATCTCCTAAATGGATAACCCGTACCCCGTCTAAAGTAAAAGAGAAAAGGATATTGATTCCCCGTTTGGAACCTTGAGCTTCATCGTGGTAGGTAGGGAAACCTTGGATTTCAAGGCCGGAAATATTATGCCGGCCTTCGCTGTCGACAATTTGAGGTTTTCCCGGCAAAATCCGGACATAATCGTGGTCATGATGGTGATGGCTGACTGTTACAATGTCCGCTTCTCTGCTGGGTAGAGGATAGCCGACACTTTCATCAAAAGGATCGGTTAAAATTCTAAGCCCGTCTTGAGAAGTAAATAAAAAACAAGCATGGCCAAGCCACTGTATGTTCATATTATCACCTCTTAAAGTAATTTCCAAATCCTACAAGATTGATTTTATCGATCCCCCAACAGCCTGTCAACTTTCGCCGGAACCGGACTTTTAATATCGCTGGGAATTCTATGAACTAATTAAGGAGAGCAAAAACAATGAGAATTATTCTTAACTTTATATGCTGGAGTATCGGTTACGGGCATTTGCCAGGAGAAAAAGCAAATAACGAATAACCATGAGACTATTCAAAACCGAATACCAAGCTAGACTTTGGACCAAAGAATTTAGTCTGATTATCGGCATAAATCTCCTGGCTTATATCGTAACCTATATCTTAATGACCACCATGCCGTTATTTATTCAAGAGCTTGGCGGCAATAAAGTAATGGCCGGCCTTACTTCCAGCTTATTTACCCTGGGAGGATTCATTGCCCGCCCCTGGGTGGGTAGCCTGCTGGACAGCAAAGGCCGGAAAAAAATCCTGCTCCTTGGCAGTTTTCTGTTGTTTATTCCGATTACCGGTTACTGTGTCATTAATTCAACTCATTTTCTTTTGGCCCTAAGAGTAATTCAAGGCCTTGCCTTTAGCGCCGTAAGTACCGCAACTCTAACTATTGCCGCAGATTTGATCCCGTCCGTACGAAGATATGAGGGAATCGGATATTTTGGAGTTTCCAATGCCGCCGCCATGGCCATCGGTCCTGCCTTGGGTCTGTATTATATTGAGTATTTTGATTACCGCAGCCTCTATACCATTAGCGCTTTATTGGTAATAGTCATCGTCGGAATGGGTTTGGGGGTTAGAAATCGGCACCCCAATAAGAAACAATTGCCGGCTAAAAGGAAACCGGTGGTTTTCGAGAAAACGGCCCTTTGGCCTTCCACCATATATTTTCTGATTTCTCTCACAGCGGCCGTAATTGTAACCTTTATTCCTACTTATATAATCTCTAAAAAAATAGAAAACGTCGGTCTGTTTTATGTTGTCTACGCCCTTTTGCTGCTTTTAACCAGGCCGACTACCGGCAGAATAGCCGACAGAATGGGGCCCTCAAAAGTAATTCTGCCAGGTATGCTGTTTATCACCGCTTCTTTTCTGCTCTTATTTAAGGCTCCTTCCTTGCCCATGTTTTTATGGGCCGCAGCTTTCTACGGCCTTGGCATGGGATCAGTTCTTCCGGCTTTAAATACCTTAGTTATAATTTTCGCTCCGGCGGACAGGAGAGGAGCTGCCAATGCCACTTTTCTGGCCGCCAATGATATCGGTTCAGCCTTGGGCGCCGTTATGTGGGGAATAGTAGCCCAAAAAATGGGATTAAGTTATCTTTATTTATTCTCGCCGTTATTTATTGTTTTTGCCATTCTGGTTTATCTGTTCGCTTTACGGAAAGTCATGGCACGTTAGCCACGTCCGGCATTTTGCATAAAAATTTTATCTCACCAAAAAATGATAATTAAAGGAATCCAGATTTCCATGTAGAATGCTAACAAGAGATTAATTTCATAACAATAAGGAATGGTTAAATTGAATAAGCCAAAGCTTTGGACAAAGAATTTTACTTTACTTGCCGTCACCAATTTTTTCGTCGCTTTAAACTTTTACATTACCATGGTTATTGTTTCTTCCTTTGCCATGGAGCAATTTGGTGCCAGTCCTAGTGCCGGAGGACTGGCCGTCAGCATTTTTGTCATTGGGGGTTTTATAGCCCGTTTGTTTGTGGGCAAATGGATGGAACAAATAGGCCGCAAGCGAATGCTGCTTATCGGATTGGGTTTAAACTTAATTATGTCCCTCGCTTATTTTGTGGCCAATAATCTCATTATCCTTGATATCATACGCTTTTTCCACGGGGTATCGTTTGGCATCAACTCCACAGTAATTGGGGGGATAGTGGCCAATATCGTTCCCCAAGAAAGATTTGGGGAAGGGATAGCTTACTCCATGCTTACAGTTTCTTTAGGTACAGCCTTAGGACCTTTTATCAGCATGCTTTTATACCAGTACGGCAGTTTTTTGATGGTCTTCTTATGTTGTTCCGTAGTCGCTTTATTGGGTCTAATTTGTCCAATGCCTTTAACAACCCCTGAAAATAAGCTGACCGATCAGCAATTGAGCAGTATGCAAGGTTTTAAATTAAGCAATTTTATAGAAATCAAGGCTATACGGATTTCCCTAATCTGTGGGCTTTTCTATCTATGCTATTCCAGCGTTATCTCTTTCCTTACCCCATATGCCAAAGCAATTGATCTATCTATGGCCGCCAGTTTCTTTTTCATCATCTATTCCGGTATTGTGCTTATTTCCAGGCCCTTTATAGGTAAATTATTTGACCTGCGGGGCGAAAACTATGCCATGTATCCAAGCATGGTTTCTTTTATCCTTGGAATGTTAATGCTTAGCCAGGCCCATAACGCCTTTTTTCTGTTATGTTCCGCACTCTTTATCGGTTTCGGTACCGGATCAATTCAATCCTGCAGCATGGCTATTGCTCTCAAAAAAGCACCTGCTCACCGCAAAGGTATTGCCAATGCCACTTTTATGATGTTTACAGACTTTCTAACTGGAATTGGCCCCTTTATGTTTGGCCTCATTATACCTTTTATCGGCTACAGAGGATTGTATGCCGTGGCAGCGGCGTTAGCCTTCTTTTTCCTGGCGCTTTACTATTATTTGCATGGAAAAAATGCCGGCCACCGCAGAGAAACAATTAGCCAACAATAATTCAACAACAACTCATGACCCGGAAGATGAAACCAGAGGTTGCTCGCCTCTTTCCGACGGTGCTTTTCGTCGGATAAAGAAAAAATAGTATAAAATTATGGCAACCAGATTGAAACCGGCAGAGACAAAGAAAATAACAGTAAAGCCGGTATACTGTAAAACAGCCCCCAAAAGAATGGAACCGATGCCATAGCCTAAATCTATAGACGAAAAGAAAGTTGAATTAGCCGCCCCTAAATGTTCCGGCCGAGCTAGTTTAATAGCCAGTCCGTTTAAAATTGGGTAGAGCGCTCCCTGGCCTAAGCCATATAAAACACTATCCAGTAGAAACGAATAAAGAGTTTTGGCATAGGCAAGATGAACAAGACTTAAAGCAAAAATTGCTATAGCCGGAATAATAATTTTCGTAGGTCCTATGCTATCGGACAGCTTTCCCAGAAGAGGCCTTGTTATTAACAAAACGAGGGCATAAACAGTAAAAAACAAGCCTATATTCTGGATGCCACGGGAGAGAGCATAAGTTGGCAAAAAAACCGTGATACTTATTTGGGCCATAGAGGTAAAAAACATAACCAAAGAAGGCGGAATAGCCGCTTTCTCCAAAAAAACAGTCTTGTTCTTGGCTGTTAACTTGGGCTGTAAAACTTCTTCATAATTAACAAAAAATGAGAGAATAAGTCCGATTATGGCCGCGCCAAAAAGTATTCTGAACAAATTACTGTAACCGGTAATATTAATCAAGTATAACCCTAAAGCCGGGCCTATTGCCATGGCAAGGGTATTGGACATGCCGGAATAGCCTATCCCTTCCATTAATCTGGAAGGGGGAACTATATCGGCAACAATGGTTCCGGAAGAAGTGGAATAGGCACTGAAACTGGCACCGTGAACAAACCTCAAAAAGACCAAAAACCAGATAGCATAGGCATAGCTGTAGAGGAAAGATATGACGGCAAAAATAATGATCCCAATAATTAAAACAAATTTCCTTCCTTTTTGATCACACAGATTACCTACCAATGGGCGGAACAAAAGAGCCGAGATTGTAAACGCTCCTAGCATTAAACCAGCCGCCATTTTATTGCCTCCAATATGCTGGGCATATAAAGGCAGAACGCTAAGCTGGGTATGATAGCATACTGCCAAAGAGAAAGTTACTAACAAAATTTTGATAAAATGAGATGTCCATAATTTTTTGCCGCTTCTTCGTAGTGAATTCATCGCTAACCTCGTCGAAATTTTATCCCCTAAGACCAAAATTTAATATAGGTCCCAGGGGATTTTTTTATATTTTCTATACTAATATTCAGCTACAAAAATTAATAATTATTTAATATTTATCTATAACAACTATTTGTTATATTTATATATGATGGCCACCGCCATAATAGGTCGGAAATAATATTTGGTCTAATTTGCACGCTCGCGATTTCTAAAATATATTATTGACAATCCCAAAAGTATTGCCAAGACACTGACAACCTGTGCGACTCTCAATGGCCCCAGCATAAGACTGTCCGTTCTTAGTCCCTCAATAAAGAAACGGCCGACAGAGTATAGAATCAAATACAAAGCGGCAACCGTTCCGTCAGGTAATGTTCTGCGCCTAAACAACCAAAACAGGATACAGAAAACAAAAGCATTCCAGATAGATTCATAAAGAAAAGTCGGATGGTAATAGTTCCCGTCAATTAGCATGCCTTGTTGGATAAAATGGGGGAATTTGCTGATAAACTCTTCGGAAACCTGGCCACCATGGGCCTCCTGATTGATAAAATTACCCCATCTCCCGATGGCTTGCCCGAGAATCAGACTGGGAGCCACAATATCAGCGCAAATCCAGAGTTGTAAAGTTTTAGCCCGATGAACATACAAAAGACCGGCTAACACTCCTCCGATAACACCGCCGTGAACAGCCAGCCCTCCATGCCATACCGCAACTATTTCCTGAGGATTGGCAGCATAATAATCCCACTGGAACAAAACATAATACAGCCTGGCCCCGATGATGGCAGCCGGAATGGTGACAATTACCAGATTGCTGAATTTGTCCATATCAATTTTCCGCTGAGCGGCATGATAAGAAGCCAGTGCAATCCCTAGCCCAAAAGCCAGGGCAATTATTATTCCATACCAGTGAATTGAAAGGGGACCAATCTTGAATGCTATGGAACTCAAACTAAATATCCTCCTGCTCGTTTATATTTTCAATTTTACCAGAAAATTGTTATTAAATCATGACTTGAAATTTCGTCTTAGTAAGTAATCAGTGTATATTTTACAGCATTAAACAGCATTAAACATTATTATACAGCAAACGGAGATGAATAAACTTGGAACTTTTAAACTTTTTTAATTTTTCCCCTGCACAGTTTATTTTAGTTATAATAGCCGCTTTTCTCATCGGTTTCTCCAAGACCGGCTTAAGCGGCATGCTAATGGTAGTTATCCCCCTTCTGGCCGACGCCTTTGGAGGTATGAAATCAACCGGTATTATCCTGCCTATACTTATTGTCGGCGATTTGTTTGCAGTAGGAAATTATCGCCGGCATATTCACTGGGCCAATATTAAAAAGCTTATGCTTTGGACCCTAATTGGTCTTGGGTTGGGGTTAATAATTGGCAAATATATTAACGATTCCCAGTTTAAAATCACCATAGCCATAATGGTGTTACTTTGTCTTGCTATCTTAGTCTATTCAGAAAGAAAAGGGGATCAGCTTAAGGTACCCAATAAAGTTTGGTTTTACGCTTTAACCGGGATTTTGGCCGGCTTTGCCACCATGATCGGCAATGCCGCGGGCCCGATATTTACTATTTATCTTCTTTCTATGGGATTTAAGAAAAATGAATATATGGGTACCAATTCCATCTTTTTCTTCCTTGTAAATATCACCAAGGTTCCACTTCAGGTATTTGTCTGGCAGAATATCACTTGGAAAACCGTTTTGCTTACCGGTTGTGTTGTGCCATTCGTAGCCCTGGGCGCTTGGTTGGGAGTAACGGTTATCAAAAAAATAAATGAGAAAATATTCCGTCACCTGATTATTGCTTTAACCGCTATTTCAGCCATAAGGTTATTCTTCTAAACCAACTTGATAATTTACATAATTACGTGATATCCGAGAATAAAAAAACGTCTATTAAAAAAAGAAATAAACAATATGGATAAAAGCAATTAAGGCCTAATATTTAAATGTTTTGAGGTGGCAACTGCCAGGTGTACAAATTGACGAATATTTCCAACAAACTGTTTTACAAATTGCTTGTATTGATTATTTTAAGCAGCACCATGGTGATGCTTATAAGCGGTTGCACCCCACAACCGTTGCAAGAAATTCCCAACGATATTCCCGAACAACCAAACCCCGAACACCCTGGGAATACTGTCGATCCGGTTCAGGGTCCGATCCAAGAGCCAATTCATCCTTCGGAACCGACTGTCTCTCCTATCTCAACGGCTGCTTTACTGGAAAAGATTTTAGATTCTCCTCTTTGGCAAGATAAGCCTTTATGTCAATATCCGCAAGACAGTTTTAATGCTTTGATCGCGGATTTTAAAGAACTGCAGGAATTTATGCAAAGAAAAGACGGTGCTGCTGAATTGCTGGCCAGATATCTAAATACGGATATTTTAGCCCCTTTTTCCATAATGGAGACCATGCTGGCCCAGCAACCGATTCTAAACAGTCTGGACAATTCCCACCTGCAGGAACTGCTTAGTCTTACCTGGGACAAATACCAAGCCAAGCAAAAATTGCCAGATGTTGATCATTCAAACCATTTAGGGTGGTTATTGGGTAAAATTTTACAACAAATCGATTATTATCCTTTTCAGCAGCAAATTGAAAAGAACCAAACCCTTCAGGATTTCCTAACCGACGGCGTATTAAAAAACAATTCGGTTTTAAAGATTATAGAGCAGCAAACCGAATATTATCTGGCTGACAACAACCTTCTGCCCCAACACCCAAATCTCGATCCCAACCAAGAAGAATTTGAAATCATTCCCTCGAGAACCAATCCGAAATGGAATAAACTGAAGGCTAAAGTGAACTTATCAGAATTTCAGCTTACTGAAAACGGCATGCAATGGTCCGCTTTCGCTCCCCATAATCGCATGACCAACTATAGTTTTGATTATCCGCAAACTTGGAATTTTGACGGGTTGAGCCTATTCTATAAGGATAATCAAAAAATCGCGGAGTTGGCCCCCGCTGCCGAAACTCAAATAGCCTTAATTACCATAGCCGAGAACTATGAGCCTGTAGCCTTATCCGGAACGGAACTTCTGGCTAAAAAAGTATATACCTTAGGGAAATATGATATTTTAAAAATAATTGAAAAATTTCCCGATTACGGATTAAACACATTTTGTTACTCTTACACTTATTTGGTTCAATACGAAAAGCAACTGTTCACAATCTTGTTTTATTCTTATGACCTGGAAAAAACGGAAGAAGAACTGTTCGATCAAATTGTAGCTTCCTTCCAGTGGGAAAAACCTTAACTGTTATAGTAGCAGCAATTCCAAATTAACGGTTAAACAGAAACCGCTGTGGCTAATTCCACTAAGAATTAACTGCAGTGGTTTTTTCTCAGGCTAATTTTGGCTAAGGAAAATAGAGAACAGCTGAGTGCAATTGACCTTAACTCCAAAAACGTCTAAAATATATATTCATTGAGACAGAAGAGGGGGACCATAAACCAAATGACCGAACAATTAATGTTTAAAGGAACCAAAGACTATGTTATTTCCGATGATCTACGCAACAGCGTCAATATCGCAATAGCTTTAGGCAGGCCGCTTTTGATTAAAGGAGAGCCCGGTACCGGTAAGACTCTTCTCGCAGAGTGCGTGGCCCGCTCGCTGGGCTTAAAATTAATCGTCTGGAACATAAAATCCACAACCAAAGCCCAAGACGGGCTTTATGTCTATGATACCGTCCAGCGCTTGTACGACAGTCAGTTTGGAGATCACGACGTTTCGGATATCAAGCATTATATTAAACTGGGAAAGCTGGGTGAAGCCTTTGCTTCCGAAGAACGAGTGGTTTTGTTGATTGATGAAATCGATAAGGCTGATTTGGAATTCCCTAATGATTTGCTCTGGGAATTGGACGTCATGAATTTTTATATCCCTGAGACCGGGGAAACCATCAGCGCCAAACACCGTCCCATTGTCATCATTACCAGTAATGCGGAAAAAGAACTGCCCGATGCTTTCCTCCGGCGCTGTATTTTTCATTATATTGATTTCCCCGATAGTGAAATGATGGAAAAAATCGTATATGTCCATTACCCGGATATACAAAAAAAACTGTTAACTGAGGCTTTGAAAGCTTTCTATTGGGTGCGAAGCATTCCCGGTTTACAAAAAAAACCCAGCACAAGCGAACTCCTGGATTGGATCCAGGCTTTGGCCCTTGGAGGCATAGCACCGGAGACCATCGCCAAAGAGCTGCCCTTTTTAGGAGCTTTACTCAAAAAAAACCAGGATTTTGAGCTGACCTTAAGACAGTTGCACTCTCGAAGCGTGGACGGAAAAGATCGAGACAAGGACAAATATTACCGTTCGATAATGCGTGGTTATTAAATATAGGGCGTGATTGACAGAAATGTATACGAATTTCTTTTATCAATTAAGGCAGGAAGGAGTTCCTGTTTCTATCACAGAATGGATGACCTTAATGGAGGCTTTGTATGCAGGGCTGGCCAATTCCAGTCTTACCGGTTTTTATTACTTGGCCCGGTCTATTCTGGTCAAAAGTGAAAGCTACTATGATCAGTATGATCTCGCTTTTCAGAAATATTTTCAAGGGCTTGAAACTCCACAAGACTTATTGGACCTCGTCTCCAAATGGCTGGAAAATCCACTGCCGCCCAGAGAGTTTTCAGAGGAAGAACGCAGAGCGCTTTTGGAAAAATTGGGCCTTCCGGACTGGGAAAGCTTGAAAGCCGCCTTAGAGGAACGTTTGCGTACCCAAGACAGCCCTCATCACGGCGGCAACAAATGGATCGGGACAGGAGGCACTTCTCCTTTTGGCCATTCGGGATTTCATCCGGGAGGTATTCGTATTGGCGGTGAGTCTTATGGTCAGTCGGCTGTTAAAGTGGCTGCCGAGCGTAATTATAGAGATTACCGGCGGGATGAAACCCTGGGCGTCCGTCAGTTTGAAGTTGCCCTCCGTGGTCTGCGACAGTTTAGCACACGGGTAGATGGGGCAAAAACTGAACTGGATTTAGAAGGAACCATCGACGAGACTTGCCGTAATGCCGGAAAACTAAAACTGGTTTGGACCAGGCCACGAAAAAATGCGGTTAAAGTTATTGTCTTTATGGATTCCGGGGGATCGATGTACAGGTATGCGGATATCTGCAGTCAGCTTTTTACGGCAGTGCATAAAGCTTCCCATTTTAAGGACCTGCAATTTTATTATTTTCACAACTGTATCTACGATTATTTGTATCTGGACGCTTCCTGCAATTCCAGACGTACGATCAAAACCGCAGACCTCATGCATAACTTGGATTCTGAATACAAGGCAATATTTGTAGGGGATGCGGCTATGGCTCCCAGCGAGTTATTGATGGTCAACGGCAATATCTTTTGGGATATGGGCAATGATGAACCCGGAATAACCTGGCTTAAACGATTGGCAGGCAAATTCCCCCATAATGCTTGGCTCAACCCGATTCCCGAAGCACATTGGGATTGGATTCACGGACACCAGACTATTAATATGGTACGCGAAATCTTTCCCATGTTTGAATTGACCCTGGAGGGCCTGGATCGAGCTATTAAAAAGCTTATGGTTCGCAAATAAAATATTTTATTTTAATAAAAGGCTTGGTTTTTTTCTAAAACTGTGGTAATATTTTCAGCAATAGCATATTATTATGTATAACCACATTGCTTTTCTAAAGAACATGAATTCAGTAGGCCTGTAGGACTGTAGGTAAAAAGAGGGGCAAAATAGCCCACGCTTTTGGCTCAATTGAAAATAGGTAGAACAGTTAGGACGGTAGGAAATAAAACTTGGAATTAAAACCTGACTAACCAAATCGATTGAAGAGCTGTTTATCAATCGATTAATTGGTATTACCAATCGAATTAATGAGTTATTAAATGGTTATTTAAAGGTCAGGTATAAACAAGTTTAAAACTCCTATTAGGAGTTTTTTTATTTTATTAACCAAAATATATGTTTTATACATCGATACTAAAAAGGAGAGAGGTAAATGCAAAAAAATAAGTTATTTATTCTAATTACGATAATGCTTATAGCTTTAACCCTTGGTTTATTTACAGCCTGCGGCCAGTCGTCTTCTGCCGGTGCTCAAGGAACGACAAAAGCCACAACTTTAAAGTTGGCTCATTTCTTTCCGGCAACACATCCTGCGGAAACGGATTTGATTCAACCCTGGTCCAAGGCTATAGAAGAGGCCACTGAAGGAAGGATTAAAATAAAAAGCTATCCCGGCAACACTTTATTACAAGCAGATGCTGTTTATGATGGAGTCATCAACGGAATAGCGGATATTGGACTTTCCTGCTTTTCCTATAACCGCGGAACTTTTCCTGTCTTGGAAGTATTTGAACTGCCAGGCATAATATATGCCAATTCTAAAGTTGCCAGCAAAGTGGCCTGGGAAGGTATCAAGCTGTTAAACCCGCAGGAGGTGCAGGATACCAAACTAATGATGGTCTTTACCACAGGTCCCGGGGATTTGTATACTAAAGTCCCGGTCCGCACCTTAAAGGATTTGCAAGGATTGGAAATAAGAGCTACCGGTCTCAGTGCAAAAACCTTGGAAGCTCTTGGCGCTATCCCCGTGGCTATGCCCCAATCCGAGGCTTACGAAGCTTTATCTAAAGGGGTAGTCAAGGGTAATCTGGGTCCGGATGAAGTTCTGCTGGGCTGGAAACAGGCCGAGGTTACCAAATATCTAACAAAAACACCTTTCCTTTACAATACCTTGTTTTATATAACCATGAATCTTGATAAATGGAATGCATTAAATCCTCAAGACCAAAAAATTATTGAAGAGATCAATGAAAAATATTTTGCTGAAGTCGCAGTCAGTCTATGGGATAAACAAAATGAAGAGGCCTTGGATTACGCCGTAGGAGAAAAAGGAATGGAAGTCATCGAACTCTCCCCGGAAGAACAGGCCAAATGGATTAGTTTGGTGGAGGTCGTGCAAGACGAGTTTATAGCCCAGATGAAGCAAAAAGGGCTAAATGGAGAAGAAATCCTTGCCACAGTCAAAGAACTGGCCGACAAATACAACCAGGATTACGAATGATGATTATCCGCCTGAGAATAGACCTGATGCTTGAGGAGGGGGGCAAAAAATGAAACATTTTACCGGCTTGATTCAAGGAATTGCCAAAATACTGGATAAATTGGCCGGAATATGCTTTTTCGGTGTAATGCTGTTGATAATCAGCAATATCCTATTGCGGGAAATTTTTAACCGGCCTATCTTGGGAACCTATGAAATTGTAGGCTTTTTGACCGCCATGGGCATTGGTTTGGCCTTAGCTCACTGTGCTTTGCAAGACGGTCATATAGCTGTTGGAATCCTTATGGAGAAACTTTCCGAAAAAACACAATCTTTGGTGGCAGCTTTAATACAAGGAGTTTCTTTAATCTTCTGGAGCGGCGCCGTCTGGTATCTTATCCGGTTTGGCCAAGATATGAAGGTAAAGGGATTAGTGTCACCCTCGGCGGAAATACCGGTTTATCCCGTGATATACCTGGTGGCTGCAGGTTTATTAGGGCTTTGTCTTGTTCTTTTTCTAAAGTTGCTTGTTTCCTGCCGCAAGCTATTCCGCCTGTTTCCTTCATTTAAACCTTCCTTGAATAAACAGCCATTCAGTATAAATCAGACAAGGAGGGTGGCCAAATGAACGAAGCTTCTATCGGATTGATCGGTATAGCATGTTTTTTCCTCTTGCTGATTTTGCGTATGCCTATTGCTTTTGCCATGGCCATTGTCGGTTTTGCCGGGTTTAGCATTTTAACATCTGTATCATCAGCTTACAACATGGTGGCCACAGAAATATTCAATAATTTTTCCTCATATTCCTTGAGCGTTATCGCGATGTTCGTGTGGATGGGCTTTCTGGCCTATTATTCCGGTATCGGCACCAGTATGTATAATTTTGCCTATAGATTACTGGGTCATATGCCAGGTGGCCTGGCTATCGCCACCCAAGCTGCCTGTGCTGTTTTTGGAGCCATTTGCGGTTCCAATACGGCAACAGCGGCCACAATGTCGGCCATTGCTCTGCCGGAAATGGATAAATATCAATATAATAAGTCATTAGCCACCGCCAGCATAGCCGCAGGGGGAGTAATAGGTATTCTAATCCCGCCCAGCGTCATTTTTATCCTTTACGGTACGGCTACCGAGCAATCAATAGGCGCACTGTTTATGGCCGGAATCCTGCCTGGGTTGCTCTTGACGTTTTTATACATGGCCGTAATATATATACTCACTAAACGTAACCCGTCCTTAGGCCCCACAGGTCCCAAATCCAGTTGGCAAGAAAGAATATCCTCCATCCGGGGCGGCCTGTTGGAAGCAATGATCGTTTTTATTATTTCCGTGGGAGGGCTGTTCAGCGGATTATTTACCCCCACCGAAGCGGGAGCGGTGGGAGCGGGGGGCATATTGCTTGTAAGCCTGCTGGAGAAAAGGATAAACCGGGACAAATTAAAAAAATCCCTGTTGGAAACAACAAGGACAACAGCCATGATTATGCTCATGATAGCCGGGGCCGTCATATTTGGCAGGTTTATGGCTGTCAGCGGAGTTCCTTTTGAATTGGCTAACTGGGCAGGTTCCCTTTCTTTGCCTCCATTTGCCATAATGGGCTTGATTTTGATTATTTACTTAATATTAGGCTGCTTTATCGATGCCTTAGCCCTGGTCCTTTTAACCGTTCCCATTTTCTATCCGGTGGTGGTTGATACTTTGGGTTACGATCCGATCTGGTTCGGGGTGATCATTGTTTTGGTCGTAGGCATGGGGATTATAACCCCGCCCGTGGGAATGAACGTCTATGTCATTAAAGGTATCATGCCCGAAATTCCTTTAGAAACGATTTTTAAAGGAATCTGGCCGTTTTTAGTGGCCATTATCGTCTGCATCCTTTTGCTCATGCTTTTCCCGTCAATTGCTACTTTCTTGCCGAGTTTAATAAGCTAAAATACATTCTTAAGATACGGTGACGTCACAATAAAATTGCCCAATGTAAAAAAGATTCTATTATTCTATTCCTTAAAAGGGCCGGCAATACTCATATGTCCCATTAAGGTTTCCGCTTGTTGCCCATCAAGCAAAAATTGAACGCTGTCTACTGTGTCCAAATCCGTGAGGCTTCGAACAATTTGCTCTATAGTCAACAATTCTTGAAGAGAACCTCCGTTCATGCCTTCTTGGGCAAAATTTACATAAGCAACACCTTCTGATACTTCAACCCCCAGCAGTTTGGCCGTAGGGGGTATTCCTGTCGATAATTCTTTATTCTCCGGACCTTTAATCAGTTCTCTGACCATAGCTTCCTCGAGAGATATATTTCCGTATTCCACTATTCTTTTCTCAGCTATTGTTTTTTCTAATTCTTCATTGCCGGTTTGAACATACTCATTATTGGCAAAATATAGAGCTACTTCTCTTTCGTTTTTTTGCGCTTCCGGGTCAACCACCTGTTCTTCTTGATTTGGAAGAGCTTTATTCTCTGTTGTTTGTGCAGTTTGGCTACAGGCTGCAAAGCCCAAGATCATTACCATGAAAAGAAAATAAGCTAAATATTTTTTCATTTTTGCCGATTCCTTTCTCTTTGTCCAAAAATTCATTACTCAATAAAATTACAAATAAAATAACAATGGAAAAAAATTGGCGTAATTATAATTGAGTTTTTGCCTGTATAATATTAATTAGATTTGTATTAACCAAATAATAGCATTTCTTTGAGGGGGTTTGAAGGAGAGATATGAAAAATCTTTTCGCCCTTATAATGGCCTGCATTCTGGGAATTTTCACCCTGGCAGGATGCGGCGCCAAGATTCAGGATGTCAAGACTCAAGATGAACAAACAAAACAAAATGAAATAGAACAAAATAACAATACAATTCCGGAGATAAATGAAACAATGGTTTTGGAATTGGTCCAGCAGGCCATCCAACACAAGATATATGTGCAAAGGGGAGGGAACTGGTCCGGGGAAGCCGAAACTTTTGATTATAACGGCATGGAATACCGCTATTTCGGTGAAGACTTGGGTACTAGGGAAAAACTTTTAAATTATCTGCAAGAAACCTTTACCCGGGAAGCTGCCGAGGAATTTATCAAGCATTATAATTATATTGAAAACAACGGGAGAATGGCCCAGCCCAACGCCGATGGAGGCAGTATCTTGCAATGGGAAAATGCAGAGGTTACTTTAAGCCAAGATGCCGGCAACTCTAAAGAATATATTTTCAAAGTTCCCTATGGTTTCGAAGATAACCTGCAATTCGAAACTATTTCCATACGGGTTGCTTGGGTACCGGAAACCGGCTGGCGGGTGGCAAGCTGGACGGGCTTATTTGATTGATAAAAAGATTTTTTCCGGCACCATAATTTTTTTTGCGGAAGCTTTGGAAACATAAGGCTGTATCAAACAGGAACCAAATAAGACGCCTCCCCAAGAAAAGACATCTTTTGGCCTCGGCAGAAATCAGAAAGAATTCAGAAAGGAACAATACAATGGACGCACAAATGATCACACTCTTAAATCAAATTTTAGTATTTGCTCTTTTAATGGCCATTGGTTTCACAGCGGTTAAAGTAAAAGTAATAACGAAAGAGGGCTTAAATGCCCTGTCTTTGCTGATTGTCAACATTATTATTCCCGCCTTGATATTTAGTGTCACAGCCGGAAGCGGGGTTACGATTCGAGAGTTCCTGATTAGCGGCAGGATAGCCTTAGGGGTTATCTTGGCTTATAGCCTGATGATGCTGGCCAGTTTCGGTTTAAGCAAATTGTGGAAATTCGAAGAAAGAACAGCCAATGTTTTTATGGCCGTAGCCACTTTTGGCAATATGGGTATCATAGGTATACCTTTACTGCTGGCTACCTTTAAAGACCCGGTGGTTAATGTCTGTATATCGGTTTATACCATATTTGATCAAGGCCTTCTCTGGACAGTGGGCGTTTACTTATGTAGCCGACACCAAAAGAAAAAACAAAACTTTGCCGGCGCTATTAAAAACATGATTAACCCAATTACAGTGGCCGTAATACTAGCCTTTATCGTACTGTTTTGCCAAATCCCAATACCAGGTTTAATAATGGATACAATTACAGGAATCGGTAACATGACCAAGTATTTAACTCTAATTTATATCGGAGGAACGCTGGCATTCGTGTCCGTAGCCAATATTAAACACAAGCCGAGCCTTTTCATGATTGTTCTGGTTAAAATGTTGATGTTGCCTGTTATCGTTTATATTTTACTGGGCTTTTTCTTGCCGGATTTGCCCAGAATGATCCTTACTATTATTGTCGGCCTACCATCAATGCCCGTTCTTGCCATAATAGCCAAAACTTATGGTTCGGATGATGAATTCGCAGCCAGTGCGGCTTTTGTTACAACACTGGCCTGTTTAATAACTATACCTTTAGTTAACTTGGCAACTAGCTTTATTTAATCTTATTTCCGCGATAGGCTATCAAATCTAACAACATCCGGACATAATTCTCGATCATCCAGGCCATAGGATCATGCTGACAATCAGGGTTTTCTCCGTCAAAATAATCTGTTTTCGGACTTAATCCAAAGTAATCCATGATTCTGGCTAGAATTTCCTTGCCGGCGCGCGCAGCCTGAGGGGGAGAAATAAGCCCCCAATTCATTTGATCCAACAAATGGATATAAAGGGTACTAGGTACCACAAGATTCTCGTCCCGATCGAGACAGGCCAAATCATATTCAAACCCCGTATATTCTAAAGGGGCGAGCTGTTTATTCGAATATCTTTTCCAAAGGCTTTCCGCATCCAGACCAAATCTTTTAAAACGTTTCAGTATACTGAACTGGGTTTGGGGACTCATTCCGGTTTCCAAATACAAGGCCTCTTTAACAGCGGCTTTAACGGTTAAACCGATCAGTTCCCCCAATTTGCTATGTTTTCCGGCATAAAACAACTTTACACTCGAACCGCTGTTGGCAATAATAATCGTCCCGTCCGTACCGGAACCGGTCGCCAATCCGTTAGAATAGCAGCTGCCGGCCATCAATTCCTGTAAAGCGGCTGTTTTGGCTTCCGTACAGGTGACCATAGCCCGAACCAAAGTTTCTTCCGGCATATCGGCATTGATATATAATAATATATTTATTGTTCCCGGCGGCAAGCTTATCACTTCACCCCGGCGTTCATGAAAACTGGCCGGATCACCGACCCGACCGCCGTTATAATCAATACCCGCTGTAACAATTGCCGTCACACTCAAATCTTCATAGGAATCAGTCTTAAGAGCAGCGTTTTCCATACTAGCTGCCGTTAACAAACCGGCTGAGCTTTGGGGCTTAAGGCCGAGCTCTGTGGCCACTAAAGACATATGCTCCCGGTAATTGCCGGGATGGATGTCCGTTTTAAGACCCAGGCCCGAATTAATATTATGATTGAATACTGCCGTGAGATCCTCTCTGTAGCCGCCGTTTAAATGGGAAGTACTCAAGACCTTACGAGAACCCTTGAAAGTAATGATAATGCTATTTTGACGACGATGGATTTCATCGAAAGTTTCCAATGTATATAAAAGCAAATCATTCATCTCCAATACTCTCTAATATATCCTGAGAACTTGGTAAACAGATCGCTCCCTGGGCAGCCATTTCAGCAAACAACTTTTCCGCTTCTCCACCGGTAAAATCATACTGGCCTGCTTGAGCGGGGGCTACGATCAATACCCTTTTTCCGTAAATCCGTAGGGCTTCCGCCGTCTGCTGAAGGTTAGCCAAGTTCCCCAGACCAAAAGGAACAGGGAGGACGATGATTACATCCGCTTTTTGAATCAAATCCGCATTCGCTTGAAAAGCTGCCTGCCCAATAGGGGCGAAGGGAGCTTCCTCAGCAACTTCCAAATGTAATTCCTTGGCCTTTTTCCAATCGGAATCGCCGATATTTAATACACCGCAGCTAACAGAATAGCCGGCTTGATAAAGATGTTCCATTAAATACTCACCGCTGCCGCCGCCGCAAATCAAATGGATCTTTAATTTACGGGTTTTTTCTTTTTTTTCTTTTAATTTACTAAGCGGAATAATATTGAAACGCCCTGTGATTTCATTGGCGGCAATAGCCACCTCAATGCAATAGCTTTCCCGGATGTTTTTGGGGGTAAGCACTTCGGCCGGATCACCGTAAGCAACAATCCGGCCTCGGTTAAGCAAAATAATTTTTTGGCTAAACTGGGCTGCCAAGTTTAAATCGTGCAATACGGCTATGACAGTTAACCCCTGAGTCTTATTCAGTCTCTGCAGTAATTCCAGCAAATCCAACTGATGCAGAAGATCCAAATGGGAGGTTGGTTCGTCAAGAAGAAGTACCTTGGGTTCTTGGGCTAAGGCCCTGGCTACGATAACCCGTTGTTTTTCTCCGCCGCTTAGTTCATTGATCAACCTATCCCTTAGATGCCAAATATTGGTCAGTTCCATAGCCTGACGGGTAATCGCCAAATCCCGTTCCGAATCCCCCTGAAATCTCTTTTGATGAGGCATTCGGCCCATAAGAACAGTTTCCCAAACTGAAAAGGAAAAATCGCCCGCAGTTTCCTGGGGAACAACAGCCATCTTGCGAGCTAAATTTTTTTTCTTGATTTTAAAAATATCCTGGTTTTCCAACAGGACAACTCCTTCTTGCGGAGAGTATTCGGCGCTAATATTTTTGAGCAAAGTGGACTTACCCGATCCGTTGGGACCGATGATGGAAACAAAACTCCCCTGGCTGATTTCCAGGCTCAGCCCCTCCAAAATATTTTCCTTGGTATAGCGAAAGGTAATTTTATGTGCCGCCAAAGAAGGAATCATGGTTAGACCTCCTATTGATTAAGGGCTTCTTACAAACTGACCGCTTTTTTCTTTTTCAGTAAATAAATAAAGAAAGGTCCGCCAAACAGAGCAGTAATAATGCCAATAGGAATTTCCAAGGGTTCAAAAAGCGTCCTGGCCAAAGTATCCGCTACCACCATAACGGTGCCACCGAGCAAAAAAGAGAAGGGGAGAAGGATTCTATGATCCGGCCCGGCCAAGAGCCTTGCTATATGAGGGATAATTAATCCTACGAAGCCTATAGTGCCGCAAATGGCGACAGCTCCCGCCGCCGTAAGGGAAGCGGCCAGCAACAGGATAATCTGTATTTTTCTTAAATCAATTCCTAAATGCTGGGCAGTGCTGTCCCCAAAAACCATGGCGTTTAGTTCTTTAGCCATGCTAAACAAAATTAAAACACCGACGAATATTAAAGGGGCGGCAATCAGAACATGTTGCCAGGTTCTGTTCGCAAAACTTCCCATAAGCCACAAGAATATTCTTTCTATTTTTTCGGCATTAATAACCATCAAAAAAGACATGATGGCCGACATAAAAGAATTAAGAGCGACTCCTGCCAATAAGAGGGTAGAAGCTACAATCCTGTTGTAGCTTTTGGCCAGAGAATAGACAATCCAAGTAGTAAGCAATGCTCCCAAAAAACTGAACAGGGGAATTCTCATCAAACCCAAAGCTCCGGCTGTGCCGCTCACAATACCGACTGTTGCGCCCAAAGCAGCACCCGAAGAGACGCCGATTACATAGGGATCGGCCAGAGGATTCTTAAAAAAAGCCTGAAAAGCACCGCCTGTTACCCCAAGGGCACCACCCACCAAAGCGGCCAGAATAACCCTGGGCATGCGCAAAGACCAGATAATGGTCTGAGCGACAGGAGAATACTGTTCAAGGTCAATCCAATTCTTTAATACCGGCATACGGCCGAAAATGATGGCCGCAGCTTCCCGGAAAGAAATATCCGCCGGTCCGATTGTAAAAGAAAATATACAGATTAAAACTAAAACCAAGCAATGGATGAGCAGTATGTATTTCCACTTTTTTCTTTTAATCAATAAACCCATTTATTACCTCTGAATAAAACTTATTATTTAACGATATTATTAGCCAGACCTTCAATCGTTAAAAGCTTCCGGATGAAGCATTTTGGCCATTTGTTCCAAGCCTTCTATCACCCTGGGTCCGGGTCGGCTGATCAAATTATCGTCAATGACATAAACTTTATTGTTTTGCACCGCTTTTAATGCTTGGTAACCGTTCCTGCGCATAATATCCTGCGGGGTATGGCTGTGGCTGTTGATAATATATATGTCGGGATTTTCTTCCAATAATCTTTCTACACTAAAAGTATAATAGCGTTCATTGCTGTCAGCAGCAATATTTATTCCACCGGCAGCCTCAATAACATTATGAATGAAACTTGAAGTACCGGCCGACATCAGCGGATCATCCCATACTTCGAAAAACACTTTAGGTTTGGCCAGACCTTGAACCTTTTCCGCAATCTCCTTCATCTTAGCCTTCATATGATCGGTAAGCTGCTCGGCTTCTTTTTCTTTGCCGGTTAAAATCCCTGCCAAGCGGATATTGGTTATGACTTGTTCAATAGTATCCGCATCCAAAGCCACAACTGTAATCCCAAATTCACCAAGTTTTTGGATAATATCCTCCTGAACACCGGCTGAAACAAACACTAGATCCGGTTCTTTGGAAGCTACAAGCTCAATATTTGGATTTTCAAAACCTCCCATTTTTTCTTTGCTTTTGGCCTGCTCAGGGTAGTCGCAATATTCAGAAACGCCTATTATTTGCTGATCAAGACCCAAGGCAAAAAGAAGTTCGGTAAGGGCAGGGGACAAAGAAACAATCTTAGTCGGGTTTTCAGGGATTATTATCTCCCGGCCTAAACTATCCTTAATGGTTGCTTTCTCTTGCTGCTGCGCCTTTTGTTCCTGAGAAATACAGCCTGCGGCCAAACAAAACATAACCAGCACTACTGCCAAAGCAACTATTTTTTTTCTCATTTTTCCTTACCCTCTCCTGAAAGAATTTTGTTTAAATAGGGAAATGAACCAGTGGATTTAGGCCACTGCAAATTAACGATTGGGAGTTTAAAAAAAGAGCCTCTTTTTCAAGAGACTCTCCCATTTTAAAGTCAATTGAATGAAAGCTTGCATCAAACCCCATGCATTTGCTTCCAAACCTAAGGCAGGTCTCCTGGCTTGCGGCTCTTCCTTATCCCCGTCTTCCCAAAACATAAGTTTCAGTGACATAATGGGGACTCGTCCCCGCGAACAGTGGTGGGTCCGCGCCGGCTCATCCGGTCTTCCCTATTCTCTTCATAATAATGAAGCACCTTAGGCTTTTTTGAAATTTTACAATATATTACTTACAACATAAATTAATATTTCACAAAAAGCAGTTTTTGTCAAGCAACAAAAGACTAATTTGTTCCCTTGGCGTCCGGAAGGTCTATTGCAGGTCAAAACGGTCGGCATTCATTACCTTATTCCAAGCGGAGACAAAGTCTTGAAGGAATTTCTCCTGGGCATCATCGCAGGCATAGACTTCCGCAATAGCCCGGAGCTGAGAATTGGAGCCAAAGACAAGATCAACCCGAGTGGCGGTCCATTTTAGTTTCCCTGTGACCCTATCTCGTCCTTCAAAGTAGAGTTTGTCTTCTGAAATAGCTTTCCATTCTGTGCCCATATCCAAGAGATTGACAAAGAAATCGTTGGTTAAAACTCCCGGACGATGGGTGAAAACTCCATGTTGGGATTGGCCATAGTTAATATTCAATACCCTTAAGCCGCCAAGGAGAACCGTCATTTCCGGAGCAGTCAGGGTCAGAAGCTGGGCGCGGTCAAT
>ENA-UPSB01001157-UPSB01001157.1-bioreactor-metagenome-genome-assembly--contig:-NODE-1157-length-33501-cov-5.783502_pt1 | contig 33501 bp, 31 predicted proteins | sample MGYA00238182_ERZ773286 | MGnify/ENA primary metagenome ERZ773286 (study PRJEB29026, sample SAMN07631240) | bioreactor metagenome | isolation source: Switchgrass digestor | place: USA: Dartmouth...
TGCGGCAACGGCCCTACCGCAGACATCTCCTTCACCTGTGCCCGCGACGACCTGGACGCGGCGCTGGAGGTGTGCAACAGCCTGCTGCCGGAGTTCCCGGGCGCCCGGGTGATCTACGACACCGACGTGGCCAAGGTCTCGATCGTCGGCTCCGGGGTCGCCTCCAACTACGGCGTGGCCGCGAAGATGTTCGAGGCCCTGGCCGAAAAGGGCATCAACATCGAGCTGATCACCGGCTCCGAGATCAAGATCTCGTGTCTGGTGCGCGCCGATCGGGCCATGGAGGCCGTGCAGGCTGTGCACGACAAGTTCCAGCTGGGCAAGCTCGCGCCGGTCGTGAAGTAGGAACGGGCCATAAACAGGAGCACATCGAACCGCGGCGGACCTCCGACCAGGGGGTCCGCCGCTTTGCGCGCAGGGGGAGGACCTGGTCGCTCCCTGGGCGGGACACGTCCAGATCCCGATATGTTGATCGCACCCGGGAGAGGACATTGCGCTTGCGCGCCGTAGAAACATAATTGCGCCACGTTGGTCCCCTGAACCGGTGGCCTCATGCTGGCGAGTGAGGAGGAGATCGGTATGGCTGAGTTGCTCACGCCCCAGAGCCTCTTGGAGATGATGGAGGGGAACCGGCGCCTCACGCTGCGCGTGGTGGAGGCGTTCCCGGAGGAGAAGCTGTTCCACTTCAAGCCGGCCGAACCCCTGCGGCCCTTCAGCGAGATGGTGGTTGAGCTGCTGGAGATCGAGGAGGGCTACGTGCGGGGCATCGCCACCGGCGAGTGGGTGCTCGAGCCGGAGAAGTATAAGGGCATCACCACGAAGCAGGCGCTGCTCGAGGCCTGCCAGGCTGTGCGGCAGCGCACCCGGGAGCTGTGGCCGAAGATCACGACCGAGCGCCTGCTGGCGGAGGAGGTCGACGGCTTCTTCGGTAACCAGCCGCAGACCAACCTGAGCCGGCTCATCTACGCCCTGGAGAACGAGATCCACCACCGGGGGCAGGGGTACATTTACCTGCGTATCCTGGGCATCGAGCCGCCGCCCTTCTACGTGCGGTAACATGTGCGGGCCGACCGGATCACCGGTCGGCCCGTCTTGTCACCCTACCGGAACGCCCGGACCGCCTCGGCCAGAACCTCGGCCCCGAGGGCGATCTCCTCCAGTGCCGTGAACTCCGCCGGGTTGTGGCTGAGGCCGTCCTTGCTGGGCACGAAGAGCATGGCGGCGGGGGCCACGCGGGCGACGTACATCGCGTCGTGGCCGGCCCTGCTGGGCATGGCCAGGAAGGGGATTCCCTTGCGCTCGCATGCCTGGGAGAGGTACTCCACCATGTGGGGGTCGAGGGTGACCGGCTCCTCCTCGGAAAGGGTCTCGACCTCGATGGGGAGGGCGCGGCGGGCCGACACCTCGGCCACCAGCTTCCGGAAGCCGCCCGTGACCCGGCCGATGCTCTCCTTGTCGATGCCGCGGATGTCGATGCCGAGTTCCACCTCACCCGGGATCACGTTGATGGAGACCGGCTTCACGCTGAAGACCGTGGCGGTGGCCACCACCGCGTCGCCCACCTCTTTGGCGATCCGTTCCAGGCCCAGCACGAGCTCGGCCGCGGCAACCAGGCCGTCTTTCCGCCGGCCCATCAGGGTGGAGCCGGAATGGGAGGCGAGGCCGCGGACGAACACCTTGTACCGGGACGGCGCGGCAATGTGGGTGACGACCCCCACCGGCTTGCTGGCGAGGAGCAGCTCGGGCCCCTGCTCGATGTGCATCTCGAAGAATCCGGCGATGGGGCCGAAGTCGCACGGGCCGCCCACCAGGTCGTACCCCGCATTCTCCTGAAGCGCCTGGCCGAAGGTGATGCCGTCCCGGTCCGTATACGCCATCAGCTCGTCCGCGGGGATGACGCCGGCCAGCCCCTTCGAGCCCAGGGTCGCGCGGCCCCAGCGGGAGGACTCCTCCGCGGTGAAGTTGACCACACCCACCGGAACGGGGGGCAGATGGCCGTCCTCCTTCAGGGCGCGCACCACCTCCAGGGCGGCGACCACGCCCACCACGCCGTCGAACCGGCCGCCGTTCGGGACGCTGTCGAGATGCGAGCCCAGGAGCAGGGCGGGCCGATCCCAATCCCCCAGGATGGCGGCGATGTTGCCAAAGCGGTCAATGCGCACCTGCATTCCTTCGGCGCGGCAGAGGTCGATCAGGTGGGCACGCGCCGCCCGGTCCGCCGGTGTCAGGGCCAGACGGGTGACGGCTGTAGGACCGGAGCGGCCAAACTGGGCGAAAGCGTTCAAGTCCCGCTCAATGCGGGCGGGCTTAATGGGCACGGGAGACCCCTCCTCACGGGTGGGATAGAGAGGCGGGGCCCTGCGGATCGCCCGCAGGACCCCGTCGCATCTGGCGGTTCGGTTTCGGTGCCCTGCAACTAGATGCCCTGCAACAGGAAAGCGACGATGCTGGCGAGGATCATGCCCGGGGCGTTCCGCTTGGCAACCTCGATCGGGTTGACCTTTGCGATACCGGCCACGATGATCGCAGCGCCGGCCACGGGGCTCATGGACCGGCCGAGGGAGCCGGCCAGCGAAGCCAGCATGCCCAGCTTGGGAATGGTGAGGCCGAAGTTGGCCGCAAACGGGGTCACGGCCTGGTTGAAGGCCAGCGTGGCGGCGTCGCCGGAGCCGCTCAGGATGGCGACGAGCATCGGACCCCACGTGCCGGCGGCGCCGATGGCGCCCTTGGCACCGGTGGCGGCGTTCAGGAGCAGATCGATCAGCCCGACCTGGCTGAGGCCGGCGGCGAAGACGCCGGCGGCGATGATGATGCCGATGATGTCGCCGTACGCCTTGCCCATGCCGTCGAAGAAGCTCTTGGAGACTTCCGCCGGGTTAGTGCGGGTTACCAGCAGGGCGAGGATCGTACCGATGACCATGCAGGCGGGGACCGTCAGGCCCCAGTCCTTCATCGCCGGGACCGTGGCGCCCAGGACGAGCAGAACCAGCGGCACGATCGGGACCAGCGCGTAGAGCGGGTTGACCTGGAAATTGGAGGCGTTGTCATCGACCTCGGCCTGGTAGCCCCGGTCTTCCTTCCGGATGATCGCCAGGACAGCCAGCATGACCGCGCCGATCAGGCCGCAGATCACGGTAGTCACCGTGACGGACTGAATCGCCTCGACCACCGAGATCCCCGCCATGTCGGCGACCATGACGGCGTGGGAGCTGCCGGGGCTCAGCACGGAGCCGAACGTGCCGGCGAGAACGGCGGCGGCGGCCACGGCCGGATGGATGCCGGCCGCCATGAGAACGGGGATCAGGACGGCGCCGACGGCAGCGCTACAACCGGCAGCGCTGGGGAGGGCGATGTTGATCAGGAAGGTGGCCATGGTCGTCGCGGGGATCAGGATCGGGCGGAGCTTGGCCACACCCTTGGCGACCAGGTGCACCAGGTGCAGGTCGCACTTGGTGAGCTTCATGACGTAGGCAAAGCCCATCACGGAGCAGATCGCACTGATCAGGCCTGCGTTGGTCATGGAGCTCTGGAACTGGGCGAACGCCTTCATCGGCTGCAGAGAGATGATAGCCATCAAGAGGCCCGCGGTGAAGAGAACCAGCCGTGTCTCGTAGCGCTTCAGGATCGCATAGATGGTCAGAGCAACGATCAGGACACCAATCCATGGCAACATGCGCGACCACGCTCCTTGCGGGGAGTGTACAGGGAATCAGCGGGCCGTCACCGAACCGCCGCGATCACCCATCCTTTCAAGCCGACGCGTACTCCTGGATCAGCGCGAACACCACGTCCACAGCGCGCTCCAGTTCCGCAACCTCGATGCTCTCGTTCAGGCTGTGGGCGCCGCGGTAGCCGGTGCCCAGATTGCAGGCGGGAATGCCCTTCGTATTGAAGATGTTGGCGTCGCTGCCGCCGCCGGTGGCCCGCAGGGACGGGCTCAGGCCCGCACGGCGGATGGCGGCGGAGGCACGCTGCAGCACCACGTGGTCGGGCTTCAGGTTCACGGGCCCGTAGGCGAACTGGATGTCTGCCTCCACCCGGGCGCCGAACTCGGCCGCGGTGCGCTCGAAGACCTCGGTCATGTGCCGGATCTGGGCCTCCATCTTCTCGGTCACCAGCGAGCGCACGTCGCCCTTCATCTCGAAGGTCTCCATGACAACGTTGGTGGCCTTGCCGCCCTGGGCCAGTCCGAGGTTGGCCGTGGTCTCCTCGTCGATGCGGCCCAGCTTCATGCGGGTGAGGGCGTGGGCGGCCACCACCAGGGCGTTGATGCCCTTTTCGGGTTCCACGCCACCGTGCGCCGCCTTGCCGATGACCCGGTAGGTCACCTTCGTCTGGGCCGGCGCCTGGTTGATGATCGAACCCACCGGCGTGGAGGAGTCGATGATGTACGCCTCGCGGGCGGTCAGCAGGGAGAAGTCCAGGTTCTTGGAGCCGTTCAGGCCGCCCTCCTCCGCGATGGTGAAAACCACCTCGATGTCGGGCATGGGCACGCCCTCATCGATCGCGCGCTGGATGCCTTCCAGGATGGCGGTGAGGCCCGCGGCGTCGTCGGCCCCCAGGATGGTGGTCCCGTCGCTGGTGATCACGCCGTCCTTGATCTGGGGCTTGATGCCGGTGCCCGGGGACACCCGGTCCATGTGGGCGCAGAGGAGAAGCGGTGCGGAACCGCTGGTGCCCTTCCGCCTGGCGATGAGATTGCCCGTCTCCCCGCCGATGCGCTCTCCGGCGTCGTCCCGCTGCACGCTGAAGCCCATCGCCTCCAGCCTGCTCTGGAGCAGGTCGGCCATGCGCCCCTCGCGCTTGGTCTGCGTATCGGTGGTGACGAGGGTCAGGAACGTGTCGAGAATGCGCGAACGCTCGGTCACTGCAGATCACCTCTTGCGGGTTGCCCGCCCGGAGTCAGGAGTCGGCGGGCCGCCCGAAGTATGCTGGTGAGTGTACCAGCGGGTCTTATGGACCCGAAATCGTGCATCGGGAATTGGTATGCTGGGCCAGTATACCCGATTTCAGATATTGCATACCTGGTGCATTACAAGAGTGCGCACCACTGCTTCCCGTCGCGGAACATAGTCCTTGTTGAGGGTGAGGAACTAGCCAAGTTCCCGAAGCAAATGGGCGCACATGGGGGAGGCATGGCGGTGAGGAGGGGGCATAGCCCCCTTCCTCACACAGCCGTGAACCGGACTTCGCTACGCTGGTGGTCCTAGCCCCGTGCGAGGCGCAGGACCGTGCGCACCATGACCTCGACGCCGATGGGCAGGGCCCGTTCGTCGAAATCGAAGCAGGAGTCGTGGTGCGGGGCCGCGATCTCTGTGCCGATCATCATGTAAGCAGCCTTGCCGCCCCGCCGCTGCACCCGGTCCATCATCCAGGCGAAGTCCTCACTGCCGCCCAGGTCACCCGTGGGCAGGATCTTCGTCACTCCCGGGGTCTCCCCGGCCGCCTCGCCGATGATTTCGGCGAGCTCGGGGTCGCTGGTGCCGCCGGCGGCGCTGCCCATCGGCTTCAGCTCTACCTTCACGTCGTACATGGCGGCTGCGGCCCGGATGATCCGCTCGGCCTGCTCCTTCATGTAGGCGTCTATCTCGGTAGTTTCGCCGCGGGTCTCCAGTTTCATGAGCGCAGTGGCTGGGATGATGTTCCGGCCCGAACCGGCCTGCAGGAAGCCCACGTTGATGCGAGAGGCGCCGCCGGCGTGCCGGGAGATGGCATGCAGGTTCAGGGCCGCGGTGGCGGCGGCCAGCAGGGCGTTCCGGCCCTTCTCGGGTGCGGCGCCCGCGTGCGAGGGCACGCCGGTGAAGAGCGCATCGAACTTCGAGGTGGCCAGGAAGCCCGAGCCCCCCGTGATGATCGTGCCCACCTCCCGGGCCTGGAAACCCAGGTGGGCCCCGAGGAGGAAGTCCACGTCGTCGCAGACGCCGGCCTCCACCATGGCCCGGGCGCCCCGCACGCCCTCCTCGGCGGGCTGGAAGATCAGCTTGATGGTGCCCCGCAACTGGGGCTTCAGTTCGGCGAGGAGCGCAGCCACCCCGAGGCCCATGGAGACGTGGCCGTCGTGACCGCAGCCGTGCATCGCCCCGGCGTTCTGGGAGGCGAAGCCCTCACGGTTCGGCCGGTGATCAGGATCAGCGGATTCGGTGCTGTCGAGCGCGTCCATGTCGAAGCGCAGTGCGACGGTGGGACCCTCGCCGCAGCGCAGGATGCCCACAACGCCGGTATATCCGCCCGCCATCTTGCGGGCGATCTCGGGATTCGCACCCTGGGCGATGGCCCGCTCCAGGTGTCGGTCGAGTTCGGCCTGCGAGGGCAGGCCCGCCATGTGGGCGGGGTCGTGCACTTCAGGTCCGTAGTTCACTTCGTAGCCCAGGGAGGTCAGCCGTTCCACTACCAGGCTGGCCGTTCGGAACTCTGTCCAGCCGCTCTCGGCGTGGGCGTGGAGGTCCCGGCGGGTCTGAACCAGTTCGGGCGTGAGCTGCCTGACGCGAGTCGAGAGATCCAAGTGCGACACCTCCTGAAGTCCAGTGTCCTACAAATGGCGCTGATCCGGTACTGTCCATGAGGAGAATGTGCGGGTGACGAAATTGGTCATGGTACTTCTGGTCAATGGTTGCGCGAAATCAAGCCGAACTATCCAGTGCGGATCAGTCCGACCGCACACCCCACCTGGCGCGCACACCACCAATTGGACCAGGCGCCGCCTGAGGCCGGCCTTGCGTCAGGGTGGTAACTTATGCGACAATATAGTGGAATTAGGGGGTGGGATGTATGAAGGAACAGATCACCCGTACTGAGGTACACAGCCCATCGGGACGCCCGTACTTCATCGAGGTGTCCGATGCGGGTTATGTCGCCGTGTACGACGGCCAGGGGCGCCGGATGCTCCGCGTGAACCTCAAGGGCATCAGCGCCAAGGCGATGGTCCGCCGCATCCGGGAGAACATCGAGACTGGCGCGCCGGCGTACCTCGCCGGCTGGCCGCCCAAAGACGTGGACCGGATTCTGACGGAGTACGCCATCGCGTGCGAGCGATGAGCGATCGGCATATACGGGGAGTTAAGCAGTACGGGGCGTCGCCGCAGGCGGCACCCCGTACGCCGCTCCTTGCCAAGGATTCCCCATTCCGGTACAATCACTACGGTAAGTTCTGGGACTGCCTACGTACCAAAAGGGGAGGAATACATCGTCCATGGAGCGCAGCTTTGTCATGGTCAAACCGGATGGTGTCCAGCGGGGTCTGGTGGGCGAGGTGATCAGCCGGCTCGAGCGCCGCGGGCTGAAGCTGGTGGCGGCGAAGCTGATGCGGGTCTCCCGGGAACTGGCCGAAGAGCACTACGCCGCCCTGCGTGACAAGCCGTTCTTCCCGAGCCTGATCGAGTTCATCACCTCGGGGCCCGTGATGGCCATGGTCTGGGAAGGGCCGAACGCCATCGCCACCATCCGCAAGACCATGGGTGCCACCAACCCGGCGAACGCCGAGCCGGGCACCATCCGTGCCGATTTTGCCTGCGATGTCTCCTACAACGTCGTTCACGGTTCGGACGGCCCCGAGAGCGCCGAACGGGAGATCAAACTCTGGTTCGGCGACGTGGAGCCCTCCTGGGAGCGGGACATCGACCGCTGGGTCTTCCCGCAGCGCTGACGGACGCGCACAAGGGCGCTGGTGATTGCCCGGGCAATCACCAGCGCCGCATGGTATGTCCTGCTCCCTGGGGGCCTACTTTGTGGTTTTGGGGCCCCGCCGGCCGGGGATGATCAGCACCTGGCCCGGCGTGAGCTGGTACGGCTCCTGCAGCTTGTTGGCCCTGGCGATGGCCCCCGGCGAGGTGCCGAACTTGCGGGCCAGCCGCCAGAGGCTGTCGCCCCGCCTGACCGTGTAGATGGTCTGGCTCTCCCGGGGGAGGAGGGAGCAGGGGACGTAGACGTCCACGAAACCGTCTTTGGTTGCGGTGACCACCTCGCCCTGCGAGGTCGGTCGGGCCGCCACCAGGCCGCCCACGTAGAGGCGGCCCAGCTCTTCCAGCCGACTCTCCCGCCCCACGGCCATCACCTGGTAGAGGTACATCGTCTGCGCCCCCGAGGCGCCGGCGACCACCTCCGCCTGGCCGTCGTCGTTCACGTCGTCCAGGCTGATGGAGCGGAAGTAGGCGTTGGGGTAGAGCAGGGTCTGGCAGACGGCCGTGAGCCCGTCGGGAGTCAGGGCGTAGAGGAGGACGTTGTCGCGCGTGCCTACGGCCACCGTGCCGGGTCCGTCGGGATCGATCTGGCCCGCCGCAAGCGAGAGGGCGTCCTTGGGCAGGCTTACCTCCGCCAGGAGCGCATAGGTATCGCCGGTCCAGTGGTAGACCTTGAGCTCCCGGCCGGCACAGGCGACGATCTCGGGGACGCCGTCCAGGTCCAGGTCACCCGTGGTCACCAGGAGAAGGCGCCCCAGGCCGCCGCCGCGCCACCGTCGGTGGTACTGGTTCTCCATTCCTCCCTTGTCCTGTGGTCCTTGCTCCGCCATCCGAGCCCCACCTCGCGTACAGCAATAGGGGCTCCTGGATGCTTCAGCCCCTGTAACACCAGCTTATGTCACCAGAAAGGGAGGCGTGCGTCGCATGACCGAGAAGAAGGTTCGCCTCGCCATCATCGGCGGCACGGGGGTGTACGACCCCCGCATCCTGGAGGACATCAGGGAGGAGGTCGTCACCACCCCTTACGGGCAGGCCATGGTGCGGATCGGCACCTACCAGGGTGAGCCGGTGGCCTTCATGGCGCGCCACGGCGTGAATCATTCGGTGCCGCCCCATCTCATCAACTACCGGGCCAACATCTACGCGCTGAAGATGCTCGGGGTGGAGCGGGTGATCGCCACCACGGCCGTGGGTTCCTGCAACCGGAACATGAAGCCCGGCGACTTCGTGGTGGTCGACCAGTTCCTTGACTTCACCAAGAGCCGGGTCTGCACGTTCTTCGAGGGCGGCGATTCCGGGGTGGTCCACACCGACGTCACCGAACCGTACTGCCCCGAACTGCGGCAGGTGCTGATCGATGCTGCCCGTGAGGTAGGCATCTCCGCCCATCCGACCGGCACCTACGTGTGCACCGAGGGCCCCCGCTTCGAGACGGCGGCCGAGATCCGCATGTTTGCGCAGCTCGGGGGGGACGTGGTGGGCATGACCAACGTGCCCGAGTGCGTGCTGGCCCGGGAGGCGGGCCTCTGCTACGCGACCGTCTCGATGGTGACCAACTTCGGCGCCGGCATCTCGCCCACGCCCCTCACCCACGAGGAGGTGCTCGAGGTGATGGCCGCCAACAGTGAGAACCTGAAGAAGCTGCTCTTTACCACCCTGAAGCAGATTCCGGTGGCGCGGGGCTGCGCCTGCGGCCACAATACGGCCCTGAAAGTGTAGGGGGTGACGGCGTGCAGAGCAAGGTCTCCGTATCGACCCTGCGCGACCCCGGCCTGGCGCCTGGCGGTCACCAGAAGATCGACTGGGTCCGGGCGCACATGCCGATCCTGAACCAGCTCGAGAAGGAGCTGGGTGCGACCCGACCGTTCGCCGGCCAGCGGGTGGCCATGTCGATCCACCTGGAGGCCAAAACCGCCTACATGGCGCTGGTTTTCGTCGCGGCCGGGGCGGAGGTCTTCCTCACCGGCTCTAACCCGCTTTCCACGCAGGACGACGTGGCCGCGGCCGCAGCCGAGCGGGGCGTGGTTGTGCACGCCTGGCGGGGGGCGACGAACGCGGAATACCGGGAGCACTTGATCAAGACGCTGGAGGCCGCCCGTCCCACGCTGCTGCTGGACGACGGCGGCGACCTGACGTACCTCCTGCACACCGACTGCGCCCACCTGGGCGAGCAGCTCATCGGCGGCTCGGAGGAGACCTCGACGGGGGTGCAGCGGCTCCGGGCGATGGAGGCCGACGGGGTGCTGCGCTTCCCGATGGTGGCCGTGAACAACGCCCGCATGAAGCACCTCTTCGACAACCGCTACGGTACCGGCCAGTCCACGTTGGAGTCGATCATGCGCAACACGAACCTCTCCATCGCCGGCAAGCGGGTGGTGGTGGCCGGGTATGGCTGGTGCGGCAAGGGCGTCGCCATGCGGGCCAAGGGGCTCGGGGCGCGCGTGATCGTCTGCGAGGTCGACCCGGTGCTGGCCAACGAGGCCCTGATGGACGGGTTCGATGTCATGCCGATGGCCCGGGCCGCCGCCCTGGGCGACATCTTCATCACGGTCACCGGCTGTGAGAAGGTGATTCGGCGTGAGCACTTCGAGGTGATGCGCGACGGCGCCATCCTGGCCAACGCCGGCCACTTCGACGTGGAGGTCTGGAAACCCGACCTGGAGGCGTGGGGCGGGAAGCCCGTCCGGGTGCGCCCCAACGTGGACGCCTACACCGGCCCGGACGGCCGCCGGCTCTACCTCATCGGCGAGGGCCGGCTGGCGAACCTGGCGGCGGGTGACGGCCACCCGGCCGAGGTCATGGACCTCTCCTTCGGGGTCCAGATCCTGACCCACCTCTGGCTCCTGCAGAACCGGGGCAGGCTGGAGAACAAGGTCATCCCGGTGCCGCCGGAGATCGACACCCGTGTGGCGGAGACGCGGCTGCGGGCGCTGGGGGTCGAGATCGACCGGCTCACCCCCGAGCAAGAGCAGTACATCCGGTCCTGGCGGGTGTAGCTCATGGCCCAGCTGTTCGTGCCCCTGCAGGGGGCGTTCGGGCGCGTGGCGGGCTCCGGCGTGAACACGTGGGGCGAGTCGCTGGAGCGGCCCCACTGGCAGGGCGCCGAAATCGGGCTCTGCGACACGCTGCCAGATGTGCTCGGGGCCGTGGCGGAGGCCGAGTACTACGAGTGGGTGATCGGCGTCCACCACCCGGCCTACCGGGAGGGGGGACCGGTCTGGTGCCGCTTCCTCGACCCGGACCCGGCCGTGCGGGCCGAGGCCCTGGAGGTGGCGTACAGCGCCGCCCAGGCCGCCCACCGGCTCGGCGCCCGGTACATCCTGTTCCACTTTCCCTGGCCTGCGCTGCAGATGCCGGGGGTGGACTACGCTGCCCTGGGCTGGGCCTTCAAGGATGCCACGCCGGTCCCTGTGGATGCCTGGCCCGCCGAGGCGGCGCTCTACGACTGGAGCCGCCGCTGCTTCGAACGTTTCGCCGAGATCCAGGAGCAGGAGCGCATCCGGGTGGTGCTGGAGATCGACGGGCCGAACCCGTACTTCTTCGATGGCGAGCTCTACAGCAAGCTGTTCGGCGAGTACCCCGACCTCTCGCTCTGCATCGACACCGGCCGCCTGGGGATCCTCGCGCACACCCACGGGCAGGACCCTGTGGCCCTCGCCCGGCGCTGGCTCCCCTGGGCCCGGCACCTGCACCTGCACACCTCATGTTGGGACGAAAACGACCGCTTTCACACCCACCTGCCCACCACCGGCGACCACACCGCCGACCGCTGGCCGCAGGTGACCCCGGCGGCCGACATCGCCCGGATGGTGGTGGAGGCGCACCCCCGGGCAATCGTGGTGCTGGAGCACGACCCGCGTGCCGTTTCGCCGGAGGAACTCGACGCCTGCCACGCCTGGGCGGCGGAACTGGCGGCGGAGGAGTCTGACACGCCCGGGCGGGCGGAGGGTGGCCCCTGACCTGCCACCCGAGGCTCTGGGCACCGCATCGGCGGCAACGCATCACCGCCCCGCTTCGGTCTGCGCACCGAGGCGGGGCGGTTTTCACCGACAAGGGCGGGATGCGGGTTCGCCTCGGACAGAGCGGGGTCGACGCCGACCCCGGGCAACGACCGCCGAAATAGGGGGCAAAATTTCCCTGCATTTTCCGGCGAGCAGGGGGCTCGCATTCCCACTGTCCGCGTCCCGAAACTCTCCCCGGGCGGGCGGGTTCGGCAGGTTTCGACGCATTTGTCGGCGAGTTCGACGGCGATCGACAGGCCGCGTCTGGTCCTACTGGCGGTGAGATGGGCTGAGAAGCCAGATAGGGGGAAGGTTTTCCCGCTATCCGCCCGAAAATATGGTGCCCATTTTCCCTGGATATTTCTGGGGCCAGCGCCAAGACCGCGTCGACGTGGCTCCGTCCGCAGCGTGGGACGGGGGTGCCTGCATCGAGGGGGTCAGAGCCAGCCCTGCCGTTCCACGGCGTCACGAGACTGCCATAACCCTGTCTGCAAGGCCTTGCGGCGAACGGTGGTCGCTGCGCAAAACCGCATGTCCCTGTCCGGATGTTTCCTGCTGCATGGGAAAACCGGCCCTCAGGTCCGCTCTGCGGACGCCTGAGGGCCGGTTGGCATCAAGCTCAAGAGCCACTGCCGAGCGCAGTGGCCCCGGCACGGCACGAGAAAGAGCACTCGGGGAAGCCTAACAGCCACGCCCGCCCAGGCGCTCCTGGAGGGTGGCGATGAGTTCGGCGCTCTGTTCCTTCCAGGGGCGGTCGTCGCGGAAGGTGACGGGCTCGCAGACCGTGATGGTCCGCGCCTTGGTGTCGATGTAGAGGGGCACGAAGGGAATGTGCCTGCCCGTGGCCCGGTGGTAGAACCGGTCGAGGCCGAGGAAGCCCTCGTAGAGTTCGGAGATCTCCGCGTCGGTGCTGGCGTAGTCCTTGTCGGGGAAGATCAGCAGGTGCTCGCCCTGGACGAGCGCGTCGGTGCTTTCCCGGAAGGTCTTGCGCACGTGGGCCGAGCCCCGGTAGACGGGGATGCACCGGGCCGAGCGGTAGAGCCACGAGAGCCCGTAAGAGGCGAACCACGCCGCCAGCGTGGCCTTCCAGCGGGGCCAGCCGTAGCGTGCGCCGAACGTGATCTCCCGGAGGTGGTCGTAACAGGCCCTGCGGTCGCCGAAGACGGCCAGGCCCCACGTGCGGACCGGGACGGGGAGCCAGAGCAGGTTGAGCACGATCCCGTAGATGTCCGCGTGGCGGCAGAGGTAGACGGCGGGCGCTACCAACCGCTCCGGGTGGACGACGCGGTAGCGCGGGGTGACGAGGCGCACCACCGCCCTGCAGAAACGAACAAGCGGTCCGTAGCCGTGCATTGTGCGTTCCCTCGATTCAGTGCTCACCCTTGAAGAGCCAGCGGGGGTGGATCTGGTACCCGATTATGGCGAGGACAATGTCTGCGACCAGCTTGACCCATACGGCGGTCCAGCCGGTGGCGCTGTGGATGGCGAGCACCACCAGGTAGGAGGCCAGCATCTGGCCGGCGATCAGCAGGTAGTACTTGGCGGTGGCGTCGGTCATGTTCCGCTCGGTGCGCACCCGGAAAAGCCAGTGGAGGAGGAGGCGGGTGAGGGAGCCCACGGCGGCGCTGACGATGCTGGCGGCGAAGATGCGCCCAGCCGGGCCGGTCCCCCGGAGCCACACCAGGTCTGTCCACGCGAACGCCGCCAGAGCCGCCACCGCCGAAAGGGCACCCGCCAGGGAGTAGGTGCCCAGATGGCTGATGAGTACCTTGAAGATCGGCCACGAGTCGCGCAGCGTGCGGTAGTGCGTTCCCGCGTTCTTGTCGAAGTACAGCGTCTGAATCGGCATCTCCGCCATGGGGATGCCCTGCTTCATGGCCTGGACCAGGCAATTGGTCTCGTACTCGAAGCGGTCGCCGGCCACCTCGGTCGCCCAGCGCCAGAGGCTGGCCGGCAGTGCCCGCAGGCCCGTCTGGGTGTCGCGGAGGTAACGGCCGTAAAGCAGATGAAAAGCGCCGCTGGTCAATCGGTTGCCGAAGCGGCTGCGGGCGGGCACGATCTTCTGGTTGAAGTCCCGAATCCCCAGCACGTAGGCGTCGGGGTGTTCTGCGGAAGCCCTGGCCATGCCGCACACGTCCTCCACCGCGTGCTGGCCGTCCGCATCGACCATGATCACGCGGCAGTACACTTCCTGCCAGCCCTGTTGCAGGCAGTGGCGCAGGGCGGTCTTCAGGGCAGCCCCCTTGCCGCGGTTCACCTCATGGCGCAGCACCACACATTCCCGCAGTTCGGCCAGGCTGGCAAAGATGCCGGCGGAGGCCGGGCTACTGCCGTCATCCACAACCACAATGCGCTGGAACCCGCGCTCCCGCAGGGCCTGCACGTACTTCACCAGGGCCGGCGGGGGCTCCAGGGCCGGTATGATGATGATGCTGCTTGCGTTGTGGAGACTGGCTGCTTCGGCACAGTTCAAGTGGTGTTCACGCTCCCGTATGGTTCGGGCTTCCGGTCCTTGCCGAATAAAGCCTGTGGAGGTTATTAGTTCGCAACGGCCTGCGGGCGTTCCTGCTGCCCCGCCTCCGACCGGCCGCTTCTCCCCCACAGCATCCCCCGCTTTTCCTCCCAGGGTGCGCCCGCAGGTCGCCCTTGCCCCGCCTGACGCGGGTCGGGTACACTAGACCTGACATTGGGCGGGACTTCCAACTGTTCCTACCCGCACTCCACCACGAGGAGGAGAGCTTGATGGAGCGGCTTCTGATCGAGGGCGGCACCGTGCTCACCATGGCGGGCCCGGAGGCCGTCTATGCGGACGGCGCGGTGCTGGTCGAGGACGGGCGCATCGTCTACGCCGGCCCCAGGAGAGGGGCGCCCGAGGTGAAGGGCGCACGCCGCCTGGACGCGACGGGCCAGATCGTGATGCCCGGCATCGTCAACACGCACTGCCACGCCGCAATGACCCTCCTGCGGGGCTACGCTGACGACATGCGGCTGATGGAGTGGCTGCAGACCAAGATCTGGCCGGCCGAGGCCAAGATGACGGCCGAAGACGTGTACTGGGGAACGGCCCTCGCCGCCTACGAGATGCTCTCCGGTGGCATCACGACCTTCCTCGACATGTACTTCCCCGCCGATCCGGTGGCCCGCGCCATTCAGGACACCGGCATCCGGGGCATCGTGGCCCGCGGGATCATCGCCGTCGGGGGGCCGTCCGAGGCGCTCTCGCGGCTCGAGGAGAGCCGGGAGGCCTTCCACCGGTGGAACGGCAAGGCGAACGGCCGCATCACGTTCATGGTGGGCCCCCACGCGCCCTACACCTGCCCGCCCGACACCCTCGTGACCTGCGCCGAGCTGGCCGATGAGCTGGGCATCGGCATCCACATCCACCTCTCCGAGACCGCCGGCGAGGTGGAGGAGGCCCGGAGGCAGTGGGGCAAGACCCCCATCCGGCACGTGTACGACCTCGGACTCATGCGGGGACGCCACGTGGTCGCCGCACACTGCGTCCACGCCACCGATGACGACATCGCCATCCTCGCCGAGACCGGCACCGGCGTCTGTCACTGCCCTGTGTCGAACCTGAAGCTGGCGTCCGGCCGCACGCCCGTCAGCAAGATGCGCCGGCAGGGCGTGGCCGTCGGTTTCGGCACCGATGGCGCCTCCTCGGAGAACATGCTGCACATCCTGGGCTCGGAGATGCGCATCGGCGCGATTCAGGCGAAGGAACTGGAGGGAGACCCCGCCGTCTTCACCGCCTACGACGCCGTCTCCATGGCCACCATCGAGGCAGCCCGGGTGCTGGGGATGGACGCCGAAATCGGCTCGCTGGAGCCGGGCAAGCGGGCGGACATCGTCCTCATCGACACCGAGCGGCCGCACCTCACGCCGAACCACGACCTCTACGGTCTCATCGCCTATTCGGCCCTGCCCAGCGATGTGACCACGACCATCGTGGACGGCCAGATCGTCTACGAGAGGGGCCGGCTCATGCGGATGGACGGGCGGGAGATCATGGCCAGGGCCCGCGAAGCGGCGGCCCGCATCGTCAAGCCGTAGCGCCGGCTCGCCCGCGACGGGCGCACGCAGCGTCAGGGGCCGTCCCGGAGGCGCATTCTGCCTTCGGGACGGCCCCTTCGCGACATATTGCGCGCCAGAGCCGGAATCGGGGAAAGGAGAGAAACATATTCGACAAGTCTGTACAAATATCCAGGTTCCTGTTATCATCGACTCGGCGAACCTGACTCTGGACGCGGCTGCGGCATTCGCCGGCACGGCCAGGCCCCGCGGGGGTGCAGCTTCGGTGACGACTGCGATCCTGTCGCTTCAGCGCGTGCGCAAGGCGTTCGGCGGGCGGGCGGTCCTGAGCGACGTCTCCCTGACCGTCCAACCGGGGGAGAGGGTGGCGCTGCTGGGCCACAACGGCGCCGGCAAGAGCACTCTCCTGCGGGTGGCGACCGGCCTCCTGCCTTTCGAGAGCGGGCAGGTGGCCGTGGCCGGGCACCCGCTGCCGGTCCGGCACCGCGAGGCGAAGCGGCTGGTCGGCTACCTGCCGGATGTGCCGCCGCTCTACGAGGCGCTGACGCCGGTTGAGTATCTGGAGTACGTCGCGGCGCTCTGGCGGATTCCCGCGCCCGTCGCCCGGGAGCGCGCGGCCGCCTAATGCGCCAGAAGGTGGGGCTCATCTCTGCCTTCCTGCGTGAGCCCCCGTTGCTGCTCCTGGACGAGCCCTTCTCCGGCCTTGATGCCGAGGCGTGCGCGCTCACCATCCGGCTCCTGCGGAACCTGGGCCGGGACCGCGCCCTCCTCGTGGCGACCCACGACGTGGCGTTGGTGGAGCAGGTGGTCGGGCGGGCGGTGGTGCTGCGGGAGGGCCGCGTGGTGGCCGACTTTGCGGTGCGGCCCGGCAGCCTCGTCCGGGACCTGGAGCAAGCGGTGCACCGTCCGGCGGAGGCGGGCCTGTGATGGGCGCGGCGCGGGTCGTTTGCCGGCAGCACCTGCGGTCCCGCTGGTGGCTGGGGCACGGCGACCCCCGGCGTCGCCTGCGGACGGCACTCGGGCTGGTCGGGGCGGTGCTCCTCCACAGCGCCGTGCTGCTCGGGTGGCGCCCCGCGGCGGATGATGCCGGCGCCCTCGCGGGGCTTCTCGGCTCAGCTGCAGCGGCATATGCCCTCGCGAGGGGGGCGCGCGGCTGCCTGCAGCTGCTGGACTCCCCCGCGGACGGGTACGTGCGCACGCTGGCTCCCGTGCCCCGCTGGCCGTCCCGGCCGGACCCTCCTCGGGACGTGGCTGTATGCGGCGGGGGAGATGCTCTCCTTGCTGTCCGCGGGAATTCTGGGGCTGGCACTGGCGGGGCGGACGGCGGCACTGGTGGGCTACATCGCACTGCCGCTCCTGGGGCTGCCCACCGCTGCCCTCGGCCACGCGGCGGCGGCGTTGGCCCTGCGCTGCCTTGGGCAGGGCCTCACCCGCCTGGCGGTGAGGGGCCTCCAGTACGCCGCGCCTGCGGCGCCCCTCCTGGCCTCGACGGCTGGGTTCCGCCTGGAGGGGTGGTTTGGCTGGTGGGCGGCCTCGGGCCCGGCCGCGGCGGTGGGAACGGCGGCGTCCCTCGCACTGGGCCCCCTGCTGGTGGGATTGGCGGCGCTGGCCACCCCGGCGCGCGCGGGCGCGGCGCCGGGGGAAGGCGGCCCCGGGGGGAGCGCCCTGAATCCCAACGGCTTCCGGGCCCTGGTGCGCAAGGAACTGCGGCTCATCACCCGGGACCCGCGCAGCTGGGGGAGGCTCCTGGGCGGCCCCATCGCCACCGGGGCCGTGTTCCTCGGCATCGTGTACCTCAACCCGCTGCTTGCGGAACCCCTGTGGGCGTCTGTCATCCTCGGCGTGTTCGGCGCCGGGATCGTGGGCCTGATGAGCGACGTGATCACGCGCGGCGAGGAGGAGCGGCTGTCCCTGCTTCGCCTCAGTCCCACGCCCCTGAATCGCCTGGTCACGGCCAAGGCCCTCCTCGCCCTGCCGCTCGTGCTGCCCATGGCGGTGGGCGGCGGCCTGGTCCTGGTGCGGGAGGGCGTGGCCCAGGCGGCGGTGGTCATGGCCGCGGGAGTCGCCACCGGGACGTTTACCATTTGGTTCAACGTGAAGGACCGGCTCCGGACGTTTACGACCCCGAGCAGCGTCTGGACCTACGTGACCGCCTGCCTCTGGTTCCTGGTCGTCCTGCTGGCGTGTGCGGGCGTGCTGAGCTACGCGCAGATCGGGCCGATGGTCGGCGTGATCAACTTCCTGTTCGCCTGCGTACCCGCCGCGGGAGCGCTGTTCATCCTCGGCCGGATGCGCTGGTGATCCGGCTGGCGGCCCGTTTTCCGCCACCACGAGAGGGGGAGATGTGGTGAACCGTACGCCCCTGCCCTGGCTGCGCTACCTGGCGCTGCTCGCGCCGCTCGGGTTGCTCTTCCTCCGGAACCCCGCCTTCGGTGCCTTCTTTGCCTTCGGCGCCTTCAGCAGCTGGGGCAGTGAAAAGGCCTGGCTCCGGGCACTCTCTTACCTGGGCTTCCTCGGCTTCCTTGGCGTGATCGGGTTCTTGCTGTAGCGACGCGTCCCTGCTCACCCGGGCGGGCGGGGCGCACCTGCCGCCGGCCGTCCGGCGGAGCCGCGTGGGTGCGGAAAAGCCCCGCCTGACACCGGGGCCGTCGCCGGGAAGTCGGGGGCGCCTGGCAGGAGCATCCGCCTGCCTGCCGAACACAGACGGCAGAGGTGAGACAATGGAATACCGCAATCTGGGCCGGAGCGGCCTCAAGGTCTCGCAGATGGCGCTGGGAACCAACTCCTTCGGCACCCGCAGCGACGAGGCGACGTCCATCCGCATCGTGCACGCCGCCCTGGACGCGGGCATCAACCTCATCGACACCGCCGACATGTACGGCCAGGGCGAGTCCGAGCGGATGATCGGCCTTGCGCTCAAGGACCGCCGCTCCCGGGCCATCATCGCCACCAAGTGCTGGTACCCCACCGGCGACGGTCCCAACGACCGGGGCACATCCCGGAAGCACATCATGGACGCGGTGGACGCCTCGCTCCGACGCCTGCAGACCGACTACATCGACCTCTACCAGGTGCACCGCTGGGATCCGGAAACCCCGATTGAGGAGACGATGCGCGCCCTGGAGGACCTGGTCCGGTCGGGCAAGGTGCGCTACATCGGCTGCTCGAACTTCGCCGCCTGGCAGATCGTGAAGGCCAACGCCGTGGCCGACCGCCACGGCTGGGCCCGGTTCATCTCCAACCAGCCCGAGTACTCCCCGGTGAACCGGCAGATCGAGCGGGAGGTGGTTCCCGCCTGCGAGGCCGAAGGGGTGGGGCAGATCGTCTACTTCCCGCTCGCCGGCGGGCTCTTCACCGGCAAGTACCGCAGGGGCGAGGCGCCGCCCGCGGGCTCAAGGGCCGCGACCCAGGGGTCACGGTTCGTCGAGCGCTGGTTCACCGATGCCAACTTCGACCTGGTCGAGGCCATGGAGCGCCTGGCCGCCGAGGCCGGCGTCACGCTGGCCCAGCTCACCCTGGCATGGGTGATGTCCCGCCCGGGCATCACCGCCGCCATCGTGGGCGCCAGCCGGCCGGAGCAGGTGCTGCAGAACGTGAGCGCCTGCGACGTGAGGCTCGCACCGGAGGTGCTGCAGAAGGTAACCGAGCTCTCCGAGCCGTTTGCCCGCTAGGCACCGGGAACCTTCCGGCTCACACGGCACTCAGGCGCACCAGTCGGGCGGATCCGGCCGGCGCGTCTGCGCGCGGGCACGGGCTTGCCCGTCTTGCCGGCGGGGGTCCGGGGACGCCGGGTCATTCCGCCCGCAGGCGGTTGAAGAGCGCGGCAAAGAGGATCGTGGCAAAGAGCAGGCCGCTGAGGCTCGTGAGCATGGCCAGCAGCTTCCCGAGGGGAGTGCCGGGCAGCACATCGCCGTACCCACCCGACGCAAAGGTGAGCAGGGTGAAGTAGGCCACGTCCAGCGCGGTCGCAGGCAGGTCGCGCCAGGCAAAGGTGTCCGGGAAGGCCAGCTGGGCCGAGAGGTTGAGCAATACCAGGTTGATCAGCGTGTTGAGGAGCCAGCGGGCCGTGGTGCGCACCTGCGCCACCGGCCCGGTGCGCGCGATCGGCAGGTAGAGCAGGTGGTAGACCCCGGTGTAGCTCTCCCACAGCCCCACGCCGGCGGCGGTCGCCGCCAGGGCCGACGCCAGCGGCTCCCCGCTCAGCAGCACCAGCATCAGCAGGCCCAGAAGCGCCATGACGGCCGGGCGCACGAGGGTATGGGTCAGCCGGTCCTCCCGGTCGGCCCCCAGCCAGACGGCCGCCGCCACCATCCCCCCGACCGCCGCGGCCAGCACGAGATGACGCATCGCCACTCCTCCGATCGCCGGACGGGTCAACCTGTCCTCCCTGTTCCATACGCCTGGCCACCCTCGGTTCATGCCGCGTGTACTAGCCCCCCCGCCCGCTGAATATGCCAGTGGGGACGGGGGGGTTACGGATGGTCACGATCGACGGGCGGCGTGCAGCCGCCGCATACTTGCAGCCTCTGTTGCTGGGCGTCGGAATGGCCCTGCTGGTCGGCCTTCTGACGGCGGGCGACCTGGCGCGCCTCCACGGTGCGGGCGGGGCGAGTGTGGCCAGGGTGGCGGACATGCCGGCGGCGGGGGGGACGGAGGGCCGGCTGCTCCCGCTCACCCAGAGCGCCGCCATGGACGGGTTCGCCGTCTGGTCTCCCGACGGTCGGCAGATCGCCTTCATGCGTGACGGGCAGATCCTGCTCGTCCAGGCCGGGGGTGGGACGGCCCGGGTCCTCACGAGCCATCCGGCCGCCTGGGACGCCGGGCCAGTCTGGCGGCCCGACGGACGTGCCCTCGCGTTCGTGCGCCTTTCGACCCGGGACAACCGGGCGCAGGTGATGGAGCTCTCGCTGGGCCCCGGCGGCGAGCCCACCGGGCCGCCGCGGGAACTGGTCCGCGAGGCCGGGGCCATCGGCTACCTGGCCTGGGATCCCCGGGGTGAGTCGCTGTACTACACCACCAACAACCGCATCGTGCGGGTCGGAACAGGGGGCGGCCGCACGGAAGTCTTCCGGGCGCCCGAGGGCTGGGACCTGATCTCCGGCGGGCTGGCGGTGAGCCCTGACGCCCGCTGGCTCCTCTTCGGCGGCGGGCCGCAGCAGCCGGGGGGCGTCGAGTACAATCTCTACCGGATCCCCGCCCGAGGCGGGCAGCCGGAGCAGCTGACCACCGGAGGGGGCATCATGCCCGGCCTGCACCCGGGCGGCCAGCTGGTGGCCTACCGCAACCCGCGGGGCGCAAGCGGCATCTACCTGCTGAACCTCGTCACCGGGTCTGCGGAGCGGCTGCTGGCGGATGAACCCCGCGCGATGTACTTCCACCCGCAGTTCTCGCCGGACGGCAGGCGCCTCCTGGTCTCCCGCCTTATCCTGGCGCCCCGGAGGGAGCGGTCGGGAGGTGGATTCACGTCGAACATCTACATGTACACCCTGGAGTGACGCCGGTGCGCCCTTGCGCCTCCCGTCTGTGCCCTATCCGGCGGCGTGCCCGGAGTGGAGGGAAACCCCAGGCGTGGGCGAAGATTAACCTTCGGGAGGTGTCGCAACGATGGTCAACGTGTACGACCATGCCCACGGCCTGGCGCGGGCCCTGAAGGAGTGCCAGGAGTACCGCATGTTCAAAGAAGCCCGGGAGAAACTCAAGGCGAAGCCCTCCGCGGAGAAGATGGTGGCAGACTTCCACAAGCGCCAGATGGAGCTGCAGGCCCAGGTGCTCCAGGGCCAGGAGCTGACCGAGGAGCAGAAGCAGGGGCTGGAGCGGCTGCAAGAGGTGCTGATGCAGGACATGGACATCCGCGACTACCTGCTGGCGGAGCAGCGGCTCATGCGGCTGCTGAACGACGTTTCCAAGATCATCAGCGACGCCGTCGACGTCGAATTGCCGATCGCGAAGTAGCTTCGTTGCCCTGTGCCGGTGTGCGGTACCGCGTCAGACGAGCGGCACCACCTGGCCCTCGGTGAACACCGGCAGGATGTTCAGCGTGCCCAGCTGGGCGCAGAACAGCAGGTCTTCGCCCAGGCCGAGCTTCACGAGGTTCTGGCCGTGCGCCGAGAGGTGGAGCAGGTCGCCCAGGCGTCCATCGTACTTCCGGAAGAGCTCGCGGGCGACCAGGCCCAGGTCGTTGGTCTCCACCGGCGCCTCCGGCCCGGCCAGGAACTCCAGGATCGCGCCGGCGCAGGCGGTATCCTCCAGCGAGAACTGGTCTTGTGTGCCGGCACAGCAGATGGCCACGTCCCGCTCCAGCCGGGCCAGCTCGCGAGCCACTGCGGGGGCGTTGAGCAGGCAGGCAATGTAGACCCGGTCTGCCCCTGCCGCCCGCCGGATGGCCCGCGTGCCGTTGGTGGTGGTGAAGAGGATCGGCCGTCCCTTCACCCGCGCCTCGGTGTACTCGAGGGGTGAGTTGCCGCAGTGGAAGCCCGGGATGAGTACCGCCTTTCGCTCCCCGCCCAGGAGGAAGTGGCGGTCGGGGTTGTCGGCGGCCACCTGGAAAGCCTCCTCCGGCGTGAGGATGGGCACGACCGTGTCGGCCCCGTTGGCCAGTGCGGTGCAGATGGTGGTGGTGGCCCGGAGCACGTCGATCACTACCGCGACCCGGCCGGCCAGCTCCTCGGCGGGCGGGATGTTGACCACGGTGGGGTACACGTCAACACGCATCGATGATAGCCCCCTGGAGATGGTTTGTTTAACCACTTCATTATAGCGCCAGCCTACCGGCGGGACCAGTTGCGGGTGGTCCGGTGTTAGTCCCCGGCCAGGCGCATAAGCATGGCGGGGGAGGTGTCTGCCATGCCGCGCTGGGCCCGCTTCCTCGCGTGTACCGCCACCGGCGGGGCGCGCGCCCTCGGGGGGGGTGCTGCTGGCGGCGTACCTCACGGAGCAGGCGCCGCACTTCTGGTCCGGATTCGTGGCCTTTGCCGCAACCCGGGCCTTCCGGGGGCTGGTCCTCCTTTTCGGGGTCATCGCGGCGGTGGTGGTGCTGGTCACCCGGGCGCTGGTGAACCTCTGCGGGCTGCCCGAGGCCGTTGCCGGCTTCCTGGCCGGATCGGCGCTGGCCCTCTGCTACACCGCTGCGCTCACCGCCAGCCACCTGCAGGTCTGGGGCGGGTGGGTCGGCGTGTCGGCGCGCCTCTGGCCCGGGGCGGCCTGGTTCGGGCTGCCCTTCGCCCTGGCCGGCGCGCTGGTCGGGTGGCTCTGGGAACGGCTGGACTAGTCGCACGAGGGGGCGGCGGAGGAGATAGGACCCGCGGACTCGAACCTAGCAGAGTCAGGAACGCACACAGAAAGGGGGACAGCCCGCATGGGGCTGCGCTCCTTCGTCGCAATCGACATCGAGACCACGGGAACCGCGCCTGACCGTGACCGCGTGATCGAAGTCGCAGCCGTGCGCTTCGATGACGGCGTCGAGACGGCCTCGCTCTCGCACCTCATCGACCCCGGCTGCCCGGTGCCCCGGCGGATCCAGAACCTGACGGGGATCCACCCCGGCATGCTCGCCGGCAAGCCCCGCTTCGAGGCGGTGCTGCCGGAGCTGGCCGAACTGGTGGGCGACCTGCCGCTGGTGGCGCACAACGCACCCTTCGACATGGCGTTCCTGCAGGCGGAGTTCGCCCGCGCAGGCCGGAACCTCTCCAACTGGAGCTACGACACGGCCGAACTGGCCCGTGTCGTGCTGCCGCGCGCCAAGAATCACCGGCTCGCCACCCTGGCCGAGCTCCTGCACCTGCCGCTCACGCACCACCACCGGGCCGAGGACGACGCCCGCGCCTGCGGGCACCTCTTCCTGGCCCTCCTGGACCGGCTCGGGCAGGCGGACGTGGGCCTGCTCCGCCTCGTACTGGCCATCGGCGAACCGGCCGGGTGGTCGCTGGCGCCGCTTTTCCGGGCTGAGCTGGACGCGCGCAAGGCCCGGGGCGAGCAGCCGCGCCCGATCACGGAGTGGATCCGGCCCTATCCGGGGCTGCTTCACCGCTCCGAAGAGGAGCCCGACCTGGGCGAGCCCGTCCCCATCGACCCGGAGCAGGTCCGGGCGGTGCTGGGGGCCGGCGGCCCCGTGAGCCAGGCGTTCCCCGCCTACGAGGAGCGCCCGCAGCAACTGGAGATGGCTGAGGCCGTCGCCCGGGCGATGAACGACGGCGTGCACCTGCTGATGGAGGCCGGCACCGGCACCGGCAAGTCGCTGGCCTATCTGGTTCCGGCCTTTGCATGGGCCAGGGCCAACGGCGAGAAGGTGGCGATCTCCACCCACACCATCACGCTGCAGGAACAGCTCTGGGAGAAAGACATCCCGTTCCTGCAGGAGGCCCTGGCCGGCACTCCGCTTGCCGGCGTCGAGGCCGCCCTGGTGAAGGGGCGCAGCAACTATATCTGCCTGCGCAAGTGGGAGGAAGCCGCCCTGGGAGCAGACTTCCTGACGAGCCCCGAGGAGCGGCGGTTCCACATCCGGCTTGCGGGCTGGCTGGCCGAGACGGAGACCGGCGACCGGTCGGAGCTGAACCTGGTGGGCGACGAGGAGCGCTTCTGGCGGGTGGTCCAGTCGGAGACCGAGACCTGCCTCGGTCCCAAGTGCAAGTGGTTCCGCCACCACTGCTTCGCCTTCCGGGCCCGGCGCCGGGCCCGGGACGCCCAGGTGCTGGTGCTGAACCACGCGCTGCTCTTCGCGGACATGGCCACCGGCAACCAGATCCTGCCGCCGTTCCGGCATCTGATCATCGACGAGGCGCATCACCTGGAGGCCGTGGCGACCCAGAACCTGGGCGTCAACCTGGAGAACTGGGACGTCCTCGGCGCGTTGCTCTATCTCTCCCGCTCCCCGGGCCACGGGCTGCTGGCGCAACTCCGGCGCAGGCTGCCCCGCGGCCGCAGCCTCCCCGCCCGGCCGCCCGTGGGGCTGCCGAGCGAGGACATGCTCGACAAGCTCACCGAGCTGACCGCGCGCTCCCGGGAGGCGGCCGACGAGCTTTTCCGGCTCTGCGCCCAGCTGGTGGAGGCCCGGGGCGGCGCCGATGAGGAGGGGGGCGCACGCGCCCTCAGGCTCACCGCAGCCCTGCGGACGGGTCCGCTCTGGGAGGCCCTCGACCAGGCGCGGGCGAACGCCGTGCAGCGGCTGCGCACGCTCGCCACGGGGCTTACGGCCCTGGCCGAGGCCGTGGAGGGGCTGGAGCCGCCCCTGGACGACGCAGATGCCATACTCGTTGACATTCTGAAACAGAATGGTATTCTAATGCAAAGCGCACAGGCGATCGACGACGTGCTCCTGGACCCCGAGGAAGGCGTGGTCACCTGGGTTGAGTCGGCCCAGCGGGGCGACCGGGTGCGGGTGGCGCTGCGCTCGGCGCCGATCAACGTGGGCGACCTGCTCCGGGGCGACCTGTTCGGGCGGCTGCGCTCGGTAGTCATGACGTCGGCCACCCTGACGGTGGGGGGCTCCTTCGCCCACCTGAAGCAGCGGCTGGGGCTCTCGGCGCTGCCGCCGGACCGGGTGCGCGAGGGGATGCTCACGTCTCCCTTCGCCTACCGGGAACAGGCGCTGCTGCTGATTCCCGAAGACCTGCCGAGCCCGAAGGAGGGCGGCGACTTCACGCGGGCCGCGGCGAACTTCCTGAGGCGGTTTCTGCCCCGGGCCGGCGGGCGGACGCTGGTCCTCTTCACCAGCCACCGGCAGCTCAGGGAGGTGTACGCCGAGCTGAAGGAGGAACTGGAGGGCGAGGGACTGCTTCTGCTCGGGCAGGGACTGGACGGCTCCCGCGGCCGGCTGGTCGCCGAGTTCCGGGCAGCCCAGAACACGGTGCTCTTCGGTTCGGCCTCCTTCTGGGAGGGCGTCGACATTCCCGGCGAGGGCCTCACGACGGTCATCATGGTGCGGCTTCCGTTCAACCCGCCCGACGACCCGGTGATGGAGGCCCGCATCGAGGACCTGGAGGCCCGGGGGCTGTCGAGCTTCGCACACCTCAGCCTGCCGCAGGCGGTCATCCGGTTCAAGCAGGGGTTCGGCCGGCTGATCCGAACTCGGAACGACCGGGGCGTCGTGATTGTGCTGGATACTCGCCTGTCACCGCGCGTGACCCGCTACGGTCTGCAGTTTCTCCGCTCCCTGCCCGGGCCTTCCGTGTATCGCGGCCCCACGGATGCGGTGCTGCAGCGTGCCATCGCCTGGCTCAATCTGGGTGACGAGGGCTGATCGCGGCACGGGGAGACTAGCGGAACGCAGACCCGGATCGCAGACTGAATCGCGGAGGGAAACGTGGAATGGCGCTGGTGCTCCTGACCAACGACGACGGAATCTTCGCGCCGGGCATCAACGCGCTGCGGGCGCGTATGGAAAAAGAACCAGACCTGGAGGTGTGGGCGGTAGCACCGGACCGGGAGCGCTCGGCCAGCGGCCATGCCATCACCATGTACCGGCCGCTCTTCCCCGTGCGGGTCGACATCCCGGGGGCGGCGGCGCCGTGCTATTCGGTGACCGGCACGCCGGCCGACGCCGCCAAGCTGGCCATCGAGGCCCTCATGCCGCGCAAACCCGACCTGGTGATCTCGGGCATCAACCGGGGCCCCAACCTGGGCACCGACATCTTCTACTCCGGGACTGTGGCTGCGGCGCTGGAGGGGCCGATCCTCGGGGTGCCAGCGATTGCCATCTCGCTGGATCTGCACGATGCACAGGCTGTGGAGGACTACGCGGTGGCCGCCGACTTCGCCGCCGGCCTGGCGCGGCGGGTGCTGGCCGACGGGCTGCCTCCCGGCACCCTGCTCAACGTGAATGTCCCCGCCCGACCCCGGGCTGAGATCAAGGGCGTGCGGATCACCAAGGTGGGCCGGCGCCTCTACCGCAACCAGTGGGTGCGGCGGGTGCACCCGCGGGGCCAGGAGTACTACTGGCTGGCCGGCGAGCTGGCCGAGGTGACCAACGACCGGGAGTCCGACGTGGCGGCCGTGGAGGCCGGCTACATCTCGGTGACGCCGGTCCAGCTGGACCTCACCCGTTACGACCAGATCGACCGCATCCGCGCCTGGGAAATTCCGTTCTGACCCCCATCTGTTCCTTTGGTTCATATTGATGTATTCTTAGGAGAGTACTACCCGCATGAGACGACCGATCATCGCCCGCGAGGCGTGGCCCTTCGTCATTGTTTTCTTCCTGATCGCCCTGGTCGCGCTGTGGCTTCACTGGGCCGTGGCGCTGGTTCCGGGGTTGCTGGCGCTTTTCGTGCTCTGGTTTTTCCGCGACCCGGAGCGGGCGGTCCCCGAGGGGGAGCGGTTGGTGGTCTCCCCCGCCGACGGCCGGGTCATGTTCGTGCGCGAGGTGGAGGAGCCCCGCTTCATGGGCGGAAAGGCCATTCTGGTTTCGATCTTCCTCTCGGTGTTCGACGTGCACATCAACCGGGCGCCCGTGGCCGGCGAGGTGCGCTACCGGGAGTACGTGCCGGGGCGCTTCCTGGCGGCCTGGGACGACTCGGTGGGCGAGGTGAACGAACGCGCCTACCTGGGGCTGGTCGCGGGGCCGCACCGGATCCTGGTCAGCCAGGTGGCGGGGCTGCTGGCCCGCCGCATCGTCACCTGGCCGCAGGTGGGCGACCGCCTGGAGCGGGGCGAGCGGTTCGGGCTGATCCGGTTCGGCTCCTGCACGCAGGTCTGGCTGCCCGTGGGCAGCGAGGTCCAGGTCAGGCCCGGCGACCGTGTGCTGGGCGGCAAGACGGTGATAGGGAGGCTACCGCAGTGAACGCGAGGTCATGGCAGCGAGACCAGCACCGATGGCGCATTCGGGCCCTGCGGGGCGGCAAGTGGGTCAGGGAGCGGAGCCGCAGGGGCCTCTCGAGCCTGCCTCACATGTTCACGCTGGCCAACCTCTCCTTCGGCGTCGGCAGCCTGCTACTTACCGTGCAGGGCGAGTGGCGTCTTGCGTCCTTGATGGTACTGGGCTCGCTGGTGGCCGACGGCCTCGATGGCCGCCTGGCCCGGTGGCTGAAGTCCGACGGCCCGTTTGGCCGCGAACTGGACTCGCTGGCCGATGTTGTCTCTTTCGGCGTGGCGCCCGCCGTGTTGCTCCACCAGATGATGCTTCACGAGCTCGGCCTCGCGGGACTCGCCGTCACGCTGCTCTTCCCGCTGTGCGGTGCGCTGCGGCTGGCGCGGTTCAATATCGTATCCACCAGCGGCTATTTCATGGGCGTGCCCATCACGGCGGCCGGCACGCTCCTCTCCACGATGGCGTTCTACCTCCTGCAGGAGTCGACCACGAACCCGCCTCCGGCGGTGATTCCGACCGTCATGGTGCTGCTCTCGTACCTGATGACCTCCACGATTCCCTATCCGGACTTCAAGAAGCGCAACAAGGGGGCCGGCCTCCAGTTCTGGCCGGTGGTGGGCCCGGTGGCGGCCCTGGGGCTGCTGCTCTATGCCGCCGGCTGGAACCCCTGGGCCGTGATCCTGATGCCCCTCACGGCCTACGTGGTGCTGGGACCCTGGCTGGTCGTCCTGCGCAAGTGGGACGAGAAGGTGCAGCCCTGGCTCGCCGGGGTGACCCGCCGGTAGCCCCTGAGGATGCAGCTGTGAGCGCCCCGCCCTGCGGCGGGGCCTTTGCATGTCCCCCCGGCGGTGCCCATATATATGGGGCAAGCCGTCGGAAGGAGAGGATCGGCATGCGGGGAGCAAACGGGAACGGCCCGGCCGTCGACCTGGCGGCGGTCTCCGCCGGGGTGGTGTGGGGCCTGCTCCTGCTGGTGGTCAGCGCGCTGCTGCTCGGGGTGCTCGACTTTCGCTTTCCACCGTCGCCGGAGGCGGAGGCCGGGCGGACGCTGGTGGTGCAGGGCGTGGCCGCGGCGTTGGCCGGACTCCGGGCCGCCCGGGCGGCCGGCCGGGGCGGCTTCCTGCACGGGCTCCTGGCCGGCGTGGCGGTGATGGCCGCGGCCATCGTGCTGGTGGGGATTTTCCGCGACCTGCCGCGCCTGGTGGGCATCGTACGCGGCCTCTTGCTCGGGGCCGGAGCGGGGGCCGTGGCCGGTGTCGCGACGGTCAACCTGCGGTGCGGCTGAGGACGGGTTTACGAAAAGTGCGGGCGGGGCAGACTCATGGATGAGAGACCCTCGAGAGGAGGATCGACCCATGAAGTCCCCCGCTCTCCTGGCAGCGCTGGCGCCGCTCCTGCTTCTGGCGCTGGTCCTTCCCGCCCGGGCGGTGGCTTACGAGCCAGCCCCGGAGAGCCGGCTGGTCCAGGCCGTCCAGGCGCGGGCCCTGCGCCGCGGCGACACCGGTCCCGAGGTGGCCGCACTGCAGGAGCTGCTGCGTTCCCGCGGGTTTGACCCAGGTCCCATCGATGGGATCTTCGGGCCGCTGACCGAGGCGGCGGTGCGCACAGCGCAACGCTACCACGGGCTGGAGGTGGACGGGCTGGCCGGGCGCCTGACCGTGGGGGCGCTGCGCGGGCAGGATGTGGCGGCCTCCAAACCGGACGCACCCGCGACCCGGCCTGCGGCGGCCGCCCCGGAAGGTGTGGCTTCCTCCAGTTCCGTGGCGGCCGGACCTGCCGGCGGTGCGGTGATCCGCCCCGCTGCGGCGACCGCGGCCGGGGAATCGTCCCCGTCGGAGGAGTCGGCCCTGGTCATCTACCAGGCTCACGCCGAGCCCCTGGCGGGTGCCGCACGCCCTGCGGCGGCCCGGACGCGAACGGTGGCGCTCACGTTCCACCACCTGCCGGAAAGGGGGAAGCTGGATGCGCTTCTGGATACCCTGGCCGACGCAGGGGCCCAGGCCACGTTCTTCGTCACGGCGGAGGAGGCGGCAGCCCGAGCGGCGGACCTGCGTCGCCTGCGCGCGGCGGGGCACGGGATCGGCAGCCTCGGTTACCGGGAGGTGGACATGCGCGGTCTGAGCCCTGAGGTGGCCCGCACCCAGCTACAGATGGCCCGGGAAGTGCTCCGGGTTGCCGCGGGAATCGAGCCGACGCTGTTCCGGCCGCCGCTGGGCAGCTTCAACCGTGCCCTGGCCCGCCTGGCCGAGGAGGAGGGGATGCGGCTGATCCTCTGGACCAACCCGACGTTCGCCATGCCGGGCGTCGAGCCCGAACGTCTGGCCGAACTGGTCAGCGACCGTCTCTATCCGGGTGCGGTGGTGATGCTGCCGCTGGACGAACCGTCGGGCGTTGCCGCGGTAACCCCGCTGCTGGAACGGATCGGCGCCAAGGGCTACCGGGTTGCGCCGGTGGAGGAGGCGACGCGGTCGACCGGTATCGACAGGTAACGACATGCTTGTCGACCGATTTCTGGCAGCGCTGGGAGGAATGGCCGCGTTCGGGGTCTAAATATTGGGGCAGCAGTCTGAATGGCAGGAGGCAACGGCTATGACTGAAGCTGCTACCCCTGGCCCCGCACGGGAGCGTGGTACCGGGTTGCTCACCGACCTGGCGGCCCTTCCCTGGGAGCGGCGCCCGCCGGCGGGCTGGGCGGTCGTCGCACTGCTGCTGCTGACCGGCCGTGTGGGCTCGGCCGTCGTCCGCCTCCGGCACCTGGCCGCCGCCCACCCGGACCGGCACGACCTGTCGGCCCGCCTCGGCGTCCTGCTCGTGCAGTGCCCGCGCCTTGCGCAGGGTGAGAGCGAGGCCGTGGAGTGCCTCGCACCTGCGGTGAAGCGCTACCACGAGCACGCGATGCTTCGCCGGTGGCTGGCGGAAGCCCTGGCGCGGGCGGGAATGGCCGACGCGGCCCACGCCCACCTCGACGCCGGCCTGCGGCTCAATCCCGACCTGCCGGAGCTGTGGGTGGCGAAGGGGCGCCTTCTGCTGAACCAGGGGCGCCCGGAGGACGCCCTGGTTTTCATCGACGGCGCCCTGGCAGGGCGGCCGCGCAGCGGCGCGCTCTGGAACCTGAGGGGCCTCTGCCTGCAGGAACTGGGGCGGCTGGAGGAAGCGACGCAGGCCTACCGCAAGGCCGCGCACTTCCTGCGTTCCGACGGTGCGGTATGGGCGAATCTCGGGCTGGCGCTGCAGAAGACCGGCGAGACAGCGGAGGCCCTGCGCGCCCTGCTGCGAGCGGTGCGGCTGCGGCCGTCGGATCCGACGCTGCTCAACAACGTCGGCTTCTCCCTGCTGCGAGCCGGCCGTACCCGGGAGGCGATTGAGTCGTACCGTCTGGCCAGCGCGCTGGACCCCGAGTCGCCGCTCACGCTGGGCAACCTCGCCGCCGCCCTCGTGGAGGGCGGGATGGTCGCGGAGGCCATGAGCCTGCTGGACACCGCCCTGCAGAAGGCCCCGGGCGATCCCACGCTCCTCAACAACAAGGGCCTGCTCCTGATGAAGACCGGGCGGTTCCGCGAGGCACTGGCCTGCTTCGACGAGGCCCTCCAGCGGGCCCCGGACGACGCGGCCGCGCTGGCGAACCAGGCCGCGTGCTACTTCGCACTGGGCCGCTACGAGCAGGCGCTGAACTCCTACCGGCTCGCCCGGGCCACCGATCCGAACAATCGACAGCACCTCTGGTCCATCGGCGCTTGCCTGGAGCGCCTGGGCCGGGCCGACGAGGCCTTGCAGACTTACAACCAGGCGTTGGGCGCCTGACGCGGAACAGGCCGGCTTCCGCCGGCCTGTTCGTTCTATGTCATCGGCGGGAGGCGCGCTCCCCCGCCTGGTGGCGCCCCGCTACCTGAGGGTAGCGGAGCCGTCTGCCAGGGCCTGCTCGGCGTACTTGAGCATCACCTTCACCATGCGTCCGCCGATGCGGCCGCCGATGTGGCCACAGGCGCGTGAGCTCATCTGGGGCCAGCCGTGCTGCACGATCTCGTCGGAGAGGCCGGCCTGACGGGCGACCTCCCACTTGAAGCGGTCCAGGAGCTCATGCGGTAAAAGGCGATCGGTGGGCCTGCTCAATGAGGCCACCTCCTTCGCTTTTACGCCCATAGCGTGTGCGGGCCACGGCCGCATTATGTCTAGCAATCCACGGCAGCGCCGGCGCACCCCGAACGAGTAGAGAGCCGCGAAACAAGGACGTTGACCTGTCGAGAATTGTCACATTCGAGGGAGCGCCTTCTGCCCACTGAAGGAGCAAGGAATAGCTTTGTCGAAACCCTACCATGTTTTGTGCCACGGTGTGTAAGGCCTTGGCACGAAAGGAGGTCCTGACGGGTGTCGGCACACCCCCTGCTCACCTTTGACATCGGCACGCGGAAGGTGGCCGGCCTGGTCACCACGCAGGGGCCGAAGGGCCTCAAGATCCTGGCGGCGGAAGTGATGGAGCACGCCGAGCGCACGATGCTCGACGGGCAGATTCACGACGTCGTGGCGGTGGCCGAGGTCGTCGCGCGCGTGAAGGCCAGGCTGGAGAAGCGGGTCCGCCTGTCGCTACGGGAGGTGGCCGTCGCCGCGGCAGGACGCGCCTTGCGCACCGTACGGGGGCACGCGGTGCGGCAGCTCTCGGGTCTGACGGAGCTCACCGCGGAGGAGGTCTTCAGCCTGGAGCTGGAGGCCGTCCAGGCGGCGCAGACGGGCCTCAGCGAGGTGCTGCGGGAGGGTGAGAGCCCGCAGGACTACCACTACGTGGGCCACTCGGTCACACGCTGCCTGCTGGACGGCTTCCCGCTCGTGAGCCTGGTGGGTCAACGGGGCACCGTGGCGGAGGTGGACGTGATCGCCACGTTCCTGCCCCGGGGCGTGGTCGACTCGCTCCTTGCGGTGCTGGACCAGTGCGACCTCGAAATGACGGCCCTCACGCTGGAGCCCATCGCCGCCCTGGCGGTGGCGGTACCGCCCTCGATGCGCCACCTGAACCTGGCGCTGGTGGACATCGGCGCCGGCACATCTGACATCGCACTCACGGCCAAGGGCGCCGTGCTCGCGTACGACATGGTGCCCATCGCCGGCGACGAAATTACAGAGGCGCTCTCCGAGGCCTACCTGCTGGACTTCAAGGTGGGCGAGCGGGTGAAGCGGCAGATCAGCACAGCGGATTCCGTCGAGTTCACCGACATCCTCGGCCACACGCGGCGGGAGAGCCGCGACGCCCTGATTGCAGCCCTGCAGCCGGCCGCGCACCGGCTGGCGGCCGAGGTTTCCCGCCGCATCCTCGCCCTGAACGGCGGCCGGCCGCCCCAGGCCGTCCTGCTGGTGGGCGGGGGTTCCATGACGCCCGGGCTGGCGGAACTCCTGGCGGCCGAGGTGGGGCTGCCCGCCGAGCGGGTGGCCGTGCGGGGGCGCGACGCGATCCAGGGCGTGGAAGGGGCGCGGAGCTTGCTGAAGGGCCCCGACGCGATCACCCCGATCGGGATCGCCGTGGCCGCCCGGGATCATTCGACACTGGGGTTCACCTACGTGTACGTGAACGGCCGCGGCGTTCGGCTGTTCCGCCCCACCCGGCGCACGGTGGCCGACGCACTGCTGGCGGCGGGCGTCTCGATTCGCGACCTGCAGGGCGCCATCGGCAAGGGGCTGACGGTAAAGGTCAACGGCGAGCTGCGCATGGTGCCCGGCACCTTCGGGCGGCCGGCACGCATCCGCGTGAACGGCGAGGCGGCCGGGCTGGACACGCCCGTGCAGCACCAGGACCGCATCGAGGTGGAACCCGGCACGCCGGGGCAGCCCGGGCGGGCCACGGTTGCGGAGGTGGCCCCGGAGGCCGGCTGCCGGATGGAGCTCACCGTAAACGGCGAGCTGGTGACGCTGGCGCCGCTGATCACCGTGAACGGCCAGCCGGCGGAGCCGGACCGGGAGCTCAGGGACAACGACGTCGTGCAGGTGCAGCCCCTGCGCACGGTGG
>ENA-UPSB01001162-UPSB01001162.1-bioreactor-metagenome-genome-assembly--contig:-NODE-1162-length-33290-cov-19.075824_pt1 | contig 33290 bp, 30 predicted proteins | sample MGYA00238182_ERZ773286 | MGnify/ENA primary metagenome ERZ773286 (study PRJEB29026, sample SAMN07631240) | bioreactor metagenome | isolation source: Switchgrass digestor | place: USA: Dartmouth...
AAAAGCGCGTTTACCGATAAGGAGATTTCGGAGCTGGCCGCCTATATCTGCTTTATTTCAGCCTGCCAGAAATCCGGCGCTTTTCTGGACCTGCAGCCGTCCTGCAGCATACTATAAACGATCAAGCTTAGCGATTGCGTCCCAGGACGACAGGCAAACTCTTCGGGCGCTTAAGGCTGCCGGGCGGCGCGTCCTGCTTTGCGCCTTAATCCATGAGCGCGGCGAGGGCGGCGCCACAGATGACGGCGTCCTCGCCCGCCGCGGCGGCGCGGCAGTGCCGGCCGAGCTTTCCCGCCGTCTCCCGGACGAGCACCTTTTCCACCCGCTCTTTGAACGTGGGCATGCGGCAAATCACGCTCCCCTCGCAGGACAGCACGGCAGGCCTTTCCGGGCTTGCGCCCGCGCCGGTGTGCAGGAGAACGCCCGTCGCCGCCGACGCGACAAGACGCGCGGCGCGCTCCAAAACGGCATCGACGATAGCGGCCACCGCCTGCGCGTCTTCCGGCCCGGCACACAGCGCGCGGAGAGCGTCCCCCTCCGTCTCTCCCGCGAGGTATGCGCTCACCTCGGCGGCTGAAAGGCCGCCGAGCGCTAAAACGCCTTCGGCGCAGCGCGGCGTGAGCAGCCCCTCCCGCGCGGCAAGGCGCAGCGCGGCGAGCACGAGGCCGCCGATATAGCGCCCCGCCGCCGCCTTCTCCAGCAGGTGCTCCCCGGGCGTGGATGTCCCGGCGTCGAGGAGGACGTCGGCCGCCCCGCGCGGGAAGACGTCAAACCCGGCCGCCTCGGTGTTGACGAACATCCCCTCGCCCCTGTCGAAATAGCAGATATTCAGGCCCGTCCCCAGCACAAGCGCGACGGCGTCCTCCCCCGCTCTCCCCGCCGCCGCGAGGGCGACGGCCGTGGTGTCGTTGAGCAGGACGCACCGCTCCGGGACGTTTGCCCCCATACGCCGGAGCGCCAGGCAAATCTCGCGGCACACTTCGGCCCCTTCGATGCCGATAACGCGCATCTCCTTGCTCAGGGAGAGGACGCGCCCGTCCCCGCTCGGGAGAATCTCGGCCGAATGGGAAAAGGCGACGCCAAGCCTCTTACCCCCTTCCGCGACGGGCAGGATGCGCCGCGCGATTTCATCGAAAAACGCCTCTTTCGTGATGCGCACCCCAAGTCCCGGGACGGGCCCGCTCGTCTGAGACAAGATTTCCAGCGCGCCGGAGTGCGCCTCGACGCGCGCCGCGCGCAGGTTCGTCCCGCCGATGTCCACCGCCGCAGCGCGCCCCTGTATCCTTCCCGCCTCCGGCGCGGAGAGATACGTTTTGAGCATCATGAGCGAAGACTTCTCGCCCGAAAGCCCCCGCCGCATTTCGCGCGCGAAGGCGCGCGCCGTGCCCGGGACGTCCACGCACTGCGGATGCAGCTTCATCTCCCGCAAAAAAGCGTCCAAACGGCCGCCTGTCACAGCCCATTCCCCCTTTTTCCCTATCATACAGCCCGGCGGAGGGCCTGACCAGCCGCCCCGCCCCGCCGCGGGGTATTTCGTCGTTTCCGACAAATCCGAGCAGCGGTTTTTCACGTTTATTTAAAACATACCAGATTACTAGGTTGACGCTTTCGCACAGTGCGTATTAAAATTATGGAAAGGCGATGTCTTTGCCCCAAAAAACGAACCGGAGGCTCTTATGCTTGATATCTGTCTGCCCGGCACCGGCGGGATGCTGCCTCTGCCGGAGCGGTGGCTGAGCTGCTGCTGGCTTGAATATCAGGGAAAAGCGGTGCTGATCGACTGCGGAGAGGGCACGCAGATTGCCCTGCGCAAGGCCGGCTGCCGCATCGCGCGGCTTGATACGCTGCTGATTACGCATTTCCACGCGGACCACGTCGCCGGGCTGCCCGGGCTGCTCCTCACGCTCGGCAACCAGGGGAAGACCGATCCGCTGAAAATCATCGGCCCGCGCGGGCTGCGCGCCGTCGTCATGGCGCTGACGAGCATTGCCGGCGGGCTGCCGTTCCCGCTCGAAATCGTCGAGCTGTACGGCAGCGGCGGGGAGTACGAGCTCGGCGGCATGCAGATTATGTACCGCATGCTCAGTCACGGCGTGCCGTGCCTGGGCTACCGCATCAGCTATCACCGCAAACCGATTTTCAATCCGGAAAAAGCCGCGGCGCTGAACATCCCGAAAAAGTTCTACAGCGTGCTTCACAGCGGGCAGAGCGTGAAGCTTCCGGACGGGCGCACCATCCGCCCCGAACAGGTGCTCGACGGGGAACGCGCGCCCATCTGCATCGCATATATCACGGACTCGGTGTACTGCGAGAGCATGATCGACCTCGCGAGCGGCGCCGACCTTCTCATCTGCGAGGGGATGTACGGCGACGAGAGCATGCGCGACAAGATGAGCGAAAAGGGCCACATGATTTTTCAGGACGCGGCGCGCCTTGCGAAGAAAGCCGACGCGCGCGCCCTGTGGCTGACGCATTTCAGCCCGGCGCTGAAAAATCCGAAGGAGCACCTCGCCGCCGCGCAGGCCATCTTCCTGCCCACCGCCGTCGGGTACGACGGCATCCGCACCATCCTCCCGCGCTCCGGCGGCGACCGCCCACTCTGATGATTGGGGGGGGACCTGAATGAACAAAACCACCCTAAAAATCACGTACGCAGCCGTACTGGCCGCCCTTGTTTTCGTCGTGACGTTTCTCACGCGCATCCCCGTCCCGGGGCTGTCCAGCGCGTATATCAACCTCGGCGATACGGTGATATTTATATCCGCCTACCTGCTCGGCGGTCCCGTCGCCGCCGCCGTCGCGGCAATCGGCAGCGCGCTCGCGGACCTTGCCGCGGGAGCCGCCGTGTACATCCCCGCCACGTTCGTCATCAAAGGGCTCATGGGCCTTGGCGCCGGCTCCATCATGCGCGTGCGCAACCTCGCTTTTTACGCCCTTGCCGCCATCGTCGGCGGCGCGATTATGACGGGCGGGTATTTCGTCTTCGAAGCTATTTTCTTCGACCTCGCGTACGCCCTCACGGCGCTCCCCCTCAACCTCGTCCAGTGGGGCGGCAGCGTCGTCATCGCGCTTGCGCTCCAGCCGGCCATCTCGCGCGTCTACCCCCTCCTCTGGCGGGAAAAGTAGCCGCGCGGCGCAACAGCCCGAAATGCGCGGCCTTTTGAAATAAGCCCGGCGTCCGCCCGCACCGCCCGGCGTGAAGGCTTCTTTGCCCTGTGAAGGAAAGCGCGCTACCGTGCGCCGGCAGCCGCAAAAGCCGCCGGGCATTATCACAGCGGCGGCAAATAAATACGCCGGCGGGAAGCGCTCCCTTTTGCAAAGCCGGCCAAAGAGCGTTGTCTATGGCCCGCGCCTTGACGCGAAAGGAAAACCTAGTACTTCATACACAGCGCGCCGCTTTGGAAGCGGCGCGCTTTTTTTGCCAAGCGGGTGTTACGCGCCCGCGCACGCACATGCACGCCCCTTGAAGTGCGGCGCATGATTCTATAACGGCAAGCGCCCGCTTACGCCCGCTCACTCATACATCGCCCCTTGCCGCGCTGCCGTCCGCGCGATTTTTATCCCTGCCTGTGCGTCAGACGGCTCACACCCGCTCGCGCGGCACGCGCACTATGTACCGCCCTTCGCCGCGTTGCCGGCGCGCGATTTTTTATCCCTGCCCTGTGCGGCAGACGGCTCACACCCGCTCGCGCGGCACGCGCACTATGTACCGCCCTTCGCCGCGTAGACGGCGCGTATCTTCCCCCGCCAGTGCGCGCGCCCGTTTGCTCGGCGCATGCCTCACGCCTCCCGCCCAGTAAAACGGCGATAAGGCTTTCTCCGCGCGCTTGCTTCCTAAAACGCAAAAACGGCGCAATTGCGCCGTTTTTCTTCATTATTCATTTTCAGGCGGCGTTCCCGCCGTAGCGACACTTCGCGCGCCGTTGAATCTCCGTTCAACTTAACCTGCTGCCTATAAGCGCTTCATGCTAAAGGCCTCATCGCGGAATTCGAGCTAATACGCGCAACGCAGGAAACACAAGCGATTTCATATTTTGAATCTGCGTTCAATGCTTCTTCTCCCGCGTTTTGCCGCTTTCGGCTTATTGCCGCTCCTTCTCCAGCTCCTTTGCCGCCTCCTCAAGGGCGCGCCGCCACAGCGCCGCCGAGGCGTCGCTCGGCATGCGCCAGTCCCCGCGCGGGGAGAGGCAGACGGAGCCGACTTTCACCCCGTCCGGCAGGCACGAACGCTTAAACTGCTGGGCAAAGAAGCGGCGGTAGAAGGTGTCGAGCCACTTGATGATGACGCCCGTCTCGTACCGCCCGCCGAACGCCATCCGCGCGAGCATGAGAACCTTCTTTGGCGCAAAGCCGCTCCGCAGCGTGTGGTAGAGGAAGAAGTCGTGCAGCTCGTAGGGACCGACGAGGTCTTCCGTCTTTTGCGCGATGGCGCCGCTTGCGTCCGCCGGGAGCAGTTCGGGGCTGATGGGCGTGTCGAGCACGTCGAGCAAGGCAGCGCGCACGCGCGCGCTGCCTGTCGTCTCGGCGTACCACGCCACGAGGTGCCGCACCAGCGACTTCGGCACGCCGGCGTTGACGCCGTAGTGGCTTATATGGTCGCCGTTGTAGGTGCACCACCCGAGGGCAAGCTCGGACAGGTCCCCCGTCCCGACGACAAGGCCCCCCACCTGGTTGGCGATATCCATGAGGATCTGCGTCCGCTCGCGCGCCTGCGCGTTCTCGTAGGTGACGTCGAGCTGTTCCGGGTCGTGCCCGATGTCGCGGAAATGCAGGAGCGTCGCGTCTTTAATCGGCACTTCCCGCTTTGTGACGCCCAGCTCCTCCATGAGCGTGACGGCGTTTTGATACGTCCGCCCCGTCGTCCCCATGCCCGGCATGGTCACGCCCACCACCTCCTCGGGGGAAAGCCCCAGGGAGCGCGCCGCCTCCACCGAGACGAGCAGAGCGAGCGTGGAGTCAAGCCCGCCGGAGATGCCGAGGACGGCGCGGCGCAAGCCGGTTTTCCGCATCCGCTCGGCCAGCCCCGCCGACTGCAGGCGGAAAATCTCCTGGCAGCGGTCAAACTTCTTCTCCTTGTCCTGCGGGATGAAGGGAAACGGATCGACTGTAAAGCGGGGCTTAACGTCCCGCTCCGCGCCAAAGCGCACGTCGACGATTCGGTAGCCCGGCGCGCCGGCGTTTTCCATGAAACTGTTCATCTTGCGCCGGTCGCTTTCGAGCTTTTCCACGTCGATGTCGGCGAAAAGGATGCTCGATTCCACGTCGTACGCCGTCTCGGTCAGGATGCGCCCGTTTTCGGCGATGAGGCTGTGCCCAGAGAAGACGACGTCCGTCGTCGACTCGCCAAGCCCCGCCGAGGCGAACGCATACCCCGCGATGCACCGCGCCGACTGCTGCGCAATGAGCGTGCGGCGGTAGTCGGCTTTCGTCACGACGTCGTCGCTCGCCGAGAGGTTGAGGATAATGTGCGCGCCCATCAGGGCGTGGCGCGAGCTCGGCGGGATGGGCATCCACAGGTCCTCGCAGATCTCCATCGCGACGATAACGTCCGTCTCCCCCGCGCAGCGCAGGAGAATGTCCTCCCCGAAGGGCACGTCCGCTCCCAGAAGGCGCACAAACGCGCTTTTGCGCTCGCCGGCCGGCGCGAACCAGCGCTTTTCATAAAACTCGCCGTAGTTGGGGATAAACGTCTTGGGTATGACGGCCCTGACCTCCCCGCGGAAAAGCGCCACGGCGCAGTTAAACAGCTGGTTGTCCGCCCTGACGGGCATCCCCACGGCAAAAAGCACGTCGCACTCGCGCGTCTCCTCCGCGATGCGCCCGAGGGCCTCCTCGGCGCCGCGCAGGAGCGTGCTCTGCCCGAAAAGGTCGGCGCAGGTGTAGCCCGTGACGCTCAGTTCCGGGAACACGAGAAAGCGCGTCCCTTCGCCCTCCGCCCTGCGCACAAGCGCGATGATTTCCTTTGCGTTTTCCATCGGGTTTGCGACGCGAACGCGCGGCACGGCCGCCGCCACGCGCACAAAACCGTACTCTCCCAGCTTCATGTCATCAAAGCATCCCTTCCGATGTCTCTCGTGTAGTGTTGTAAACGCGCCGGCTCTTTATGCGTCCGCCGTCATGAGCGCGAGCGTGAGCTCTGCGGCGCGGGTGAGTTCCTCGACGGTTGTGTACTCCTTCGTGCTGTGGCAGCGGAACATCGCGCACGCCACCACAAGGCCGGTGATATTGTTGAGGGCAAGCTCGTTGTTGTCGCTTCCGCCGAACGTCTTAATCAGCGACGGCGTGAGCCGGACCTGCCGGCACGCCCGCTCAAAGCGGCTCACAACGGGATGGTCCAGCGGCGTCTCGTACGCCGTGGCGGCAATCGTAATGTCCGCCTCCGCCTCGGCTCCGATGGCTTTCGCCGCCCGCTCAAATTCGCCGGCTATGTACTGCGCCCTTTTCATCGCCTTGTCGTGCCGCAGGCTGCGCACTTCGCCGCGCACGACGCACACATCGGGCACGATATTCGTCGCCTTCCCGCCCTCAATGAGGCCGATGTTGACGGTCGTCTCGTCGTCGACAAACCCGAGCTTAAGGCGCGATATGGCGTCCGCCGCGGCGGCGATGGCGTGCACGCCCTTTTGCGGCTCAAAGCCCGCGTGGGCCGCCCGCCCGCGGACGGTAATGGTAAGCGTCACGATGCTCGGCGCGGCGTACGCCGCCGTGCCGACGGGGCCCGCCAAGTCGAGGACGTAGGCCTGCTCGGACAGCACCTTTGAAAAATCAAACACGCGGCTGCCCTTGCAGTAGACCTCCTCCGCCACGGTAAACAGCACCTCAATCGGCCCGTGGCGCAGCCCGCTTTCGGAGAGCACGGTCAGCGCCTCTAAAATGACGGCGACGCCCGCGAGGTCGTCCGCGCCGAGGACGGTGTCGCCCGCGCTTGCGATGCGGCCGTTCGGCGCGAGGGTGGCCCGCTTGCCGCGGGAGGGCTCGACGGTGTCGAGATGGGCGCAGAACATCAGCGGCGGGAGGGAGTCGTCCCCCCTCATCAGGCCGTAGATATTGCCGCTGTTGCCCCCGATTCTCTCGCCGGCGTCGTCCTCCAGCACGAACATCTTCAGAGCGCGCATCCGCTCCATGACATAATCCGCCAGCGGCCTTTCGTGATACGTCTGGCTGTCCATTTCGACAAGGCGCATAAACTCATCCACAAGCCGTACGGGATTGATCTTCATTCCCCCACCGCCTTTATTTAAAATGACTCTTCCTAAATTTCCAATAAAATGATAACATAGAAAAATCAAAATGAACAGACGGGAGGCTGAAAACATGGACAAAAAGCCGATAAGCTCCCCTAATGCGCCCGCCGCCATCGGTCCGTATTCGCAGGGCATTGTATCGGGGCGGATGATTTTCACGTCGGGCCAGCTCCCGGCCGACCCGGAAACGGGCGCCATCACGGGCGGCATCGAAGAGCAGTCCCGCCGGGCGATTGAAAACCTCCGCGCCGTGCTGGAGGAAGCCGGCGCGTCCCTCGCCAGCGTGGTGAAAACCACGGTATTCCTCAAGGATATGAATGATTTTGCCGCGTTCAACGCCGTTTACGCGCATTATTTCCCGCAGCCTTACCCGGCGCGCTCCTGCGTGCAGGCGGCCCGCCTGCCGAAAGACGCGCTCTTGGAAATTGAGGCCATCGCCGTCTTATAGGAGAAAAAATACACAGACTAGAGAGAGAAACTGTTTTCTTTCCCGAGGGAGGGGTGTCATCCATGTCGGTACAAAAGAGAGTCGCGGCGGTGCACGACTTATCCTGCGTCGGCAAGTGCTCGCTGACGGCGGCGCTGCCCGTGATATCGGCCGCGGGCATCGAGGTCTGCCCGGTGCCGACGGCCGTCCTGTCCACGCACACCGGCGGCATCACCGGATATACCTACCGCGATATGACGGACGAAATCATGCCCATCATCAACCACTGGCTCTCGCTGGGCCTGAAGTTCGACGCCGTCTACACAGGCTATCTCGGCTCCTTCCGCCAGCTCGGCATTGTCAGCGAGCTCATCGACAAGCTGCGCGGGCCGGACACGCTCGTCGTCGTCGACCCCGTCATGGCCGACAACGGCCGGCTTTACACCGGCTTTTCGCGCGATTTCCCCGCCGGGATGCGGTCGCTGTGCCAAAAAGCCGACATTATCGTCCCGAACATCACCGAAGCCTGTTTCCTGCTCGACATCCCGTATAAGCCCGGCCCGTACGACGACGCGTTCCTCCGCGAGCTCCTCTTCGGCCTTGCGCAGCTCGGCCCGAAGCAGGTCGTGCTGACCGGCGTCTACCCCGACGGCGGCCGCTATGGCGCCGCCTGCCTCGACGCCGTGACGGGGCGCGTCGACTACGCCCTCACAGGGCGCGTCGAAGGGATCTACCACGGCACGGGCGACCTGTTTGCCAGCGCCCTCACGGCGGCGCTCCTCAACGGCCGGACGCTCGCCGACGCCGCCTTCATCGCCGCGGAGTTTACCTACGAGAGCATCGAGCGGACGCGCCAGGCGGGCACGGACGTGCGCTTCGGGGTCAATTTCGAGGCGGGGCTTGCCAGATTTGCCTCGCTGTTTCACGACAGCGTCTGAAAAGCGCACGCTTCGTCAAAAGCGGCATGTTTAATCCATATCGGCTTAAATCTAATGCGAAAAAGGACATGGGCGCTCGCCCATGTCCTTCTGTTTTAAGCGTTTTTCGCGTTTTTCCTCATGTCCTCAACGAGCAGGTCCGCGAGCGCCTCCGCGTCGTCAAGCGGAAGATACGGGACGCCCGCCTCCACCGGCACGTCCGCCATGACGGCAAGGCACTCTTCCGGCGGCAGGGGCAGGGGCTTGTTGTTCCCGCTGCGCATGAGGGCGATTTTCGGCCACGGCCCCGTTTTATACCCTTCGGTGAGGATGATGTCCACGCCGGAGATGCGCGCGATGAGCGCGTCAATGGGGACGGGGCGGTTTTCCATAATCGCCGCTTTTGTCGCGGAGGCGATGACGGTGACCTCCGCGCCGGCCTTTGTAAAGCGCCAGCTGTCCTTCCCCTCGTGGTCGATGTCAAATTCGTGCGCGTCGTGCTTGACGACGGCCACGCGCAGACCGCGCTTGCGCAGCGCCGGTATGAGCTTTTCGATGAGCGTCGTTTTCCCCGTGCCGGAGTAGGCCACGATGGAGTAGACGGGTATGTTCATGCGTTTTCCCCCTGCTGCTTGGACTGTTCAACGTAAGCCTCTTCCAGGTACCGGGCGAATTTCTCCACGGCCGGGTTTTCCTGGTCCTCGTGCCAGAAGCACTGCAGCTCCTCGTTCTTGCCGATGGGATAGCACACGAGCTCGCTGTGCAGGCTCATGCGGCTGAGCATGGTGGAGACCATCACGCCCTGCCCGAACTCCACGGCCATGTACGCCGACTCGATGTTCGGCGCGATAATGATCTCCGACGGCGTAAACCCCAGCTCGCGGCACTGCCTGCGGGCGCGGGCGCGGCTTTCGGAGTTTGACTCGTGGCTGGCCGCGGCCTTGATAAACGGCTCGCGCCTGAAATCCTCGACCGTCGCCCCCTCCTTCACCTTCGGATGGTCCGGCGAGACGAGCAGGACAAGCGGCGTCTCCAGCACCTTCGCTTTGCGGATGCCCGTGCCCTTCGGGGCAAACTCCGCGTAGGTGATGATCAGGTCAAGGTGCCGCGCGAGAAACAGCTCGATGAGCTTGTTTTGCGGGTGCCTCTCTCCGATAAAGCGCAGGCCGTCGATTTCGCTTTTGAGCCGCCTGAGCGCGCCGCTGATGCCGGAGGAAATCTCCAGCCACTCGAGGTACCCGATGCGGATGGCGCTGTACAAATTGGCGTAGTAGCGCTTCGTCTTTTCCGTCACGCGCTGGAACTCTTCCTCAAATTTTGAAAAGAGCTGGTAGTAAAACTCCCCCGCCTTGGTGGGCGCGACGTAGTGGTGCGTGCGGATAAAAAGCTTAAAGCCGAGGTCTTCCTCAAACTTGGCGATGTATTTGCTGACGGACTGCTGTGTCATAAAAAGGCGCTTGGCCGTCTCCGTAAAGCTGAGCGTTTTGTACAGCATCAAAAAACACTTGACCGCCGTTTCGTTTATCAACTGTTTCCCGCCTTTCTTAAGACACATTGTCCACCCAATTATACAGGGTTAGCCGCCTGTTTGCAAATATAAGGGCGGCGGAGAATACTCCGCCGCCCTTTTTGTATGTCCTTAAATCATCGAGCCGATTTCTTCCGGAATAATCAGCTCCGCGTCCGTCTTGGACAGGACTTCCTCGACCGTGACGCCCGGGGCGAGCTCCTTGAGCACGAGGCCTTCCTCCGTTCTCTCAAGGACGCACAGCTCCGTCACGATGATGTCGACTTCGCCGGCTGCCGTCAGGGGGAGCTTGCACTTCTTGAGGATCTTCGGGTTGCCCTGCTTGTCGCAGTGCTCCGTCATGACGATGACCTTCTTCGCGCCGGCGACGAGGTCCATGGCGCCGCCCATGCCGGCGGCCGTCTTGCCCGGAACCATCCAGTTGGCGAGGTTGCCTTCCTGGTCAACCTCGTACGCGCCGAGGACGGAGATGTCCACGTGGCCGCCGCGGATATAGCCGAACGAGGTGAAGCTGTCGAAGCAGCAGGCGCCCACGCGCAGGGTGGAGGGGTTGCCGGCCGCGTCGCAGACGTCCTTATCGACGGGCTCGCCCGCCTTCGGGGGCCCTGCCAGGCCGATGGCGCCGTTTTCGGTGTCAACCCAAACGTCGATGCCTTCGGGGAGGTAATCGAGGCACTTCGTCGGCATGCCGATGCCGAGGTTAACGACGTCGCCGTCATTGAAGAAACGGGCTGTTCTGTACGCGATGAGGTCTCTGCCTTTCAGTTCAGTCGGTTGAGCCATTAGTCGTCACTCCTTTCAGCCTGTACAACAGCGTCGACGAGGGCGCCCGGCGTCATGATTTCGTCGGGATCCAGCTCGCCCACTTCGACGATATGCTCCGCCTCGACGATGACCCAGTCGGCCGCAGTGGCGAACACCTGGTTGAAGTTGCGGGCCGTTCTGCGGTAGACGACATTGCCCATCCTGTCGGCCTTCCACGCGTGGATGAGGGCCACGTCGGCGCGAATGGGCTTTTCAAGGAGATACTGCTTGCCGTCGACTTCAATGACGGGTTTCCCCTCGGCAATCGGAGTCCCGATGCCGACCGGCGTGAGAATGCCGCCGAGTCCGGCGCCGCCGGCGCGCACGCGCTCGCAGAGCGTCCCCTGCGGCACGAACGTCACGCTCAGCTCGCCCTTGACAACCTTTTCAACTGTCTCCGTGTTGCTTCCGATGTGCGAGCAGGTGATGTGCTTGATGCGGTTTTCGTGCACGAGCAGGCCGATGCCGCGCCCTTTAACACTGGTGTTGTTGGAGATGATCTCCAGATCCTTGCAGCCTTTTGCAATGATGCCTTTGATCAGTGTTTCTGGGACGCCGACGTTCACGAAGCCCGGGATGAGGATGGAAATGCCATCGTGGATTTTTTCCATGGCGACTTCGAGGGACACGACTTTATCCTTCGGCAATTTCTATCTTCCTTTCTTTGGCTTTGTACGCCGGTCGCCCCATCGGGCGGCAATCCGGCGTGTATTCCATATTAAGCTTTGAAGGTCGGTTCGTACGTCTTTTCATCGCGCAGGCAGTGGCGCTTGATGCCGAGAATTTCGCGTGCGTCGTCCGCCGTTGCGATTTCGCGCCCGGCGAGCTTGGACAGCTCAACGGCGCGCTGGACAAGCTGCACGTTCGTGGCGACAACGCCCTTGGACAGATAGATGTTGTCTTCAAGGCCGACGCGCAGGCCGTCGCACCCGAGGGCGAGGCCGGCGAGCATCATGGGCATGTGCGCGCGGCCGATGCCGGAGACGGACCACGTCGCGCCTTCGGGGAGCTTGCCCACGAGGAACGCGAGGTTTTCAGCCGTGCCGGGCATGGATCCGCCGACGCCCATGATAAACTGCATGTGCACGGGCTCCGGAATGCCCCACTTCTTGACGTAGTACATGGCGCTGTCGATGTGGCCGGTGTCGAAAATCTCAAACTCGGGCTTGATGTCGTACTTGACGACTTCCTGCGCGAGCAGGTTGAGGAACCGCGGGCTGTTCTCGAAGATATAGGCGTTGGCCCAGTTGAGGGTGTTCGGGTCGAAGGAGCACATCTCGGGGCGGAGCGCGCCGAGGTGCTGCAGGCGCTTGTAGTCCTCGTACTCGCCGCCGGAGGTGGTCAGGTTGATGATGATGTCCACGCCGGCCTTGTTGCACTTCTCGCGGCACAGCTCGACGGTCTCGGTGAACTTCTGCAGGCTCATGGACTTATAGCCGACCTGCAGCTTGCCGTCGACGACCTTGTCCTCGCGGACATGGATGTGCGCGATGGCTGCGCCGGCTTTCGCGACCTCAACGACCTGGTCGGAAATCTCCTCCGGCGTGTAGGGGACGGTCGGAGCCTGCTCCTTCTTCGTCCCGGCGCCGCAGAGGCAGCACTGGATGATGATCTTGTTTGATTTAGCCATGGCGTCATTTTCCTTTCGTAAAGTGTGCTTAGACGGGATCGTCCATAAACTTCTTCGCGAGCTTAAAGACTTCGAAGAGCTGTTTGTCGCGCTTGGCTAAAAGCTCCTGCTTGTCGACGCCCGTGTAGTCGTAAAAGCCCTTGCCGGTCTTGAAGCCGAGGTGGCCTTTCTCCACGAGTTCGGCAAGCGTCTTGGGCATGTCCACCGGAGGCGGCATGGTGTAGCTCTTGTTGCGGAAGTTGTTGGCCGTCATGTCGACGCCGCCGAAGTCGATGCGCTTGCAAAGGCCGAGGACGACGGCGCGGGGGATGAAGCTGGCCTTGACGGCCTTGTCAATATCCTCGGGCGTGCAGTAGCCGTTGTCGAGCAGGTAGAACACTTCCTGGTTGAGGCACATCTGCAGCCGGTTGGCGATATAGCCCCGGATGAACTTCTTCATCAAAACGGGCGTCTTGCCGCACTTTTCCAAGAGCTCGACCGTGATTTTCGCGTACTCCTCCGGCGCCTGCTCGGACTTGACGACTTCAACGAGCGGGATCAGCTGCGCCGGAGCGTACCAGTGGGCGATGACCGTCTGCGGCAGGCGGTTTTCAGGGACCAGCTCGAAAATGTTCAGCGCCGAGGTGTTCGAGGCGAGGATGACGTCTTCGCCGATGCACTTGTCGAGCTGCTCGTACAGCTCTTTCTTGGCGTCCTTGTTTTCGACGATGGTCTCCTGGACAAACTGCGCGCCTTCGACGGCTTCCTCAACCGTCATGGCGAAGGAGACGCGGTTGAAGATGGTCTCCAGCTCGGAGGCCTCGATGAGGCCCTCCTCGACAAACGTCTCCAGGCTCTTGCGGAGTGTCTGCTTGGCTTTTTCGCGGGTTTCCTCTCTGCGTGTCCACATCGTGACGGAATACCCGCCGATGGCGTACATCTGCGCGATGCCCGGGCCCATTGTGCCGGCGCCAAGCACGGCGATTTTCTTGATATCGCTGAGACTTTTAATCATATTAAAATCCTCTTTTCACTTTTTTGCCCCACAAGAGGACTTGTGGGGCAAAAATGTTGCTCGGACGATGTGCTTAGAAGGAGCCCTCTTCCCACGCGACGAGGCGGACGAAACCGCCGTCGGCCATCTCGCAGCGGAACGGGAACGCGGCGATGATCATGCGGCGACCGGTGACTTCGTCGATGTCGCCGCCGGCGTTCTCAACGGTGCACACGCCGTGCTGCATGAACAGTCTGTGGCAGGGCTCGTAGTCCGGGAACAGCTCGTCCGGGTTTTTGCCCGTCGCCTTGCGGAAGGCGGTGTCAAGCCACGGCATCTGCTCTTTCAGCGGGTAGTGCCACAGCGGCGCGTCGGTGGCGCCCCAGGTGCCGGCGATACCCTTGATGTGCTTCTCGTGGATGAGCCAGTTGGCCACTTCGGGGCCCATGCCGGGATAGTAGTTGAAGTACTTGTCGTTGTTGATTCTCCAGTAGTGGTGGAAGCCGGTGTTGACGATGACCCAGTCGTTCTCGCGGATCTCGAGGCCGTCTTTCTTGCAGGCTTTCTCGAAGTCCTCGGGCTTGAGCTCGTACCACAGGTCGGGCTCGAAGCCGGTCTTCCACTTCGCCTCGAACTCGTCTCTCAGGTGGCGCATATCGAGGATGACGCCGGTGCCGATGCAGTACTCAAGAGGAATCTCGTGGAAGAAATAGCCGTTGCGGGCGCGGTCGACTTCTTCCTCGTGGAGGACGTGTACCGGCGCGTCCATGTGGGTGCCGGCGTGGAGGGTGCCGGTGTAGGTCATCGTGCGCTTATGGAACCGGCCGAGGTACTGCCCGCGGGGGAAGATGAGGTCCTGACGGGCGCCGGGGAAGGGCCACAGCGGCGTGTCGACGCCCCACGGCTGGGACAGGTCCCAAATCTTCGTCATCTTGGTCCTGTCAAGGTACAGCTTGCTCTTGTCCAGCGGCATGTATGCCATAGTAGTTACCTCCTGTTTATTGATGGCGGCGCGTCGCGGCGCCGGCAAGATTTCTGCTTATATTGTAAACCTTGGAATGGTTCCAAAGTCAAGCTCTTCCACCCATTTTTATTGAACTGCCGGCGGAAATCAGATATAATAGGTTCGTATTTCTAGACGAACAAATACAATATTGTTCAATTTTCTAGAAAAATATTCTTTAGTCCCTTTTTTGGCGGAGGTGAGCGTGCTGTGCGGTATAAAATAGGCGACGTGGCGCGGATACTCGGCATATCGCCCGACCTTATCCGCTATTATGAGGAAAAGGGCGTCGTCTCCCCGGCAAAGGACCCGCTCAACAACTACCGCTATTACGACACGTGGGACATCAATTTCCTCATCGACTGCCTGTGGTATAAAAACTTCGGCTACGGCATCGAACAGGTCGCCCACATCGTATCAAACAGCACGTATTCGGAGCTTCTCGACATCCTGAAAGCCCGCGGGGACGAGATCGAAGCCGCGCTCCGCTACCAGCAGCTTCTTTTGGAGCGCATCCGCAAATACACGGAAAACCTCGAGGCGCTGCGCGGCTTTATCGGCAAATGCGACATCCGCCGCAACGCGGAGTTCGTCCGGTACCTAAACCGGTACAACAGGATGTACGATTACGACGACGAGCTGCAGGCCGTCTCGCGCGAGTGGCTCAAGTACATGCCGTTTTCCCGCCGGTACTTTGAAGTGCCGGAGGACAACGTCCTCGGCGAGGGGGACGATTACGCGTGGGGCTTTTCCATGGCCATGACGTACGTCCGCGAGTTTAACCTCGAGATCCGCCCGCCCGTGGTGTACATGCCCTCCCGATTGTGCATCCACTCGGCCTTTACCAGCACGGGGAAGGACCGCTTCACAGCCCGCCACCTCGACTTCCTCAAGGAGTACGCCGAAGAGCACGGGCTGAAAGTCGCCGGGTGCGCCTTCGGCAACCTCGCCTGCAGCGTCATCGAAAACGGCGAAACGACCGGCTTTTTCGAGGTCTTCCTGCCCATCGAGGAGCCGGAAGCGCCGTAAAGCCCGCCGCGTCAAATTCCGTTAAAACGCGCCGAAAGGCAATTAAAGCGCGCCGCCGCGAAGGGCGGCGCGCTTTTCTTTGCCGTCTGTTTTGTTTAGCCGATAGCGGTCAGGCCGCCGTCGGGATAGAGGATGTTGCCCGTCATGAAGTCGGAAGCGGCGGAGGCGAGGAAAATCGCCGTGCCCACGATGTCTTCCGGCTTGCCCATGCGGCGGAGCGGGTTGCCCGCGCCCTGCTGCTTGAGGTACGTCTCGACGTCGACGCCGGCTTCGGCGGCGCGCTTTTCAAAGACGGGGACCATCATCGGGGTGGCGGTGATGTTCGGGCCGATGGCATTGACCGTGACGCCGAACGGGCCGTACTCGGAGGCCAGCTGCTTCGTGAGCATGTCGACGGCGCCCTTCGTGGCGCAGTAGCCGGCATTGCCGGGGCCCTTCGTGGCGATCTTGCCGCGGACGGAGGAGAGGTTGATGATCTTGCCGTAGCCGTTCTCCTTGAAGTGGCGGCCGAAGTGCTTGCAGGTGATCATGAAGCTGGTGACGTTCGCGTCGAGCATCTGGCGGAAGACATCGATGTCGAAGTCGAGGGCGTCAATCTTCTTGTTGAAGCCCTGCGCGTTGACGAGGATGTCAATCTTGCCGCCGAGCTGCTGCTTGGCGTTCTCCAGCAGAGCGATGACCTGCTCCTCGTTGGTGGCGTCCGCCGCAAAGTAGTACACTTCGTCAGAGCCCGAGGCCTTCTTGATTTCCTCCTGAGCGCGCTTGAGGGCATCTTCCTTGCGGCTGGAGATGAGAACCTTCGCGCCGGCCGCAGCAAGGCCTTCGGCGATCGCCTGGCCGAGACCGCCCGCGCCGCCGACGACGACGGCGGTTCTGCCGGTAAGATCAAACAGTTTGCATGCCATTTTTATTTGCCCCTTTCAAAGAAAGATATTCTCTCCGCACCGTGGTGCGGGGACAGTTTTCAGCGTCAGATTCCTTCCAGGGAGAAACGGCGTCAGTCAGGCCTTAGACCTGATCAGTCGCACATCTCGATAACCGTCGCCTGGCCCATACCGCCGGCGATGCAGAGCGTGGCAAGGCCGTACTTCAGGCCGCGGCGCTTCATCTCATGCATCAGCGAGACGAGGATGCGGCAGCCGGAAGAGCCGACCGGATGGCCCAGGGCAATGGCGCCGCCGTTGACGTTGATGATGTCCATCTTGTTCTCCCAGCCGAGCATCTTAATGCAGCCGAGAGCCTGAGCGGCGAAGGCCTCGTTGAGCTCGATAAGCTGGATGTCGTCCATCGTCAGGCCGGCGTCCTTGAGCGCCTTCGGCACCGCGTAGACGGGGCCGAGGCCCATCGTCCTGGGATCCGTGCCGGCAACGCCCATGCCGATGATCTTGCAGATGGGCTTGAGCCCCAGCTCCTTGGCCTTCTCCGGCGTCATCATCAGCACGGCGGACGCGCCGTCGTTCCGGCCGGAGGAGGTGGCGGCGGTGACCGTGCCGGTCAGCGCGTCGTCGTTGAACAGCCTGCCCTCATCGTCCTTCTTGATATTAAAGCAGGGCTTGAGCTTTGCCATGGCCTCAAGGCTGGTGTCGGGGCGCGGGAATTCGTCCGTGTCGAACACAAGGGGAGGCTTTTTGCGCCCCTGCGGCACGACGACCGGCACGATTTCGTCCTTGAACCGGCCTTCCTTAATGGCGGCGACCGCCCGCTTCTGGCTCAGCAGAGAGAACTCCTCCTGCTCCTGGCGGGTGATGCCCATCATCTGAGCGACGTTCTCGGCGGTCGCGCCCATGTTAAAGCGGCCGTAGATCTCGGGCGGCTGGCTCTGGAACTGGCCCTCGGTCAGGGCGTCGATAAACTCCGTGTTGCCTGTGCCGAGGCCCCAGCGGGCGTTGCGCAGATAGAAAACGGCGTTCGACATGCTCTCGGTTCCGCCGGCGATCACAACGTCGGCGTGCCCCGTCATGATTTCCATCGCGCCGTTCTGAACGGCCGTCATGCCGGAGGCGCACTGGCGCATCACGGTATAGGCGGCGCATTTGTCGGGGATGCCCACGCGCAGCGCGGCGACACGGGCGATGTTCGGCTCGTCGGACGTCTGGCGGCACTGGCCCAGAATGACCTCGTCGATCTCGTTCGGATCGATGCCCGTGCGCTCCAGGGTCCCCTTCAGGACGCATTCGGCCAGGTCGACAGCGTGCAGCGGCTTGAGGCTCCCGCCCATATTGCCGACCGCGGTACGGCAGCCGTCCACAATAACAACTTCTCGGATTTCTTTAAGCATAGGTGTCCTCCCGACATCCTTTTAACTCGTATTTTGCTCGGTAACCGGCGGCGACCGGCCGGCCGGCGCCGGGGCCCGCTTTAAGACTTCAGCTGCGGCTTTCCGCAACTATAGCGAGACGGGTAAATCCGGGCCGCGAAAAGCGGCCCGGATCTGCAAATCTTTTAAGCTTTCTCCAGCACGATTTCGCCGAGATTGACGGACCCGTGGGTTTTCGCCTTGAGCGTGGCGGGCTTGTAGCCCGGCGCTTCCACCGTAATGGTGAAGTGCTCGTTCGTCGGCAGGAAGCGGAACTCGAAATCGCCGAGGAAGTCCGTCTCCGTCTCCATCTTCTTTCCGCAGCTGTCGCAGACGCAGGTGACCTTCGCGCCCTTGCAGCAATCGTCCGTGTCGCCGCAGACGACTTCGCCGCAGATGAAGGGCTTCGGCAGGTGCCTGTAGTAGACGTTCGGCTCCGTGCCGTATTCGGGATGCAGCAGCTCCAGCTCGGCAGCGTGCTCTTTGACATAGATGGAAATCTCGCTGTTGGGGTCGTCAAGATCGCCGAACAGCATGGCCTGGTTGGGGCAGCACTCGAAGCAGCGCGTGACCTTCTCGCCGGCGTCCAGCATGTGGGCGCACATGGTGCACTTCTGCGGCAGCTGAGCCTTTTCGTTCCAGACGATGGCGCCGTACGGGCAGGAGCCGACGATTTCCTGCATGCCCTTGGCCTTTACGGGGTCGATGATGACGATGCCGTCCGGCCTCTTGTAAATCTGCTCCGGGAACTTCTCCATGCAGGCGGGCTTGGAGCACTGCTGGCAGATCGAGTGGGTGTAGTCCACCTTGACCTTTGTCCCGGTGCCGTATTCCACCTCGTTGACCTTGATGAGGTTGACGCCTTCGGTGGTCGCGGCGGCGGTGGGCAAATGCTCGTTGTCCGTAAACTCGTCTTTGCAAGCAAGGAAGCAGGAGAAGCAGCCGTTGCAGCGCTCGACGTTAAAAACAAATCCTAATCTGGCCATTTCTTAGCCCTCCCATTTTCTGCATTCGACAAGGCAGGAGTTCGGCGCCATGCCGGGTGCGTTTTTGGACAGGAATCTGCCGCTGGTCAGAAGGTTGACGCAGCCGCCTCTGTCGGTGGCCCCGGGAACGGGGACAACCGGGTCGTACTTGGCCGAGCAGCCGTAGCTGTGCATGACTCCGGGCGGCACGCGGTGCGTGACGCAGGCGATGCAGATAACGCTGCCACGGTCGTTGTAGAGTTCAACAAGGTCGCCGTTCTTGATGCCGCGCGCGTCGGCGTCCTTCGGGTTGATGCGGACCGGCCAGTAGGCGTAGCCGTCCTTCTGGACGCGGTGGATGGGAATCTCGTCAAGCCAGCTGGCGTGCTTGTCGTAGTGCGTGTGGAACGAGAAGCGCGGGTGCGGCGAGATGATCTGGAGCGGGTACTTCTTGTAAAGCTCCGTCTCGTGGCCTTCCCAGCTGGGGATATAGTGCGGAACGGGCGGGCGCTCGTCGTCGTCGGGCGACAGCTTCTTGAGCGACTCGCTGGCAAATTCGATCTTGCCGGAGTAGGTGCCCAGCTCCTTGGAGTGCTCCGTCGGCTCCAGCGTGTTCATGTGATTGACGACTTTGATCTTCGGGTTCAGGTAGTCCTGCGTGTCGCAGTCCCTGTCCTCGTAGTACCAGCGGAACGCCGGGTGCTCTTCATAGTCATCGGGAACGGGAACGATATAGTAGCCCTTCTTACAGAACTCTTCCCAGCTGATGCGCTTGGAGAGATCGGACAGTTCCCAGTAAGCCTTTGCCCAGTCGTCCTCGGTCTTGCCTTCGGTGTACAGCTCGCCCATGCCGAGCTTTTCGGCCACCATGGCGAAGATTTCGTAGTCGGATTTCGACTCGCCGAGCGGCTCGACGCACTTCATCTGACGGACGATGACGCGCCAGTTGTTGCCGATCTGAGCGTGGGTCGTGTAGCCGCCGCCGACGGCCCACTCGCCGAGGTCGTTTCTCTCCAGGTTCGTGCAGGCCGGCAGGATGATGTCGGCATACTTCGTCTCGCTGGAGAACCAGCAGTCCTGGTTGATGACGCACTCGAGGGCGTACGGGCCGTCGTTCTGATACATCCGCGCCCACTTGTTCGTGTCGGTCATCGTGCCGAAGAAGCTGCCGCCGTAGCGCCAGAACATCTTGACATGGCCCTCGATGGGATACTCGTGCTTGTTAAACTGCTGCTCGATGGACTGGCCGCAGAAGCCGTCGCCGATAAAGGCGTCCTTGCCGTTGATGATGGCGTCGGGGAACGTCAGGCGGTACAGGCGCTGCTTGGTGGGGTTCGTCAGAGCGAACTTGTACTTCGCGACGGGGGATTTGCCCATCTGAGACTCGGGCTCTGCGTAACCCGGGAACCAGGTGTAGTCCGAAGGCGCGCCCATGGTCGTGCCCCAGATGGAGACGCCGGGCTTGCCGATACCCTGCATCGCGGCAAGCGCGATGAGGAAACGGGCTTCCTCCGTGCCGTACGCGGAGCGGCAGGCCGAGCCTTCGCCGCCGCGGACGCCGCCGGCCAGGGCGACTCTCTTGGAGGCCCACTCTCTGGCCAGAGCGCGGATGCGGCGCGCGGGGATGCCGGTCTTCTCGGCGGCCCATTCGGGCGTCTTCGGCACGCCGTCTTCCTTGCCCATGATATAGTCGCGGAATTCCTCGATGCCGATGGTCTTGCGCTCGACGAAGTCATGGTCGTAGGTGTCGTCCACGAACCAGGTGTACGCGATGGCCGCGGCCAGCGCCGTGTCGGTACCCGGGCGGACGGGGAACCATGTGCCGTCCATGACGGCGTTGGTGTAGTTGTAGTACGGGTCGATAAAGACGCACTTGACGCCCATTTCCTTCAGCCAGACGCGCCAGATGTTCGACTCCTGGCCGGAATAGATGCCGTGGGTGGAATCCGGGTCATTGGACCAGAAGACGATCATGTCGGTGTGCTTCATGGCGTCCTGCAGCAGGTCGAACTGCTCGGGCTGGCCGAGGCGCCAGTAGAAGCCCCACATGTGCGGCGCGCCCCACATCCAGCCTTCCCACGAGTCGGGGTTGTCCAAGATGGGGGTGTAGCCAAGCATGCCGAAGAAACGGCCGAAGGGGCCCATCTTGTAGCCGACGATGCCCCAGTTGTGGTGGGAGCTCGTGATGGCCGTAATCTTGTGGCCGTCGATCGTGCCGTCCGGATTGACCTTAATCAGGCGCTTGATCTCGTTGGCGATAAGCGTCGTCGCCTCGTCCCAGGAAATGCGGACATAGCCGGACTTGCCGCGGTTTTGCGGATTCCGGTTGCCGTTGGGATCCCAGTCGACTCGCTTCATCGGATAAAGGATACGGTCCTTTGAATAGAGTCTGTTGCGTTCTGCAAATACGTTCTGAGCGATGCGCATCGCTTTGGGAGGACTATACTTTCTCCCGTACCTGTCGACAACAGTCCAGGGCTTCGGATAATCCTCCTCCGGAACTTGCAGCGGCCGGATACGGGTAACTTTGCCATCTTCCACATAGACGGAGATAGGACCTCCGGTGGTAAGGTTGGTGTATACCTTCTCCAAAATCTTTCACTCCTCCATATTTTTGTACAATAATAACAAAAACCGGTTCTTGCTGCATTTTACCGCAGGATTCTATTACAGTCACGCTAATTATAAACCTTAGGACGATACCAATGTCAAGCCCATGCGCCCCTATTTTGCCCTATTCCCAAAAAAATTCGGTTTTAATATGCGATTTGAAGTGGCGTTACAACTAAAAGGTTGTAACCAGCCATTTTGAATGCGTTTCCCTTTATGCAAAATGTTGAGTATACTGTAGTTACAGGTCATTGGCAACCTGAATACGCAGTTTTGAGGTGTATGATGGCCAAAAAATTTGTACCCGATTCTCAGCAGATTGTCAGTTTCAGTCTCATGGGGCCGGAAAGCGGCGGTCCCTGCCTAGTTGATACCACCGACGGTAGGATCACGCGCATCCGGCCGTATCGCTACGATAAAGAATATACGGACAAGCACTGCAACCCGTGGAAAATCGAAGCCCGCGGCAGCACGTTTAGCGCGCCGGACCGCGTGACGATCTCGCCGTTCGGCTTAGGGTATAAGTCCCGCGTCTACTCGCGCAACCGCGTGCGCTATCCCTTAAAGCGCGTCGACTGGGACCCGAAGGGCGAGCGCAACCCGCAAAACCGCGGCAAGAGCAAGTACGTGCGCATCTCGTGGGACGAGGCGGCGCAGATTATCGCCGACGAGCTTATGCGCATCAAGGAGACGTACGGCCCCGAGGCCGTTTTGGTCCAGGCGGACATGCACGGCGAGGGCAAGCACGTCGCCCCCAGCCACGGCTGCCCGAACCGGCTCATGTCGCTGCTCGGCGGGTACACGCTGCAGATGCGCAACATGGACAGCTGGGAAGGCTGGTTCTGGGGCGCCAAGCACGTCTGGGGCTGCGAGCCCGTCGGCGAGATGATGCCGATGACGAACCTCTTCGTGGACATCGCCAAGCACTCGGACATGCTCCTCTTCTGGGGGTGCGACCCGGAGACAACGCCGCTCGGCGTCGTCTCGCAGCTGCCGAGCCGGCTTTGCTCGTGGTTTTCCAAAATCGGCATCAAGAGCGTGTATATCTGCCCGGATCTCAACTACGGCGCGGCCATCCACGCCGACAAGTGGATTCCCGTCCTGCCCGGCACGGACGCGGCGCTGCAGCTTGCCATCGCGTACGTCTGGATCACGGAGGGCACCTACGACAAGGAGTACATCGCCACCCACGCCTACGGCTTTGACAAGTTCGTGGACTATGTGCTGGGGCGGGAGGACGGCGTGCCCAAGACGCCGGCCTGGGCCTCGGAGAAGTGCGGCGTGCCCGAGTACACCATCAAGGCCTTGGCCCGGTACTGGGCGAAGAAGACCATCTCCATCTGCCACTCCAACGGCGGCGGCCTCATCCGCGGGCCCTACGCCACGGAGCCGGCGCGCCTTGAGGCGATGCTCCTCGGCATGCAGGGCCTCGGCCGCCCGGGCGTGCACCAGGCGAAGATGATTGAGTTTAACCTCTGGAACAAGGACTTCCCGCTCCCCTATCAGGGCGAGTTCATGCCGCAGATCCCTCACATCGCCGACCCCCTGCGCCCCGTGGACGGGGACGTGCACCCCTCCATCAACATGAAGCGCTTTGCCCTCTCCCCCGAGCAGGAAAAGCGCGCGCCGGAGCTCATCGAGCTGTTTAAGCAGCACCCGGCTCCCAAGCAGTTTATCCCCCGCTGCCTCGTCCACAAGGCGATCATCGAGGGGCACGCGGAGTGGTACGGCCTGCAGTGTTTCTCCTCCAGCCAGGTGCCGGACAAGGACAACAACCGCAAGCCGACGACGGAGTACCAGTTTGAAAAAATCGTCTACCCGCGCCCGGGCCTGTCCCGCGTGCACATGATCTGGACGGACGCGCCGTGCCAGATCACCTGCTGGAACGACGGGCACCTGACCCAGCGGGCGTACCAGCACGAGAGCATCGAGTGCATCGTCGCGCAGCACCCGTGGCTGGAAAACGACTGCTACTACGCGGACATCATCCTGCCCGTCGCCACCAAGCACGAGATGCACGACATCGCAAACGACCTGTCGAGCGGCGCGTTCGTCTCCGTCTACAAGGTCGAGCCCTGCATCGAGCCGGTCGGCGAGTCCCTCACGGACTTTGACGTGTGCGCTAAAATCGCCGAAAAGCTCGGCAAGGAGTATTACGACGCGTACACCGGCAACATGTCCGAGGAAGAGCGCGTGAGACTGTTCTATAAGGCCAGCGGCTGCGAGGACTACATGACCTGGGAGGAGTTCTGCAAGCGGAAGATTTTCATCGTCCCCTGCAAGAAGGACGCCCAGGAGCTGCCCGCGGGCCTGCGGAAGTTCTACGAGGACCCGGAGAACAACCCCCTGTCCACCCCCACGGGGCTTTTGGAGTACTACTCCACCGCCATCGCCAAGTACATGCCGGACGACGAGGAGCGCCCGCCTGTCCCCCGCTGGATTGAGCGGGGCGAGACCCACGACGAGCGCCTTTCCAGCGAGCGGGCGAAAAAGTACCCGCTTCTGTGCATGTCGAACCACGGGCGCTGGCGCATGCACGCCCAGTGCGACGACATTATCTGGAACCGCGAAGTGGAGACGATGAAAATCCGCGCCAAGGACGGCTACCAGTACGAGCCGTGCTGGCTGCACCCGTCCGAGGCGGAAAAGCGCGGCATCAAGCACGGCGACATCGTGAAGGTCTACAACGAGCGGGGCATCGTTTTGTGCGCGGCGTACGTCACCGAGCGCGTCATCCCGAGGGTGTGCTATGTGGACCACGGCTCGCGGCACGACCCCATCGCCCCCGGCTATATCGACCGCGGCGGCGCCATCAACTGCATCACGCCGACGAACATTACCTCCAAACACGCCACCGGAATGGCCACCTCCGGCTTCCTCGTGGAAGTGGAAAAGGTCACGGACGAGGAGATGGAGCGCTGGCGTCGGCAGTACCCCGAGGCGTTTGAGCGGAAAATCGACCCGGCGTTCGGCGTGTGCCTGGAAGGCTGGCTCGTCGACCCCTCGGACATCACCGACTAAAGGAGGCAAGAACATGGCAAAAGTCTTCTGCATCGACGTTGCCAAGTGCAACGGCTGCCATAACTGCCAGCTCGCCTGCAAGGACGAGCACGTCTATAACGACTGGACGCCCTACGCCGCGCCGCAGACGGAAATCGGCCAGTTCTGGTGCAAGGTCACGGAGCACGTGGGCGGCACGGTTCCGAAGGTGCGCATCCACTATATCACCCACCTGTGCAACCACTGCCGCAACGCCTCGTGCATGGCAGCGTGCGAATACGGCGCCATCTACCGGCGCGAGGACGGGCTTGTCCTCATCGACCCGGAAAAATGCACGGGCTGCCGCGCCTGTCAGGAGGCCTGCCCGTACGACGCCATTTACTTCAACGAGGAGCGCAACATCTGCCAGAAGTGCACCGGCTGCGCCCACCTGCTCGACCACAATGTCGGCATCCCCCGCTGCGTCGACGCCTGCCCCACCGACGCGCTGCAGTTCGGCGAGGAAGAGGAGATGCAGGACTTCATCATCGGCGCGACGGTGAGAAACCCCGAGACGGGCAACCGCCCGCGCGTGTACTACCGCAACATCCCCGGCCGCTTCATCGCCGGGACGCTGTACGACCCCGTGGAAAAGGAAGTCATCATCGGCGCGCGCTGCCGCGCCACCATCGGCGGCAAGACGTACGAGGTCCGCTCGGACGAGTTCGGCGACTTCTGGTTTAACGACCTCGCCCCCGGCATCTACGAAGTCGTCATCGAAGCGCCGGGGTACGAGTACAAAACTTTTGAAAAAGTGGACGCCCGCGAGGACGTCAACCTCGGCGACATCCCCCTCGAGCGCAAAAAGTAGCGGGAGAGTGCATCCAAAATGCGCCGCGTCCGCCCGCAGCGGCGCGGCGGCGCTCCCGAAAAGGGCGTATCCCGCCGCCGTTACATCCAAAATAAAACGCCGCAAACCAGATGGTTTGCGGCGTTTCGCTTAGTGCTCGGCTTCCATGGCGTCCTTTCGCGTGGGGTGGATCGTCCCGGGCTTGTGGTGGGGCGGGGCGTAGATGGTGTAGAGCTTGATCGGCACGGGGCCGCAGTTGACCAGGTTGTGCCACGTCCCCGCCGGGACGAAGATGGCGGAGTTTTTGCCGACATTCATGCGGAAGGTGAGGTTATCCGGGCTGTCGCCCATCATCACAAGGCCGAACCCCTCTTCGATGCGGATGAACTGGTCGGTGTCGGGGTGGACTTCAAGCCCGATTTCGTCGCTGATGCTCATGAGCGTGAGCTGTAAGTACGGTCCCGTCCACAGCGTCGTGCGGTAGAACTTGTTGTGCCGCGCGGCGCTGTTTATGTTCACGACGAACGGCTGCGGGCCGAAGTCGCCCTGCTTCTTCTTGCCGCCGAGTTTCTTGTCGTGCTCGTAGCCGGCGTTGTCGCGTCCGGCGTTGTCATAACCGGTGTTGTCGCGCCCTGTATTGGCGCATCCGTAGCTGCCGTAACCGTAGCTGCCTTGTCCGTAGTTTTCCTGTCCGCAGCTGGTGTTGCAGTCGTTTTCCTGTCCGTAGCTGCCGTAGTTTTCCTGCCCGTAGTTGTCGCGGGCGCGGTTATCTTGTCCGTAGTTTATGTATCCGTAATTTTCCTGTCCGTAGTTGTCTCCGTAACCGGCAGGCATAGTGGTTTTCCCCCTTCCGTGTGTTCCACCCCCAGTATATGCCCGCGCGCGCAAAGCTGTGCGATAACGCGCAGGCGCGCAAAAAGGCAAAAGGGCCGCGCAGGTACGCCGCGCTATGGGTTTAAGCGGAAGGGACTATTAATGGGTCGCGCAAGGCGCGCCGCCGGAAAATCGCGATACGGGCGGGTGAGATGGCGCGAAGAGCAAAGCCGCAAGCGGGAAGCAGGAGAAGAAACAGGGCGCGCCGCGAAAACGAAAAGAGCGGAGCTTAACGCTCCGCTCGTAAACTATTAAGGCTGTAAACTAAGCGATGGCCGCCGGGACGCGCCCTTTAGCACTTTTCCCAGATCGTGGCGACGCCCATGCCGCCGCCGATGCACATCGTGGCAAGGCCGAGCTTCGCCTCGGGGCGCTTGAGCATCTCGTGGACGAGCGTGACGACAATGCGCGTGCCGGAAGCGCCGACGGGGTGTCCGAGCGCCAGCGCGCCGCCGTTGACGTTGACCTTGCTCATGTCAAAGCCGAGCTCTCTGGCCACGGCGATCGACTGCGCGGCGAAGGCTTCGTTGGCCTCGATGAGGTCGATGTCTTCCAGCTTCAGGCCGGCTTTAGCCAGCGCGTTGCGCGTGGCCGGAACGGGGCCGACGCCCATGATGGTCGGGTCAACGCCGCCCTGGCCCCAGGAGACGAGCTTCGCCATGGGCTTGAGGCCATACTTCTCGACGGCTTCCTTCGACGCGAGCACAACGGCGGCGGCGCCGTCGTTGATGCCGGAGGCGTTGCCGGCGGTGACGCGGCCGTCTTCCTTAAACGCGGGCTTGAGCTTGCCGAGGGCCTCCATGGACGTCTCGCGCGGGAACTCGTCCTTCTTAAACTCGACGGTCTCCTTTTTCACCTTAACCGGGACGGGGACGATTTCGTCCTCGAAGCGGCCTTCCGCGATGGCCTTCGCGGCCTTCTGCTGCGACGCGAGCGCAAACGCGTCGAGCTCTTCGCGGGTGATGCCCCACTGGTCGCAGACGTTCTCCGCCGTGATGCCCATGTGGTAGTTGTAGAAGGCGTCCGTCAGGCCGTCGTAAACCATGGTGTCGACCATTTTCGAATCAAACATGCGGGCGCCCCAGCGTGCGGAGGGGATGGCGTACGGCGCGGAGGACATGTTCTCCGTGCCGCCGGCGAGGATGATGTCGGCGTCGCCGGCCAGAATGGCGCGGGCGCCTTCGATAATGCTCTTCATACCCGAGCCGCAGACCATGCCGACGGTGTACGCGGGCACTTCCTTCGGGATGCCGGCGCCCATGGCGACCTGGCGGGCCACGTTCTGGCCGAGGCCGGCCGTCAGGATGCAGCCGAACATGACTTCGTCGACTTTATCCCCCGTGATGCCGGCGCGCTCCAGCGCCGCCTTCGCGACGATGGCGCCGAGCTTCGGAGCGGGGACGTCCTTGAGCGAGCCGCCGAAGTTGCCGATCGCCGTTCTGCAACCGCTAACAAGATAGACTTCTTTCATTAATTTATCCTCCTTACCCGTCAAACGGATAGAATTCACAAAATTGGAAAATAATGCTCCTCCATTTTACCATGAACCTTAAAAATAATATACCAGGCGTGTCCCAAAGTCAACCCGAACGGGCAAAACAATATAGACAATATAGGCATTCTAAGGCTTTTTCCCTTTCCCGCGGCGCCGCCGGTGTGGTAATATTTAATTTAAAAGAATAAAAATTGGAGGCAGAAGATGAGCACGGCCGTAATTTTAGCCGGCGGGCAAAGCCGCCGTATGGGAAAAGACAAAATGATGCTCACCTACCGCGGAAAAACCTTCCCGCAGGCCGCGCTCGAGCGCTTTTCCCGGCATTTTGACACCGTCTGGCTCAGCCTGGCCGACGCGGGAAAGTACCCGGACCTTAATGCCCCGCGCCTTGCCGACCTTGTCCCCGGCTGCGGGCCGATGTCCGGCCTGCACGCGGCGCTGCGCGCCACGCATGACGACGGCGTTTTCCTCGTCGCCGGCGACATGCCGTTTTCCGACCCGCTCGCGGCGCTCAAAATCATCGAGCTCGCCGCGGGGTACGACATCGCCGCCGCCGCGGGCGAGAGCGGGCGGCCCGAGCCGCTCTTCGCGTACTACGCGAAAACGGTCCTCCCGCACGTCGAGGCGGCCCTGCAACGCGGCGACTTTAAGCTTGCCTCGCTTTTCCCGACGGTCAGAACGCTGCTCGTCACGCCGGACATGCTTGGCAATTACTGGAACGAGCGGCTCCTTCTCAACGTCAACACGCCTGAGGATTTTGCGCGCCTTGCCGGGCTCTTCCCGTCAGAAAACGGCTGAGACAGGGCGTTTCAGGGTTGAACTTTTTTAAGCGAAGTGCTAGAATTGTATGCGTATGGAAACGGCGTGAACGCGGGCGGACGCCCGGTCATGAATAACTTAAAACGAAAGGGACGACTTGCATGAGCTACAAAATCACACGCAGAAACGAGGCCTATACATACACCGCACCCGGCCACTTTGATGTCCGTACGACGCGCCTGCATGACCCGCAGGACGTAAACTCCGGCATGGTCACGATGGGCCTGTCCCACTTCCTGCCCGGCGGCGGCACCGAGTACGGCGCCAACGACAAGGAATCCATCTACTACATCATCGAAGGCCAGATGTACCTCGAGTGCGAAGTCGGCACGCCGAACGAGATTAAGACGACGCTCTACGCCGGCGACTCCTTCCACTGCGGCCCGGGCACGAAAAAGTCCGTGCTCAACACCGGCACGACTTCCACGCAGATGCTCGTTGTACTCGTCAAGCCTCCCGAGGCGTAAAAAACAGCTCAATAAGCAGTCATCCGGGCAGCCCGAAAGCTGCCCGGATTTTGTTTATATCCCGCTCCGGCCGGAGCGGGCCCCTTTTTCCGAATACTTCATCGGCACGTAGCGGATGCCGTCCGTCAGGCGCTCGGTGTCCAGCGGGACAAAGCCGAGGTGCCTGTAGGCTTCGACGGCGTAGGGCGACGAGTGGACCGTAAACTCCTTGAGACTGTAGTCCTGCTTCATTCTCTCAAACAGCATCCTGCCGATGCCCTGCCTGTGGTATTCCTCAAGGACGAAAAACAAGCTGATGTGCTGCGGCCGCCGCATGGCAAGCATGCCGACGAGCTTTTCCCCGTCAAACGCGCCGTAAAACGGCATGTCGGAGATAAACCCCCTCTCGTCCAGGAAGCGGCGGAACGCGTCGATCCCCTCCTGCGAGTACTCCGGCGCTTCATACCTTAAAAACACCTTCCACGCCAGCGCGCAGGCCGACGCCTTTTCCTTTTCCGAAAGCCGGCGAACCGTCATCGTCCTCCCCCTCCTCGCGCTTTCTCCCGGCTGAATCCTAAACGGCGCGGTAGACGTCCGTGTACGGCGCCCCGTCCCGCGGCGCGGAGACTCTCTCAAGCTCCCCCGCCTCCGCAAGAGCGAGAATGCGCCGGTATATCCACGCGTCGCCCACGCCGGAAATCCGCCTGAGCACCGCCTCGATGAGCTGCCCGGCCGTAAACTCCCCCTCCGGCAGGCACGCGCGGATGGCAAAGTCGTAAAAATCCGCCGGCACGCTCACAACGCGCCCGTTGACGCACGCGCGAAGCGGCGCGTTTTCGTCTGCAAGCTCCTCCCACATCGCGGCGTACAGCGCCCGCTTGAGCGGCGTGAGCGCCTCCTCCTCGCCGAGGAAAAGCGTAAAGTCCTCGCCCGCGATCTCCCCCGTGCTCCGGTAGCGCACAACTTTCCGGCCTTTCACAATCTCTTTGGCAACGCGCACCACCCGGATCTCCGCCGGCGTCCCCTCCAGAAGATGGCACAGAAAATACAGCGTGCACATCTCGGACGGGTCCGCCTCGCAAACCCAGCAGCGGATGGCCTTACCCGCTTCAGCCGCCGAAAGGAGCTTTTCCATGGCCTCGCGGCTCAGGCGCGCGATAATCTCCGGCACGCCGGGAAAATGGCCGTACAGGCTCTCTATGACGGGAAGGCGCGCGTTTGTATCCCGGCCCAAGCCGGCAATCTCCCCCACGTCGAGGTCCAACGCAAGCGAGAGAACCTCCTCCACACTCTCCTCCCCCGCGCGGAGCAGCCCCTGGCGCCGCGCGGCGGCAGCGCTGTCGCTTGCAAACAGTTCAATCATCGGCGCCTCTTCCCTTCCCATACTTTCCGGTTGCAGATACTATATCACAAAATATTCCAGACATAAAGGCTGCGCGGCAGGTTTCGCGCAGCCTTTTTTATCTTCCGGCACGTCCGGCCCCGCATAAGGCGTGCTGTCACGCGCGGAGTTTTATATTGAACGCACATTCATTTGCGCGCCGCACGTCAGGCGCGGCCGTTGTAGTAGGCCACGACGCTCGCGCTGCCCCCCGAGACCGTCACCAAAAGCCGCGCGTACCGCGCCGGGATGGTGACGGCGCCGATGAAGTTGCCGACGCCCGTTATCGTCCCCGTGCCGCCGGGGACCGTGGTAAAGAAGTCGGGGTCGCTCACCGGCGAAACCTGAACGGCGAGCGACAGCGACGCGCCGGCGGACTGGTTCCGGATAAAGAAGCTGTTTTCGCTGTAAGGGCTGATACCCCGCGTGAGCACCGCCGACGCACCGGGGGAGAGTGTCGTCGAGACTGAGTCCTCCACGAAGGCGTTGCCGTAGAGCGTGACGGAATCCGTCTCGCCGGAAAGGGGCCGGATCTCAAGGCTGTCCGCCGTCACAAGGACGCTGTCCGTCGCGGCGCTGAGCGGGCGGATGTCGAGGTTGTTTGCCGTCACGGTGACGGCGCTGTCCGGCGATATGAGAAAGCGCCCCGCGTCGTCCACGGCGACGGCGCGCAAAACGGAGCCGTCCGCGCCGTAGATGACGGCTTTCAGGGTGTCCGGCGTTCTGTTGAAGACAAGTTCATTCATACAATCGCCCCCGTCTCAGGCGCGCCCGAAGTATTGGACATTCACCGTGCCGATCTGCAGCAGCGCGGCCACGCGCACGCGCGCATACCGCATCAGGCGGCTCGGCCGGAGAAGCACGACGCCCCCCGCGACGAGCTCAAACTCAGCCCCGTCGTTTACATAGTACGCGTCGATGTCCACCGGCGCAATCTGAAGCTGCACCAGCGCGCCCAATGTGGCCCCCGTATTCCGCACGCGGAAGACGTTTTCCTTGTAGGGCGAAATGTCCCGCGTGAGAAAGGTCTGGGGCAAGAGAATTGCCAAACCGCTCTCCTCCGCGAAGGCGAAGCTTGCCCGCGCGGCGGTGAGGCTGTCCTGCGCCCCGCCAAGCGGGCGGACGTTTATATCCGGCCCCGTTATATACACGCTGTCCCGGGCAGGTGTCAGGGCGCGGATGTCAAGACGGTCCGCCGCGGCGGGAACGGCAGGCGCCGGCGAAGGGACGAGGCGGCCCTGCCCGTCCGCTGATAAAGGCATGCTTTGGCCGCCCTGCCTGCCCGCCGGCAGGATTTGCAGGCTCCGCGGCCTGTTTGAAACGAGAAAGTTCATCTCAAATGCCTCCTCCCCGCTCGCTTCATTGTATGCCGCCCGGCCGTCCCGCGCGAAAAGCGGCGGGGGCGGCCGGTGCGCGCCCAAGATTATGAAATTGCCTTATGTACAAGCCGTGTTTTTTCCGCTATAATACGGGAAGAAGGCTTTTCCTTGGAACACAAAAATTAGCATAGGAGGCTGTAAAATTGAGTGGTCGTTTAAGTGGTAAGGTTGCCCTGATTACAGGCGGCGGCACCGGCCTCGGCGCCGCGTTTGCCAAGGCTTTCGTCGCGGAAGGCGCGAAAGTCGTCATCACCGGTCGCCGCAAGGAGCCCCTTGAGAAGGTGGCCAGCGCGCTTCCGGAAGGTTCCGTTCTCGTTTTCCAAGGCGACGTCTCCGATTTTGAGTCGGCGCAGGCGATGGTCGACGCGACCATTAAGTTCGGCGGCAAGATTGACGTCCTTGTCAACAACGCCGGCATCGACCCGGCCGGAACGGTCGTCGACGTTCCCATCGAGCAGTGGAAGAAGGTTATCGACATCAACCTCACCGGCCCCTTCCTCATGATGAAGGCGGCCATCCCGAAGATGATTGAAAACGGCGGCGGCTCCATCATCAACATCGCGTCGCTGGCGGCCGTCCGCAACATCCCCGCCATGCCGGCGTACTCGGCGTCCAAGTCCGGCCTCATCGGCCTGTCGAACGCCGTCGCTCTCGACTACGGCCCGCAGGGCATCCGCAGCAACGTCGTGGCCCCCGGCCCGATCCGCACCGAGATGCTCGAGCACTCCATGTCCGGCCTCGCCGAAGCGCTCGGCACGGACATCACCGGCGCCCTGAACGCCATGACGCGCTTTATCCCGGCGCGCCGCCCGGCTTTGCCGGACGAAGTGGCCGGCGCGGTCGTCTTCCTCGCCAGCGACGAGTCGAAGTTCGTCACCGGTGCGACGATTATGGTCGACGGCGGCGCCTGCGTCGTTGACCCGTGCGGCTCCGCCGTGTCCAGCGCCGGCGTCAACTGGGGCAACGGCTGATTGCGGCCTGTGCGCCGCGCGCGCCGTACCTGCGCGGCTCTCAGCAGCTAAGGCTTAAATCCCTCCTTAACGAAATGGCATAGACGATTTAAGCGGGCTTCGGCTTATTTTAGCCGAAGCCCGCTTTTTGCCCGACGTCTGCGCGTCCGCCGAAAATCCCCGCCCCGGCGTCCGGAGCCAAAGCCGCATGCGCGCCGGCAAAGCGCGGCGGGTAATGAGCGCCGGCTGAAAAGGGCCCGCGATGCCGCGCAGGGCAAAGGCGCATGTCCGGAATATGACCGCACGGGGCCGCGCGGGATAGAGCACGCTGGCTGCGCGGCAAGAGGATAAACACAGGCGCGCCGCGCTTAGCGTCGCGCCCTCTGCCCTGCCGCGCCGCAAAACAACAAGTGCGGCAAACAGGCTGCTTTGAGTTTAAACGGCAACGGCGCTGCCGCGTAAACGTGAAAACCGGCTGCGCCGCGCGGACAGCGCCTGGCCGGTTTTGGCACGAGAATTTCAATTTGGGGTCTTTACACGCGCCGCATTTCCTGCTATAATCTACTCGCTGTCGCCAAAAAGGGAGAGCACGCGGGGGCGAAACTGCTGGAGCCTCCGGCTACCGGCAGACCCCGGAAGAACTTAATACGTGGGGGCGTAGCTCAGCTGGGAGCCCGAATTAGGCGCTCAGC
>ENA-UPSB01001167-UPSB01001167.1-bioreactor-metagenome-genome-assembly--contig:-NODE-1167-length-33143-cov-73.283335_pt1 | contig 33143 bp, 41 predicted proteins | sample MGYA00238182_ERZ773286 | MGnify/ENA primary metagenome ERZ773286 (study PRJEB29026, sample SAMN07631240) | bioreactor metagenome | isolation source: Switchgrass digestor | place: USA: Dartmouth...
TGGGGTAGTGGGAATACATTCTGCACAAGGACGCGTAATGGACAAGCATGTATAAATCCAAGTAGTGCATCTGGGTGCGGATGGGAAGATTTTTTAGATTTGGGGCAGTATTATCAATCTAAAAAAAATTGGAGTAGATTTATAGATTTTTGGGGTAGTGGGAATACATTCTGCACAAGGACGCGTAATGGACAAGCATGTATAACAATGGGATATACCTACACCTGTCCCCTTTCTGGTGGTTCAGCCTGTTCGGGTAATCCTCCCACATGTACAAAAGGTCAAACCTGTGTAACTCACAGTGACTCCGCCACAAAGTATCAATGCAGTCTTAATGGACAAAATTACGATACACAGTCTCAGTGTACCACTTCCTGTTATTCTGGCTGTCCAGCAGGAGGGAGTTTCAATCCTCAAACGGGAAAGTGTGAAGCCACCGCAACCTGTCCATCAGGAACATTACAGTCAAGCGGGTGTTTTACGGGATATGGCTGTCCTTTAGGGAACTATCAGTGCATGAATGTAAATGACAGATGGATGTGCTCTTCAAATCAGTGTTTTACGGAAAGTCAGATTGAAAACGATGAACCCGATATGATTGCATCCACATATGATGCTGCCTCCACTGGACAGGATGGAACCTGTACGGGGGAGTGGTCAATATTCAGCGGGTCCAAGATGAGATGCCAGAAATCAGGGATAAAAACAGGTTTTCACAACTGTTGCGATGAATCCAACGGGAAAATATATGATAACATGGGGTCAACAGGGATATCCAGTATAACTGATGCTGTGGGTGCCATATATGCCGCAACAAAGGCGGTACAGCTTGGCTCATATGCTTCTAAAATTGCATCAGGAACATATGTTTTTAGTCGTGGTGCTCTCAATGATGCTTCAAACGGCATGAAGCCAGTTGCAAATTTTGCTCCTAACACTCCTGAATATGCCGCTCTTGAGGCTGCGTCAAATAATGCCAGTCAGGGAGCTGATGTAGCGGTGGGTTCAGCAATGGGAACATATGTTCAGCAGATGGGCCCTCAAATAGCGAGTGCGATAGCCCAGCTTGCTGTTTCTCAGGTGATAAGCGACCCGGTACTTGCTGCTTCAGTTAATCTTGCATTTTCCGCTTCATTGTGGGTTGCGGGTGTGGGAGGACCTGTTGGATTTGCACTTGCTGCCACAAACCTTGCTGCAACTCTGTTCATGTCCAGTTGCGATAAGCAGGATATTATCACTTCAACCATGGATGACTCAGGTAGATGTCATTATATGGGAACTTACTGTACAAAAAAAATAAAGTTTGTAGGATGTGTTCAGAAAGTAAAATCATTCTGTTGTTTTAACAGTAAACTTGCAAGAATAGTACAGGAACAGGGAAGGCCCCAACTGGCCACTTTCGGAGCAGATGGAGGCTGGGGTAGTGCAAAACATCCAAATTGCAGGGGATTTACTCCAGAGGAGTTTCAGGCGTTAAATTTTGACAACATAGATTTAAGTGAATATACAGAAGACATTGAAAGAAGCGTGAGAAAAAATATTGAAAGCACTCTACAGAATACCGCAACTCAGAGCCTGCAGAACAGAGGTGTGAAGTGAAAAAAATAGCCTTACTGTTTGCTATTATTTTTTGCTTAACTGCTGAATTACTGCATGCAGAGGTGATAGGTAAAACAGGCAATACTTATCAGGTAGTAGAGCCTGATGCCTATGATGAAATAAGAAACAGAGTAAAGCAGATAGACTGGCAGAAGATGTGGAGCAGAATAAGACAGTCTGCTTCAGCAAGAACAAAGGTCAACTTCTCCATTCCGCAGGCCAGACAGGATAAAACATTCTACATTGATCCCACCTACACTCTACCATTTGACATAACAGATGATAAGGGAAAAGTCATATATCCAGCGGGGTACAAATTCAATCCTCTTGATTATGTCCAGTTTCCCTACACTTTGCTTTTTTTTGATGCAGCATCTGTTGAACAGGTTACATGGATTATGAAAAATAAAATACATGAAAGACAGGATATAATGTTCATTGCTGTATCAGGGGATGTAGCAGCAGCCAGAGCACAGCTAAAAAGGATTGTATATGGGTGCAATCAAAGACTCCTTGATAAGTTTCAAATTAAAGCAGTTCCATCATTTGTATATTCTCAAAACAGATATTTTGTTGTAAGGGAGGTTCCACCTAAAGGAGGCAAAAAGTGAAAAAAATAACTTCCACAGCTTTAATAACTTTTGTAATAACCGCTTTATCAGTTGTTTTTTTATACTGTCAGGATGTAGCAGGGGATGACTGCAAAGCCAGTTTTATAAATCCTTTCACAGATGTAAGGTGGGATTCAGTATTTCCAATAGAGCTTGCAGGAGTTAAAATTAAAGGTCCGGCAGATCTTGACAACCCCGATACAATAAACAGTATTGTATGTGCCTGTAAAAAAGGAGCAAAACTCACATTAGGGCTTACAGTTTCTTACTGGGAGCCTTCAAGAATTATAGAGACAACCAAGACCCCATGGTGTCTTCCAACACTTGGAGGCTTAAAGCTGAGTGGTTCTGATAAAAATCTTCAGCAGGGTTCTCATAAGGATGACACACAACATGTACAGGCAAATGCACACTGGTATGTTTTTTCTGTATGGCAGATACTGGATCTATTTATGGATGTTCCGTGTGTACCGATAGAAGGGTTTGACCTTGCGTATCTTACCGAGATTGACCCAACGTGGAATAATGATCTTTTATCATTTATACTTAATCCAGAAGCACTGCTTTTTGGAAATCCAGCAGCTCAAATGGCATGCATGGCTGATTCTGTTTCTTCTTCAATGGGCTGGCCTCTTGATCCGCTTTTTTGGTGCATGGGTTCGTGGGGAAACAGCTATCCATTATCAGGAGACATTGCACAGGGAGACTACATATCAGCCAATGCAGGGCTTGCTGGAAGAATGGTATATAAAATGCACAGAGAGCTTCTTGCGTGGGATCCAGGAGTTGACAAATGCGGGGCTGTGCTTACCCCAATATGGATAAAATCTCACTATAAGGTTCACCAGATAAAGCCTGTACGAGGGGCTCCCATGCCAATTGGAAGAGCAGGGCTTTTATGGGAGACAAACAAAAACCCGCCATATGGGGCGGGGAGTAATTCTCCAGATAATTTTAGCTGGATGTTTATAAGGAGGGTTAAGTGCTGCATAGGAAGATCATTTTAGTCAAAAAAATAATTTTACTGCTTGCTATAGCAGTTTTAAGCATTAATGCATATGGACAGGGCAGTGTTAAGGCTTTAATTCCAATGCCGTCAGCCTGTTATAACGTTGATAAAATTGTTAATAGTAAGATTTACTTAAAGAAAATTGCTGATATCTGTACGCAGCAGATTGTTATGAAAGAAGTTGTGCTTGATCAACCATACCAGTCAGTGGAGATTTACACAGATGGAAAGTTCTGGAAAACACATATTCTTTATAAAGAAAGTCTCGAACAACAGATAGATAAAATGCAGGATAAAATAAAAAATATCAAACTTCCTGATAATGTGAACATTACGCCACAAATTCAGGAAAAAGCGGAGAATGCTTTTAAATACACAGAAAGCAAAGAATTCCAATCTCAGGTTAAAGAGTTTCAGAACGATATTACAGCTAAAATGCAGATTCCCTCTGCTAATGATCCTTCCAGTATGTTTTACAGCCAGATGAAACCTGCTGTTAAAAGCATGGTTCCAGCTCAGGATAGAGTTTATATATTTATTTCCTCATCCATGCCGATAGAGACAGTAAAAGCTTATGCAAGGGATCTGGCAAAGCTAGGGGAGGATAATGTTTTTCTGATTATGCGTGGAGGGATAGGAGGGCTTAAGAAAATAGCACCCACAGCAGAATGGATCTCTACAGCTTTAAAGATAGACCCTCTCTGTAGTGGCTCCTGTGAGCTTTACAGGACAAAAGTCCTGATTGATCCTCTGCTTTTTAGGAAATACGAAGTAAAAGCAGTTCCAGCAGTGGTTTATGTAAAAAATGTGGTAAATACTGAAGGCTTATCTGAGGGACTAGGCACAGTAAAAAACTCAGGCTTTTACCTGTCTTACGGCGATATATCGCTGTCTTATCATTTAAAGCTTATTGCTGAATACAGCAAAGATGAACGGATAAAACTCATCGCAGATTACCTGGACAAATAAAAAAACTTCTTTCCAATTCCTTATCAGCTATGGTTACCAGACAGTACTGTTGTTCGTAGTAATACTAAAATATAAATTTTATCTGGAGGGTTTGGTATGCAAATAAAAAAGTTCACAGCATTATTAACGGTTTTAGTATTTATTCTCATTACTGCATGGCAGAGCACAGCAGGATGGCTTGATGACTGGTATGATCAGCAGACATCTTCTGCTCCTGGATATTTTGAAGGACAGAAGCGTGGATACTTTACTGCTGGATCATTTAGTGCAAGAGTTCCATCCACTACCGACTATCTGGTAAGCATAAATAAACCAAGAATAAAAGGAGGCTGTGGTGGCATTGACGCATTCTTAGGAGGTTTTGGGTTTACAAACTTTGACTATTTGGTTGATAAGTTTCAGAGGCTCATACAGGCTGCTCCTATAGTTGCATTTCAGATTGCACTTAATACATTAAGCTCTGCTTTAAACACCAATTTAAACCAGGTGGAAAAAATAATAAATGACTTAAACAACATTCAGTTAAACGAGTGTTCACTTCTTAAACCATTCACAACCATTGACCTGAGCAAAAATCAGGCTGGAGCCGCATTTGAACAGGCAGCAACATCAGCACTTAAAAGCACGGGACTTACAACTTTATATCATGACCTTGAAAAGTTTTCAAACAGTGACAGAAAAGTAAGTTCTGCCTCCAGTGATGTGAATAAGGAAGACACAGTAAAAGGGTGTCCTTCTGAAATACAGAATTTGCTCAAGCAGAAAAGCTTTCTTGACTATGTTTCAACTGTTGATTCTCAGGTGGCTGACCTTATCCCCTATATAAGGGCCATTGCAGGAGATATTGTAATTGCGGGTGCCGATACCGATGCTTCGGGATACCAGTTCAACGTGGTTGATGGATGTGCTGAGATGAAATCAGAGCTGTTTAAAAACAACAGACTATCCCGACAGGATTCAATAAACAGTCCGTGTGTGTTTGATATTACTGATTTAAATGAAAAAGTTTACAGCACACTTCTTTCAGGGTTTAATGCAATTAAAAACAGAACATCACCTCAGGGACAGAATAAAACAGACTATGAAAACCTGCTCAAGCTCTCCCCTTTATCTCTTCATCTGTTTTTAAGGTATGCCATGATGTCTGGAGATGAGTCAGTCCTTCCATCAATAAGCGGACCTGTTGCAAGAGGAGTTTTCTATCAGGCTCTGCTCACCATTCAGGCAAGAGCGTTAAAAACCGCTTCATTTATTGATAAACTTGCCACTCCTCGTGGAACCGGTACATCAAAGGATAATCCGTGCGGGGTTTTTGATAATGCAACCCTTAAAGCAGCGGCAGAGCAGTATGCATACAGGCTGAATAATGCAATTCTCAGGGCAAGAGAGGTTTATGCGGCAGCCCTTAATGAGATTCAGGGTATTGCAAACATATCTCAGCTTTACTCTCAGTTTGAGTCTACTGCTTATTCAGAGGTTACAACTAAATTTGGAACCTCTGTTGGTAAAAGGCTGTTTTCAAGGTAGGGTTTTGCATGAAAAAGCTACTTGTTTTATTAATTCTGATACTTCCCTTTATTCCTGCTATAGCATCTGCTGCTACATGGGAGTATATAACATATGGAGGCTACGATGCATGTCTTAGTGCATGGAAAAAAGTAGCCTTAATATTTTCAGATGATGCATACAAGGGATTATTTATAACAGCAGTGGTTCTTGGAGCAGGGTTTGCTTTTATTTCTGCTTATATAAGAATAGCAACAGGTGTTAAAAGCGGGATTCATTCATGGTTTGTATATATGCTTTTAGGGACAATGATTTATGCTGCATTTATTGTCCCTAAAGACAAACTTGTTATCTATGACCAGACCCTAAACAGAGGACCTGAAACAGTAGATGACGTTCCAAGAGGCATTGCCACTTTAGCAGGACTGTTAAACAAGATAGAAGTTGGATTTATTGATATAGTATCAACAAGTGCTGATCCCGCAAGTGATTACAGGACAAATGCAGGAGGGACTGGGTTTTTATTACTTGATATTAATCCTGCACCTGCATCCTTAAGGGCATCGCTTCAAAGATATGTTAAGGACTGTGTACTTGCTGAAACAGTAAGACCGGGAACACAGCTTAATCCTGATGCGATATCTGACGGAAGAACGTCATGGGAGACTATTATAACAGAGTCACAAAATCCATCGCTTTATACAGTTTACTACACCGAGCAAAATCCTGCAGGGGAGACTAAAACATGTCAGGAAGCAGGACTTGCACTCATACAGGCTTTAAATGCTCCTCAGATTCAACAGACCACCACAGAGGCAGTATGTTATTCAAACAGTTTTTCAGGAGGATCAGGATTAAATGCCTGCAGAAATCTTCTTGATAGCACAGTTCAGATGATTTTTCAAACAGGAGATACAGGGTTATACATAAGACAGTCTATTTTTGCAGATGCAATGATGGAGGTTATAACGTCAAATTCTACTACTGAGGCAATGAAAGCAATGGCTACAGCAAAAACGCAGTCAAACCTGATAGGTATGGCAGCACATGCAAACTCATGGATTCCTGTTATCAAGGAGACAATGAAGGCTGTTGCAATCTCCCTTGTTCCATTTATGGCTCTTATAGCTGTAACACCTCTTGCAGGAAGAGCCATAAGTTTAATAGCAGGAATGTTTCTCTGGGTTACGGTATGGGGAGTGGTTGATGCAATTTTACACAGCATGGCAGTTGATCTTGCAAGACAGGCATCTGACTCACTTAAAGTAAATGGTAATCTTGGTATGGGGCTTGTCCAGCTAATGATGCTTCCGCAGGATTATCTTCCTAAGGTGGCTGCAACATTTGGAGCTATCAGGTGGTCAGGACTCATGTTGAGTACTGTAATGACAGGAATGCTTGTTAAATTTGGTGGGGCTGCATTAGGAATGCTTGCAGGGTCAATTACTGGAGTTCCTCAGTCATCAGGAGCACAGTATGGTTCTATGGTAACCAATCCTGGCGGAATAATGAGTGGGGAGATACTTCCCGCTAAAACATATGCTAATGCTGCTTCTATGCAGGCAGCTCAGGGAGGCTTTAAAAGTCTTATGGAAGGTTCATCAAAGTATCAGTCAGGTCAGCTGGGGGGGCAGGCAAGGACAGGTAATATGTTTGGAGGTGAGAGTATTGCTCAGGCTACTACGATGAATGCTTCGCATTCAATTGGAACAGGACTTGGGTATGGAAATATCGGTAATGCATTTAATACAGGAAAAACTACAGCTACAAGACATGTATCTGAACAGCAAGCTTTTACTGAAGTTGCCAATAAGTATGGTGGAGTGGGCAATCTTCAGAAAATGATTTCGGAAAAAAACTATACATCCTTAGGTAATGCGATATCTGAATATGCAGAGCGACGTGGCATTTCTTATGAAGAAGCAGCAAAAGAACAGGGAAATTTAATGGGATTAAATGAAGCCTTAAGAACGGAAACATTCGAAAAATCAGTTAATACAATAGGTAAAGACAATTATGTGCGGGCAGAAGTTCAAGGAGTTCTAAATAAGGCAGCAGATTTTGAAGCAAAGTACCAGTTTGCACAAGCAGCAGGTTATGCTGAAAGTAGAGATGATTTTAAAGGTATATATGAAGCTTCTCTTAGGCGACAGAGCACAGAATCATGGACGCTGGATGAGAAAGGTGCAGAATTTTTAAATAAACAGATGGAAGATCAAGGCTATTCGGTTAGATTTAAGCAAGGTGATAGAGTTACAATGGCAATGACTCCAGAGGGCAAGGTTACAGTAGCCAAGGGGGAACGGGGAGCATCAAAAGACAGCGTTGATCTTACAAGGTCTACTTCAGGGAGAATACAACAAAACCTTGATGTATCCACAAAACTTAAAGAAAGAAGCGATTTAGTAGTAGAGAGAAGTGGATATAGAGGTGAACATGGGGTTAATAATGTTTACCTTAATCATCCATATCAACAGGATGGAGTATTTACTTATAATGGGAATGTTTACTCGGGCAGATTTGAATATACTAAAGATGGAGTATTGGTCACCGGACAGGGAAGTAATGTAGTTAATATAACTAAAGGAGCAGTTGTAATAAATCCGTCTGATGGAAAAACTCCTTATCATGTAGTTGAAAATATTACTTATTCTGGTCCTAACAGACAAGTTTTACAGGTTTCTAAAATAGGAGGAGATTCTTTTCAGTATGATACTCAAAAACGAGTTTTTGCTGGATGGGAGTATAGAGGTCTTTTAAGTGGTGCAGCTGAAGAAAGAGGGCACAATAGTTGGGCCAGAGGCATTGCAGCTGTAGATAACATTTTAGGTGGAGCTGGAGGAGGAATTTTGTTTAAAAAGGTAGACAGGGTGCTTAACAAGAAATAAGTATTTTAAAATAAAATTTAATTTTAAGGAGGAATTAAAATGGATTCTAAATTAAACTCCACTAAGCAAAAAGAAATGAGATTTGCTTACAAATGTATTTTGAATGAAGATTATGTTATTTTCTTATTTGAGAAAGTAAATCCTTTTAAGGAAGATGAACAAATTGAGTTAAAACTAATTGATAATGAATTATTTGTTTTATTTGGAGATAATGTTGTGCTTTTAACAGAAAAGATAATTAATGTTTTAAAGAAAAAACCTATTGTAGTTTTTGCAGAATCTCCATTTTATGTTTACGAAGGCGAAATAACATCTTATACATTTGAAGTAGATCTCCAAGTATTAGCAAAAATAGAAGGAGCGTTAGCTGTAATAAAAAGCCTTAACCAACAAAAAACAATTGGAGATTTAGCTGTCGAGAAAATCTGAAATCCACTTTAAAATTAAAAGACCTACCAAAATAGGAGCACCGACAATACCAAAAGCTGTTATTGCATCTGTTGCTCTATCTATTAATGAAAAATTAGCAGGATAATGACTTCTAACGCCAATTATGGTAAGAGCAATAATAGGGAAAATGACAAAAAAGAACAAAGGCATAAAGATTTTCATCCATGTTCTCCAACCTATTGCTTTAATACCTATTTTAAATTTTTCCCACGTCATGGTAAACCTCCTTTAAAAATTTCTCTAATTTAATTATACAATGTATACTTAATATTATATTACTTTTTTGTTCTTAAAAAGTAATATAATATTAAGTAAAATCGAGTAGATTTTTCGAAAAAAACTTCAATTAGCAAATAATACACAAAAAAACAATCTTTTACCTTGTTTTTCGCAAGGAAATCTAATAAAGGAGGTTTATTATGAGAGCCTATATTGTGAAGGAAGGAATTTTAGGATGTTACCTAGAAAATAAAGATGAAATTATAACTGCTGAAACACGTAGTCAGTTTGACTTAATGAAGCAATTACTATCTACAGTAGGAAAATGTATAATTGTAAAGGGGACGATATTCTGTATTTTGAAAGAGGAATTAGTTGGTTCAGAGAAAAAGGTTTTAAAAGAGACCGTTCAATTATTTCAACTTCTATGGCAGGAGTTGGATGGGATTGAACAGAAAAGACAAGAAAATTTAGAATCAGAATCGCAATTTTAATTTTAAAGGCAGGGATAAAACCCTGCCTTTTTTTGTGAGCAAATATCAGAACAATGCGAGATAAAAATAATCCATAAAAAAACAGATAGGCTGGAGATGTCACTCCAGCCTATCTGCCAGACGGGAATACATCTGCCCGTCCCCTTTTAATAATCTATATTAATAAGAATTAAAAATGCCATAATTCACATCTATAAATCCAAGATTTTCTTTAATTCTTTCAAAGTACTTTGGATCTATTTCGGTTAAGAAAAAATATCTATCCAGAATTTGAGCAGCCTTTCCTAACGTACCACTGCCGGCAAAAGGATCAAAAACTAAATCTCCCTTGAAAGAATAAAATTTTATCACTCTTTTACAGAGTTCCAATGGGAAAACTGCACTATGCGTTTTATCGAATACAGGATCGATTTCCCATACATTTGAGGTTTCGTAATTTCCAATTACCTTGCTTTCTTCAACCGTCTTTTGGTCATATTGTTTTATATTCCAATCTATTAGCTTATCTGTTTTTTTTCTGTATACCATAACCATCTCTGTTCTTGCATTAGGTTTATAAGCAAGTGGTTTTCGATGTTGTAAAAATCCTGCATTGCGATTTTTTACACTTGCTTCTGGTTTTACCCAAACAATATCGTCTATAAATTCCCACCCCATCTTTACAAGTAATGGGTGAATATCATAAGGAATAGGATACCGCCTGCTGGCATGTTGCCTGCTAACACGAGGCATGATAATAGGTGAAGTATTTAAAATAAAGAAACAACCTTCTTTAGTAATTCTATGAACTTCTTTAAAAACTCTTTCCAGAAATTTTAAGTATTGTTCATAGCTTTGATAGATTGAGTAATCTCGAGCATTATAGTAAGGCGGGGATGTAAAGGTAAGATGAACTGACTCATCAGGAATGCACTTAATTATTTCCTGCACATCTCCAAGAACTACCTTATTTCTAAGAAAATCAGGAAATTCTGTATGTTTAAAAGTATTCTTTTTAGGTTTTTCCGGGAAAAATTCCTTTTTAATGACATCTTGAATTATTTCGTTGGGATGATCTTTTAGTTTCTTTAATTTTTTTGCGATTAACTGGCTGTTCTTAAAAACAAGAAGCCACCTGATAGCTTGCATAACTACTTCGGGATCGGAATCTTTTAATAATTCAATAAGAAAAGGAATGGCTTTTGAGTTACGCAATCGACCTATAGCAGAAGTTGCTTCTCTTCTTACATCTGCACATGGATCATTAGTAATAACTTTCTTAAAAACAGGAAATAACGAAAATTTTTCCAGTTTAGCCAGATTTTTAATAGCTAAATATCTAATCTTTGCATCTTTATGGTCTATTAAATACAAAAGTGGAGCATCATCAAAATCATATGGTAATTTACCTAATTTATTTAATATAAAAGCCAGTGTACCATTATTTTCTGTTTTTACGAATGAATCTAACTTTTTCGTGTTAGATTTTAATTCTTCAATGTCTTCTTTTTTAAAACTTGTGATATCCATGTAGAATTTTGTTATTTATTTTCCACATAATACCTGTATCCTCTTGCATTGGCAAACTGAGGCTCTTTAGAAACATAAACTCCTTCAATTAAATCCTTAACATAAACAGCCCCACCACCGGTAAGGATTACAGTATCAACTGTAAACTTGTTGTCTTTAAGAGTGATGCTGTATTCCTTTATCGTTTTTATCAATTTGGGCATATAGAAATCATTTACAATCTGAGATACATCAATGCTGTATTCTTTGCCAAAATGTTTTATCCTGCCGTGTTTTAAAATCTCTTCAGCATAGCTATCTCCAATAAACTCTCCGTATCTTACTGTTAATTCACTGCTTATTTGCTTGAGCATCATCTCAATACCACAGGGATAGCTTGTGGACATTCCTGCATTGAATTGCCCTTTGTTTATATGAACTACATCCATTGTATAAAAACCTATATCAAATACAACTATGCTTGATTCTGAAGCTTCAGGGTGGTCAGACAAATAATCAATATATGCTCCAACCCCCTGAGGAATAAACTCAATTTTTGCTGGAATGGGCAGGTAGGCATTCCTGTTTTTAATTTCAAGATGCCTGATTTGCTCTTTAAGCTTCAATACTCTTCTACGGTTGAACATTGCAGGTGGCAGTCCAAGCCCTATCCCCTTAAGGTCAGGCGTGTCTTTGTAAATTAAACCAAGACTGTATCCCAGCACTGCAAAATAATCGTCTGTTCCAACAAAATCTTTAGTCACTTCCATTGTGGGGGAAGCATCAGGACCTACAAGATAAGACCTGCCATTTACTGTAATAATATCTGGTTCAGAATTAAATCCCTTATCAGAAGGAACATAGTTTTCAACAAGGGTTTTAAAAAGATACCTTTTCCCATGATAGGCAATCTTTGTATAACCATAACCTATATCAATACCTGCATACATAAAAAAACCTCCTTTTTATTCTTTATTTAATTTGGTCCAGGTTGAACCTTTGACATACTCATCAGTGGTGCCTTCGTAAAGAGGATAAATTATATACCTGTCAGCACCAATTTCATCAGCTTTTGCCTGAAGATTATTAAGTTGAATAGAGTTAAAACAATTGTGAACTTTTAATACTTTACCCTGTTTAAAAAAAACTGCCACCCACATCCCTAAAATCCACCCATTAATTTTGACAGGTTAAACTTTGATTTACTGTCTTCTTCTTTTGGGGCTTCTTTGGTTTCCTCTGTAATTGTCTTTGCTTTCAATATTTGCTTTTCAGGGTTTTCTTCCACAGTGCATTCAAGAAGCTTTGCTTTAGCAAACCTTATAGTTTCTGCCACATACTGCGACCTTAAGGTTTTTGGAATACTTTCAAGAACTTCTATTACATCAGCATCTGTTAAAGTGTTAAATGTAATTCTATATAGTTTTCTCATAATGGAATATTACTTTTGTGAATTGTCGAGAATTGTCGAGAATTGCCAGGTATTGTCTAAAATCGTCGAGTATTGTCGAGAATTGTCGAGAATTGTCTTTTAAGAACCTCTGCTTATTTTAAAAAAGAGCAATTCACGACTTTTTACGACTTTTTGTAGCTTTTCACGACTTTTCACGACTTTTCACGACTTTTATTTGTAGGATTTTTTTAAAAAGAGCAATAGATGACAATACTTTTTAATTTTCTTAAGAAAGTTTCAAAAGTAATATCTATATAGGTAATTTCAGCAGAATTCGAATTTCTCCCATGTCAGGGGGGGTTAATTTTTTCCTTCGGAGAGGTTTTCCTCTTTTGACATAGGGATACACAATGCCCTCCGAATGGATTTCCGTCATTAGCTTTCCAGAACCGTCGTTGACGGTTTATATAAATCCCCGGAGGGAAGTAATTATGTCAGCAGAGCAAAAAATAACATCTATTATGGATTTGTCTTACAGAGTTAAAAAGATGGAAATAAGAAAAAAGCTACTTCGGCTTGCTCAGGCACACTTTAATCGTTTGAAAGCAATAACATTTCCTGGAATTGAATGGCAATTCGAAAAAGACCTTTTGCTTTCAAGGAAATGCGATCTTCTTATTGCTCTTGAACAAGACAGCGAAATCTATAACCTTTCTCAAATGAATATGCCAGTAGAAATACCTCAATTACAATTTCTCAATGTAAAAGACAGCGATTTTTTTACAAAGGAAAACTTTAAAAAGTACGGAAGTTTTAATTTTGTGTGGCTTGATTACATGTGTCCTTTTTCAGAAAAAGTGCTTGAAAGCATAAAAAACATGTTCAAGCACAATTTTATTCAAAATGGAGGGATAGTAGCTCTTACATTTGTCAAAAGTTTTGATGCCAGTATGTATCACCTTTACAGAAAGGTTGACAACAACTACAACTCTACATTTAAGCCTGAAAGAACAAAGATAATCCCTAAATTAATTAATCAAAAAATCAGTGACTTTAATTACTCCGTTAAGGTAATTGACGGAGAAAACTATACTGAACCGCAGAGAAAAGCTGCCATGCCAATGGTTTTCATTATATTAAAAGCAATTAAAAACATCCCAAAAGAAAAAACGTATTGCCCAAAAGAAAAGACGTACTGCTTTACATTTAGATTGGGCGAAGCTTATGCAAAGAAACTTGAAGAACTTGCAGGCAAGACGAAGTCAAAGTCTGAAGTTATAAGGGAGATTCTCGAAAGAGAATTGGAAAGAAAAAATAAAACACAGGAGGAGGTAAATTATGTATGTATTAACAATTAAGACACACGATGAGGTTTTCTTTAAAAAAATCTTTAGAACTCTTTCAGCTATTGGCGGTAACGGAAACGGAAATGCATTAAAGATAGAAACAGAAAAGAAAAATAGCGGATACAGTGACGACTACATTGAGAAAAAGAGGCTTGCAATTTCTCTTTTAAAAAATGAGAAAAGCTGTGAGGAGGTTGCAAGGCTTACAGGCTTCACCATTCATCAAGTAAGAGCTTTTAAAGCTCATCTTAACATGGGAACATATCTATAAAAAGTTTTTTTACCGGTGAGGCATCATGCTTCACCGGTTTTTTTGTGCTCAAACGGGAAATTCCTGTCTTTCAATTGTACAGTAAGGGCTGAGGTTGTGTTTTAAAAATACAGGTATGTTAAGACTGTCTGCTCTAGTTATAAGCTCTTCTATCCAACTTAACTCAGGATTTACAGGATTTTTGCCTGTCTGTGCCCCTATTATTATCCATTGTATTTCCCTTAGATTTGCCTGAACTCTGCCAAGTAAAGGTTCTATGCTTAAAAATCTCACTTTTGCCCTGACTTTTTTTAAGGTTTCAATTCTGACATTGTCTCTGTGTGAACAGATGGAAGTCCCAACCCATGCGTTTTCAGGGAATTTAAACTCAAGCATTCTATCAGGATTTTTAGTTAGAAACATAAAAGTATGCCAGTTGCATTCCTCAGCCACTTTCAGCACTTTTTTAATCCAGACTTCAGGGACCCATGACCCAAAAAGATCTCCTGCATCAACCACAAAAATCTTTGCTGGTTTTTTCACTCTAAAAGGTTCTTCTAACCTATGGGGGTAAAAGGTGGGATCATAACCATAAGGATAAATTTCTCCCTTATAAGCTACATGACACTTGCCTGTCTGTCTGGACTGCCAGTTTTTAACATAAATAAGCCTGTCTTTATCTTTATATCTGGCTCCAAAACGGTTTAAAGGAGAGGTTGCTTTCATAGTGTTATAACAGAAAACATTTCTACATGGATGAAGACAACCTGTAACAGGATTCCATGTGTAATTACACCACTCAATGCTTGTCTTATTCATCTTAATTCCTCCTTTAAGAAAAGATATTTTAAATGTAAAAATTTTTTCAACTGGGGGGTTTTTAGCTGAAAAGTAATATATAGGTAAGTTAATTTAAGTAGATTTCGAAATTTCTCCAGTAAGGGGAGAAGAGCATGTTTTTTGTTTTTACCCTCCGGGTGGGTATTTCTCTCTTCTCCTTTTACAGGAGAATTTAGCTCTCCGGGTGGGTAATTATTGTCAATTAAGCTGTCTTTGACAGCTTAAAATAAACACCCGGGAGGGATAAAATGAAAACTATAGCAACAGCAAAAAGAGCAACAAAAATTGATGAGGCAATTCAGAGAATGGATCCCAAAACGTACGTGGAGATTCTTCTTAAGGAGCCTCTTACAAAACTAACAAGAACTAGAAATGGTTATGTTTTTAAAATGGTAACCATTTCTAAAACAGCAGCAAATCAAATTAAACCTCACATCTCCAAATTTAAAAATTTTGGAGATGTGGAAATAGTTGATGGTAATTTTGTTTTTTCTATTGATATCTATAATATTGACAGATTTGACTTGAGAAATTTTCTATCTTTGGTCGATAGAATCAAAGATAGAATAAGAATGAATTAAAAATTTAAAGGGAGGACTTGTTCCTCCCTTTTTTTATTGGTTTTTTATCTTATGGTTTTTGCTCCTTATCTTTGCATACTGTCCCAGACTAACCACTTCACCTTTTTGTTTCTGTTTTGTTACAGCGTTCTTTTTTACCTTTTTCTTTCGAGAAGGGAAGCTGTAAATTTGTCTTGTATTGGGGTCTGTTAGCATCGTGCCAATTAGAAGGTTTACCATTTTTTGCTCTTTTTCTGTTAGCTCCACCAGCTTGCCATCTCTATCGCATCCATACATAACCCCATCGCATATAATCTCATCTGGATTATCGGGGTTTTGCCAGAGTATTTCTCTTTTTTTGTTGTTATTCATGGCCATTCTCCTTACTTTTTTTTAGAGAAGCTATGCTTCTCTTTTATTTTACTTCTTCTTGTCAAAGATCATATACTATGATTATAGTATATATACACTGTATACACAATGTCAAGTAGAAATATTTGAAATTATTTATTGCGTTTTAAAAAAAGAGAAGAGCAGGCTATTTCTTAATTGATTACTCTATAATTAGGGGAAAGGCAAAATATGGCAGGATTAGGCAAGGTGAAATCAGGGGACTTAACAATAGACATACATTTAATTAATTTTTTAAAGGGGAGTATTTTTACTCCCCTTTTTTTAATTTAACCTTTTATAATCTATAACTGTCTCTTTCAATCTATTCATAGCTTCTTCTTTTTCTTTCTTATCAGTTATCAGCTCTCCATCTCCATCGTAAAACTTTACCGTTGGATCTCCTAAAAGTCCATAAATTAATGCATTTAAAAAATCTAACTCTTTTTCAGACATTTTTCTCCAGTTTCCATCATCATCACAGCAGTAGGTTTCTCCTTCCTCCATCTCCTCTTCAGGATTAAAGGGTACATTGTTGTCCATAATAAAACCTCCTTGTTCTTTTTATTTGTTTTACTTCTTCTTATCAAAGAACAAAACTACAATAATAGTATATATACATTGTATATATAATGTCAAGAGGTTTTGAATAAAATTATTTGCTGTGTTTGACAATAAGCTCTGCGAATGCTTCCCTGGCGAGTTCTGTTACTGTTCTTCCCTCTGTTTTTGCTATTTCTTTGAGCTTATCGGCAATCTCATTGGTTACATTGATATGAAGCAGTACAGACCTTTTTCTCTGTGGTTTTTTCTTTTCTTTTTCCATATACATTGATTATATCATATACATTTCACCGTGTTCAACTTTTTTATAACAAAGCAACACTTTTAAAAAGTAATACTAAATCATAGGAATTTAAGTAGACCATTCGAAAAAGAAGTTTAATTCAATTAGCCTTTTTAAGGCTATTTTTTCTTCAACTCGCATTTTTTTATAAAGTAGCCCAGCGAACTTTTTCATTACTCTCATTGAAAAGAGGACTGGGATTATTGCATCTTCATGGCCTTTTTAGCACTTTTTTAGCACATAACATATAAGTATTTATATGTCCTTTGCAAAAAAGTAATACATTTACTATGAAAATCACTCTTTCCACCCTGACCAGTGCCTTACTTGGTCTTTCCTTTTTGGAAAGAAAGCAAGTGCTTGTGAAAGTTTTTCGTGGGCTTCCTGAAAGGGAAAGGAAGAAGCTCTGGGAGGCTGTAACATTTACCGTGTATGACAAAGCTCGATGGGCCAAGATTGATAGCTGGATGGAAAAGATGTTTTTCAGAGATTACGCTCTCACTCCGTATAAAGTTGCAATGATGGCTCTTAATTATTTCAGGATGGACAGAAGAATGAAGCCGCTCATGATAACCCTTGCAAGAAGGGTAAAAATGAGAGTGTATTACAGGCTAAAAAGTAATAAAACAATATCAGAATCAAAGTAGATTTTTCGAAAAATCTTTCCTTAAAAGAAAAATTCTTTATTTCAATGTAATCCCACAATGCTCTTTGAGCGTTTTTTAAAAACATATTTATCAAAAAAAAGACGAAAGGAGGGAAATTATGCCTACGTCAAGAGTGGCGACAAAGGCAAAAAGGTATGTCAACTACAGTCTCTTTGATGTTCCTGAAGATGCATTACCTGTCCCGATAGCAAAAGAAACTGTTTGTTCTATTTGCGGGGAAAATGTTCATGAAGACAGTTATGAGTGCCCCAATTGTGGACTACTCATAAAAGATGTCCCTGAATTGCCTATAATTGAAGGCTCCCTTGCTTGGGAAGTAGCAAGTAAAAACTACAATGGAGTTTATCGAATTCATAGGCTTAAAGATGGTACTCCAGTATGCGATTGTAAAAGTTTTCTATTTCAAAGAGGGGTACAAACAGACGAATCTGGATTTATTGTCTGTAAGCACATGAAGGGGGAAGTGATGATGCTCTCAAATGGAGTTCAAAAACTCCATTCCTGGCAGGAAGTTATTCTAAAAAAACTTGGAATTACTCCAGCTGAAGGACTGTCTTCTGAACAGGCCAACTTCATTATTGAAAAGATTCTTTGTCAAATTGGGATAGACTATTACGAATTTGTGGACCTCATAAAATCCAATCCCTCTTATGAGCTTCTACCCCTATACAGCTTTGGAATTGAACTTGAAGGGCTCGTAAGAGACCGTGAAAAAATGAAAACAAAACTTGAAGAAAGCAACATCAAGTCAATTTTAACAGGGTATTCACATGACATGCAAAACGGAATATGGAAAGTCGGAGATGACGGGTCAGTAAGAAGAAACATGTCAGTTGAAGAACAGAGGGATTTTAGATCAATGGAGCTAACATCTCCAAAACTCTGGGGGAGAACAGGCTTTGATGAAATAAAGAAAGTTCTCTCCGTATGGAATTCAGTGGGAGGAGCCGTAAATGCCTCCTGTGGATTTCATGTTCATGTGGATGCCTGGGATTATTCAAGAGATGAACTTGGAAGACTTGCTCTGGTATGGGCAAAGATTGAACCTGTTGTTTACTACATGGTTTCTAAGAGTAGAAGACGTAACACCTACTGCTGCTGGCTGAGAAGAAGTCCTCAGAATGTAAATGGGGTTATAGATCCGTTTACCTTGAGAGTTAGTGTGAATCGTTACTGTGCTATTAACTTTGATGCATTCAACCATTACAAAACTATTGAATTCAGAATTCATCAGGGGACGATGAATCCTGATAAAATTATCAACTGGATTATATTCTGTCTAAAGCTGACACAGAAGGTTAAAGAGGGACTTAAGCATTCCCATTTCAGCGACAATCCAACCATAGAGGAAGTTCTTGACAGGATCGGCATCGTTGAAAACTCCATCCCTATAATCAGAAAATGCAGAGAATTTCTTATTGCAAGATACAATGCTTTCAAGAAAGCAGAATCAGACAAAGAACCAGACATACCCGATTATTACGGATTTTTAGGCGAAATAAAAGAATTTATAAGAACGAAAGTTAATGAAGTATTCAGAAACAGGTTTGGGATGGAGAGCCTTGTTTACCGCAATTCGTGGCTACCTGATAACCATATGAGAAATCTCGCTTCATTGGCGCCATCACGGAGATTATCTATTTCATACGATGAAGTATCTCGCTTGATCAGAGAAGCAAGTGGCGGAGTAATCAACTTCCCGTCACTGTCTTCTGAATCTTCAGGAAGAGTTTATCAAGTGAGATACGACTCTGAAAATGAAACTCTCACCTGTAACTGCCGTGCATTCAGAACACATGGGCGTTGTTTACATGCCATTGCTGTTGCAAGGGCAATGTATCTGAGAGACACGCTCGAAAAAACAAAAAATCTTGATTTTTAAAAAAAGGAGGGAAATTATAGATGTGTAGAATACTGGGATTTTCAGGGATTTTTAATGAAGAATGTATAAGAATTGTAAGAAGTCTTATTCTTGCTGAAGAAAAGAGTAATCCTCACGGCACGGGACTGGCTGTTTATAATAAGGAGGAAAATCAATTTCTCCTTCAGAAAAAGGGCATAAGAGGACTTCATTACATAGCAAGAGGTTATGCGGATTTTCTGTATAACCTTATAAATAAACCTGTTAACCTCATAGGACATGTGAGGTATAAAACAGCAGGAGATGCAAGTGACAGAAATGCCCACCCATTTGGAGCAAGCGAGAAAGGCACCTGGCATTTTCTAATACACAATGGAGTGCTCGGATGGGGAATGTCAGCAGTGGCAGAAAAGTTCTCTGCCCAAATAGAGAAAATAGAGGTAGATTCAGAGATTTTCTTACGCTGTGTTATTTCACAGGTAAGAAGGGGAGCAGACATTGTAGAGGCAATTTCTAATGTTACACATGAAGTAAGTGACATTGGAGATTTTACATTCGCTCTTCTAAATGACAAATGTATCTATCTATGGAAGAACGAGCAGAGACCTGCGGTTGTTTTTGAAAAGGAAGGGAACATATTCTTTGCCTCTACAAAGGGTATGTTTGAAGACGCTCTGGAGATTGCTGGAGCATCATCAAAAGGATATACCTCATTTGAGGTAGAACCTTACAAGCTCTATAAAATTCAGTTGACATCTGATGCTTCGAAAGCGGACATTGAAGTTGTTACTACTATTCCACATAAAAAGAGAATTCTTCCAGAGAGAGACTTTTCCTCTTATGGAAGATACAGCTCATATTTATCACCGAAAAAATATGAGTCGTATTTTAGTGAATATGACTCATATGCAAAAAAGAAATCCACCAAGAGGGGCAGAAAAGCCAAAGACGTCCCTCTCTTTGAACAGGGCAAGAAAAAGGCTACCGAAGAATTTGTGGATATGGATTTTCTTTTAGCTCTGCCTGCAGAGGAACTAATAGATTCGGAGTTGGAACTTATCATAAAAAAACTTGAGAATAAATATATAAAAACCCCACCTGAGGATACTCAACGCAGAACAGAGATTGAAGCCTACCTGCAGCTATATTATGATGAACGTAGAGCTCGCAACACAAAAAATACAAAAAAAGGAGGCTAACATGGAATTGAACTTTTCTGAGATAAGCAGAGAAGACTGTTTAAACTTCCTCTCAGCAGAACACTACAGAGACAGTCTGCCATCCAATATTAAATGTCTGGGCTGCTTTACAGATGAACAGCTTGTAGGAACTGTGAGCATCTATAAAGCCTCCTGGTTTCAAACTGAAATCAGATATCTCTATGTGGATAAAAATTACAGAAACAAAGGAATTGGAACCAAGCTGGTAGAGAAAGCAATTGAAATAGTTACCACACCAGTTATAGCAACCACTGTAATAAAAAACAATCTAAAATCAATGCACATATTTAAAAAGTTTGGGTTTCAAGGGGTGCTTGAATTTATAAATCCTGAAACCTTAAATGAAGTGCTCTTAATGATAAGAAAGAGATAAAAGTTTACAAGCCTCTGGATTTATTCCAGGGGCTTTTTTTTGACCTTTTTCTATGTACGTAGAGAAGCGGATTTTCTGCCTGTTTTTCTGATGAAGTTTTCTTTTTTCTGTGAAGGAGATTTAATCTGTTGAATCAAGTCGTTATATACTGGGTCAAGCTTTATAACTTCAAGGTTTTCAATTTTAAATGTAAGCAGGCCATTATTGTTCTTTTCATAGGGCAGGTATCTTATTGTGTTAAATCTGTCAATTCGCAGCCTTAAAAGCTTTCTTCTTGTTTCTCTGTCTATATTCAGGTTCCGTATGATACCAACCATATCTGGGTGTGCTTTTACATCCAGCCCAAGAAAGTTAAAATCAACCAGCCTGAGCAGGTGAAAGTTTTCTCTTGTGAATTCATTGTCAAGCAAAACCCACTGAAACACACTGGAGGATCCTGGTTTTTTAAAGAACTCCACGCAAATTCCATGCTCGCACTCATAAGCAAGCATTCCATTCTTTGTAGCTTCTTTATTTTCGGTGATACATCTTTTTTTACTGGTTATTTCTGCTGGGGAATCATCATATAAATCTACTACATTTAAATAAAGCAGGTATCTGCACAATTCAACTGCCTTCATGCAGGCTTTATAGAAAATATGGTCTTTAATGTTCATTTTTTTTGCCAAAAGGAAGGGTTTGTTTTTATCTGGCATTTCAAAAAAGAAGGTGTAGAACTGTCCAAAGGGAGTTTTAATATCAAGGGTGCACCTGCGGGCCATGTCATTGTGGTTAAAAAGGGTTTTTGCAAACTTCATGAAATCTTTAACAGAAAGCTCTGTTTTGGGAAAATCAGTGAGCCTTTCCTTGTTCGTTCCGTGTGATATCTTGCGAATTACCTCTACATCGGTAATCCTTAATGACTCAATAAAATCGGGATGAAGTATAATCCTCTGCCCAAACTCGTCTTCCGTTGCTTCAATCCTTTCCAGTGCTTTTTGTGTTCTTTCTGAAGGCTCATATATTTCATCTGGTTCCACATGGGGGGCAAGATAAAATATGCCATAGATGAAATCAGGATTGTTTTTTATTGAAAACACCTTTTTATTTTTTAACAGTACAACAGTCTCTTCAGGCAGCTCAAATGCTTGCCTTATCTCTTTTACAGCCTCGTTATAACTATTACAGTTAATTGTTTTCACAGCTTAACCTCTGTATATCGCTGTTTTTTGCATTCACACCCTCCATACCTATTTTACTTTTACTGTTCTGTGGAAATCAAAACTCATAATATCATAATAATATTATATATACATTGCATACGCACTGTCAATAGTTAGAAGGAATCTCAGGAGCTTTTTTATTTTTAGTGCTTATCTTGTTTTTTAAAATCAGGGTAGTATTTTTTTATGGTATCCTCTACTGTTTTTTCCCTGGAAGGGATAACCAGTTTTCTGGCGGGAGGGTTTTTATCTAATTCGAATTTGTCTTTTTTCTCTTTGATAAATTCAGATACAGAATGAACAATACTGGTTGCCTTATCTTTAACGGTAGCAGGGACATTACCTGTAAATATATGCCACAAAATAAACAGAACTACTCCAATTACGACCAGTATAGCTATTAGATGGTGGTGCATACCTGTTTTTCTTCTTGTATTTCTTCAAGGGCATTTTCCAAGTAATACCAGAAAATACTTTTCTGAACGGGGTATATTTTTTCATTTTCACCATCAAAGGAGATTTTATTTTCATGAGCTGTAAGGAATAAGTATTTTTTTGCTCTTGTAACGGCAACATAAAAACATCTTTTTTCCTCTTCTAAATCTGCTTTTTCATTGGGAAAGACTCCTTTTTCAAGGGCAGGGACGAAGACGGCATCAAATTCAAGTCCTTTTGCTGCATGAATTGTCATGATTTTTACTGCCTTTCTATCTTTTCTTGTTAGAGTAGCCATGCAGTTTTCAAGAAAATCCTTGTAACTTTTATACTCTGACATATAAAGCTTGAGGTCCTGGATTGAAGCGTATCTATTTTCGTAATCTTCTTTATTTTTAATGAAATTCATATAACCAGTAAGACTGATTACTTCATTTAAAGCCTGCAAAGGCTCATGAAGCAAATCTCTTATATGTTCTATAAGCCTTAAAAACCCGTAAAGAGCATTTGTTTTTGCTCCTTTAGTAGAATTAATATAGCCTTTCATGGCCTGTATATAATCTGTTTTCTTATACTGTTCAATTTTTTTAATAGTTTCTTTTGCTATTCCTCTTTTGGGAGTCTGTACTGCTCTCATAAAAGAAACAGTATCCTTTGGGTTATAGGCAAGATTTAAGTATGAAAGTAAGTCCTTTATTTCAGCTCTGTCAAACAAATCGTAATTAGTGAGGTCATCGAAAGCTATTCCGCTGTTAAGGAGCTGTTCTTTAATAGGGCTATTTACATATCTTGCCCTTACAAGGATTGCTATTTTTTCTGGCTCAATGGACTCCTTTAAGAACTTTATTTGGTGGGCAATCCATCTGGCTTCCTGTATTTGGGTTTGAAAACTTTTCAAATCCACATAGCCTTTTTCACTGATAACAGACTTAATGTGAACCCTGTATTTTCTGTATTGCTCATCAAAAAAAGAAGAAACCGCATTTGCCACATTAACCACACTGGTACAGCTTCTGTAGTTAAGAGGAAGTTTAATGATAGAAGGAGAGTATTCTTCAGCAAACTTTATCACATTTTCTATATTTGCTCCTCTAAAACTGTATATCCCCTGCTGGGGGTCTCCCACTACTGTGATATTGCCGTTTTTTAAAAGACTTTTTGCTATCTCGTACTGGATTAAAGATGTATCCTGAAATTCATCAATCAGGAGGTAGTCAAAGGTATTCATCCATTTTTCTCTAATTGCTGGGTTTTTAAGGATTCTCCAGGCAAAAACCTGGAGATTATCATAATCAACAGCAGAGGCCTCAAGGAGCATCTTTTCGTAGAGATGGAAAGCTTTTTTATCCTGTTCGTCCATAAAAACATCAGGGTTAACATTTCCAAACTGTTTATGGTATGAAATTGCCTGTTTTAAATCCTCGATTTTGTCAGGATCAACTCCTGCAAGTTGGCATGCTTTTTTAAACAATTCCATTGAAGCATCCTCATCATAAACAGTAAAATCTCCATCAAACAAACCGCATTCCTTGCGGTGGACACTGACAATTTTGTAGCACAGGCTGTGAAAAGTTGAAATCCACCGAGACTGTATTCCAGTGAAGTTGTAAACCCTATTCTGCATTTCGTTTGTAGCTTTTTTGGTAAAAGTAATGGCAAGTATTCTTTCGGGGGGAATTCTTTTCTGACGGATGAGGTATGCAACTTTACAGGTAATAACTCTGGTTTTTCCACTTCCAGGTCCAGCAACTACCATAAGAGGGGAATCCGTGTGAAAAACAGCTTCTATTTGTTCATCATTTAAAGCATGTAAAAAATTTAGAGCTTTCATTAAAGAAGTATTACTCTTTAATAAGCAAAACTATGTCACGACATAGTTTTTAATGAAATAAACAGGAGCAATCTTCAAAAAAGATAAAGAAGCAATATACGGTCAGATTAATCCAAGTAGATTATCGAAATGTCCCTGCTTTGTAGGGAATAAAGGAAACTATTGTTGTTTTAAAAGGAGGGCCAAATGGCTATTTTTGTATTAAATTCACCAATACTCACTGCCTATGGTGAGTACAGATATGAAAAAATTGAGGAAGAACAAGCAAGGAGATTATTACTTTCAACAGAATTCACATCAGCGATTGGGCATGAAGCAACAGCTAATTTTTTGAGTAAAAAACTGGGAGTAAAAATTCTGACAAATAGGATACCAATAAGCATGGACAAAAATGATCAGGCGGTAGTATTCAGGTTATTGGATAGATTGCCTGAAGGAAAGGTATTAGATAACAATGAAATGCAAAGCGTAAGATATGAATTAGGTTTATTAAAAAGGGTAAAGTAATAGTTTTAAAGGGAGAGACACATTGGTCTCTCCCTTTTTTGTTGTTAAAAAAAAGATAAAGAAGTAATATACAGTCAGATTAATTCAAATAGTTATCGAAAAATCAACAAATCTTCATTTTTAAATCAAATTAATTCCTTTTAAAGGAGGGTTTTATATGGGATACATACGCCTATTATCTTCAGACTCAGAAAAAACCAAAGTATTGATTGACAACACTTTTACCTATTTGATTTTAAGAACAAAGGGTGAAATCAAATTATTAGAAGTAGAAAATCTCATAGATTTTCTACAAGAAAAAGGGAAAGCTGTGTCTGAATCAGAACTGAATGAAATCATGAGGAAGGCAAAAGAAGAAAGGGACCAGTGGTTAGAATGGTATAGAAAAAACCTTAAAAAATTAAAAAAAGGAGGCAAGTATGATTATGGTCAAAAAAATAGCATTAAAGTTAGTTAGAGAAAGAGGGGGGAAATATTTTCTTCCTGACAAAATTCACAACCCTGATAATATTTACGAACTGTTTAGCTTCCTGAGGGATGACCCGCAGGAAAATTTCTATGTGCTCTGTCTTGATACTAAAAACAGCATAGCAGGGTTCTGTCAAATAGCAAGGGGTTCTTGGGACTTCTGTGCTATGCGGGTAGCAGATATAATAAAGCCTGCCATTCTTATGAATGCCAACTCGATAATAGTGGTACATAATCATCCAACAGGAGACCCAACTCCATCGGAGGATGACAAAAAAACAACCAAAAAAATTGCAGAGGCCTGCGAAATTTTTTCGTTGGAACTTCTCGACCACATAATCATAGGAGAAGACAAATACTTCTCCTTTATGGCAGAAGGGCTATTAAAAACAACCTCTCAGTAAAAAATCCTATCAAAAATTTACAGTATTTTTAAAAAAACTCCTCTTTGAGGAGAGTCTAATTCCTGAATAATCTTGCTGTGATTTTTTTAAAAATTAAGCAAGATAAGGAGGGCTTTAATGGACAAAATGGCAAAATTAGAGGACTTAGAAGAAGCATTGATTCCTCTTTTTGAAGAGAAGGATTTTGAATTGGAGGAATTAATCCACCAAATAAAGGCAATATGCGGGGAACACTTTATCTTGTGGTGGGACCCGGAGAAAATTAATTGGAGCTCAGATGAAAACATACTTTTTTTACTAAAATTCTGCTCCCGCAATTTTCTTGTGTGGTGGGAACCAGAGTTTTTTAACTGGGAAAAGTTTTCAGGGGAATTAGCAAAATATTGTTACTGCTTTTTTAACAAGTGGTGGGACCCAGAGAAATTTAACTGGGAAGCTGGGTCTGCTTTTTTAGCAAAATATTGTTCTGACTACTTTGAAAGGTGGTGGGACCCAAATAAGTTTAACTGGGAAAATGGAAGCGATTCCTTAGCATGGCATTGTTTTCGCCACTTTAATGAATGGTGGGACCCGGAGAGGTTCAACTGGGAAAAAGGCTCTATCTCTTTAGCAGAAAGTTGTTCAAAGCATTTTCTTTTTTGGTGGGACCCAGAGAAGTTTAATTGGCGAATGGGTTCTCGTTTTCTAGCAGAGTGTTGTTCTGAATATCTTCCCATATGGTGGGACCCAGAAAAGTTTGACTGGAATAGAACGCAGTATTTATTGGAATATTGTTCTGAACACTTTCATAAGTGGTGGGACCCAGAGAAATTTAATTGGGGTAGACATCTAGGAGGATTAATAAGCCATTGTTCTGAGCATTTCAATACCTGGTGGGACCCAGAAAAGTTTGAATGGCTCCACAAAGCTGAGCATCTATTAATTTATTGTCCTTCTTTTTTTGAGAAATGGCTGGATATCAAGAATTTTAAAATTGAAAGGGGACAATATCTATTCTGGTTATGTTTTTCAAAACTAAAGAAGTGTATGCGGATGAAAAGGAATTGCCCTGAACAACTTAAAAAATATGAAAAAATAGCAAGCCAGATTGATTTAAAAAAATTTGGACAATGCCTGGGAAAAATCTGGAGAGAAATTTTTATAAAAGAATTAAAAACACAAGGAGGGTTTTAATGGAAAAAAATTTAAACAAACTGATTGCTTTGATTGAACAAAAACTTGAGTGGGTAAGGTTAACAGGGGAAATGTATGTTGAGGTTTCAGTGATTGCAAACAAATTTAAAGAGCTAAAAAAGTGGAAAAAGATTACGAAACCAATGGTTGAAAAACTTAATGAGATGAAGGAGATCCTCAAAAATTTTGAAGATGACAACCTGGATAAAAAAATTGTTGACTGCGTTAAACTTTACGTTAAAAAAGGATTACTCTTCCCATATGGTGGTATATTTCAAATTTTTGCTTATGGAGATTTTTATGGGGATGAACTCCCCTATCTCATTTTCACGCCTAAACCAATTAATTTAAAAGAAGGAGAAATCCTGCTGTGCAGAGACGTTGACGAAAATAAAAGTATTCTCTACATTGCCAAAAACGGCAAAGAAAGAAAAATAAAGATGCCGTATTTGGCAATGTACATTGATTCCGAAAGAAAACTAACCGCAGAAAAAGCATTAGAGCACATAAACACAGTTGGATTGATAATGGCTCTAAAATAATATCTCTTTTAAAGGAGGGGTCATGATTCAACTAAAGGAGAAATTAGGAACAGAATACAGGTATTCAGAGGATTTATTCACAAAAAATATTGATGATAAACCCGAAATGCTAAAGGATACAGAATACGCATTAAAAATAATGTCCGCTTACAAAGAAATGGCAGAGGAAGATCTGCAAAAATTAAATGGCATGACACGTAAAGAATACCAAATGGAATATGGTCTTCCCAAAAACTATACGGAACAAGAAAAACAGATACTTTATGAAGCCTTCAGACTTCTACTTGCAGCTACTATTACTCTACTTATTGAGGGCATTCCAAATCCTGCTATTGATGTAATAAAAAAAGTAATGGAGAAAGAATCGGAATTTCTTTCCTGACCAATATTTTAAAGCCTATAGGGAGTTATCCTTATAGGCTTTTTTGTGATTCATTCAGGCATTATCTTAATAAAAGTAATATACAATCAGATTAATTCAAGTAGTTTTTCGAAAAATCAACCAATCTTTATTTAATTTTAACCCTTAAAAAGGAAATTTTCAACAAGAGGCATACAATTCATTTCCCGTATTGTAACGCAAAAAGAACTGGATATGTTCATAAAGGAGTTAAAGGAAGAAAAAATAAATGGTGGGCTTCTTATAGGAGAGCCCTTAAAAAATAACAATAAAAGGAGGGGATCATGTTAAACAATCAAGATTTACAAGATTCAAAAGACATTCTTGGGGACATTTGTTCACCTTAAGAAGGGAGCTAAAGCTTTTTCCTTCTTTTACCATTTTTAAAAAGAGAGGGATTCCCTCTCAAATAATCTTTTATTAAAAAAGGAGGCTTTATATGCATAGCAGAGTTTTTGTTATCTGTAATAAGAAAGAGGAAATTGAAGATTTTAAGAATTCGCACATTGAAGAAGAAATTTTAAATGGAGTTATCGGAGCTGATTATGCCAAAAAACAGGAAGAATACGAGAAATTTAAAGAAGATATTGACTGGTTTTCTCAATACTACAAAACTCCAGCAGAAATCAAAAGAGAAGAAGATGGGAGTTTCTATGCTGAGGTTGATGCTAATGCCTTCTATGAAGCATTGCAAAGAGAAAAAAAGAAAAGGATCGAAAAAATACAAAAACTACTTATTAAAGATCCAAACCCAGATTTATACAATATCGCTCAAACGGCATATTATGAGAAAAGTTTTTTCTTTGTTTTAAATGGTATTGATGTTGTTCCAGAAGTGGACACCTATTTATTTGAGTTTCTGGAAGATACCATTAAAAAAGGAGAGAAAATTTATATTGCAACAACCTGGGATTATCACTTCTAAAAAGGAGGGAAATATGTTAGAAGAAAAACAAGTAAGTATTGAAGAATACTTTATAGGGGAAGAAAAAAAGCCATCAAAGCTAAGCAAGATAATCTGGACAATTTTTCTATTTTCATCAATATCATCAATTGTTCTTTTTAGCGGTTCCCTGCTTGCTTACTTTTTAATAAGAACTGGCATGGTCAAGTAAAACTTGAGGAAGCAATAAGAATATATGGAGCTTGAGAAAAGCTCCATATATTCTAAACAAACAAAAGGAGGTTTTTATGAATTTATGTGATATTTGTAAAAAAAGAAACACCTGTTCCATAAAGGAGAAAATCAAGCTTGAAGCTTTAAAAGCTTCTAATGATATATCTGAAAATTTTCAAGTTGATATTGCTATAAACAAATGCTCAGCTTTCAAAAAAGCCCCAAAAGCTCAAGTGGAATGTGAGTATTTCTGCTCTTATTGCATTCATAAAACCACATGTGATCTCTGGGACCAGATATGTAACATAGACGAGGAGTTTATAAAAGAAGCATTTGAATACGACTCAGAGATACAGAGCGTATGTTCTACAGTTAGCTACTGTAGAAAATTTACTCCCATAAAAAATAAAAAGGAGGAGTAAAATGTTTATCAGAATAAATCCAAACAACATTGAAGAGCTAATTGATGATGAAGTCTCTGATAGTAAGAAGTATGTTATTTCTTGTTCTAATTGTGGCAAAGAAATAGAAAATTACAACAGCCCTGAGGATTTGTGCTATCGAGCTAATCTGCGTGGGTGGGCATACGACACCATTAAAAATATAGTAATTTGCAATAAATGCTATGAAAAGGAGCTGGAAGAGGACGAATAAAGTCATCGATTACTTCCTAAAGCACTAAAAACACAAAATTAGCTGAGGAATTTTTAATTCTTCAGCGGGATACATAAATAAAAAATATTTAAGGAGGGCTTTATGGGAGCATATTATGCAGCAACAATCAAACAAAAGGGGAATGATTGGAGAATGTATCTCCCGTGGGATTGTGATAACGGGGCAAAACTGATGGAACATTCATTTTATGGGAAAAAATTTCTTATGTCTGTTTTAAAGCTTTTATACAATCGCAAGAGTCGTCTTGTATGGCTCTGCGATTACCATGAAGATGAAAATTTTAATTGGTACACATTCCCTGCCCCAAAATGGGAACCAATAAAAATTAAAAAACCGTTCTGCATAGTTAATCATACTAAAAAAGAACTCTATTCCTTTAGTGGCATTGTTAAGGCTGTCCTGGAAAAATTCGAAAGTGGAAATAACGATTACATTCGTTTCTATGTCTACAGAGAAGGAGAAATAGTTTTGTATATTATGGATCCACTTTCTCTTCTTACAAATTCCGAACCTGAAGCAGCAGGAGGCGGAGATTTTCAGGAAAAATATGAATACAGGGGGAACTGGAAAAAAGACTTAATGGAGGTTGTAAGTGAAAACAAAAAAGATAAATTCCTGATGGAACTGGGATACACTGATATATCCGAAAAGGTTCTTGCCCCACTGTATGATTATTTTGATCTTAAAAACGAAAAAGAAAAAGAACTCCAAAGAAAATTATACAACGAACTCCTGAAAGAAACCGCAACTCCATCCCAATACAGAAACCTTAATAATTTTGATACAAGGGTAGAAATTATCAAAGGATATCTCCTCAAGAAATAACCTCCTCTTCAGAAAAAACATATTTCTATAACATAAGGCTTTTTTTCTGGCTATCTTTGATAATACAGTGGGAAAGTCTTTTTAAAAAAAATAAAGGAGGGTACATCATGTTAACAAAAGAAGAAATAAGGGAGATTTTAAGCGAATCTCCGTTTAGATTTCTATTTCATGAGGATGAAATAGAAAAAATGGTGGAACAAATATATAACAGACACGTTCTGGGGTTGACTCTTCAAGAAGAAGATGCAAGGATTTATATAGGACAAGGCAGAGTTCATACAGACTATATCAACCAATAAAATTTTAAGGGACAGGGATTAATTTCTCTGTCCCTTTTTTTGTACTTTTTTATATAAATATACACGATTATCTTTTTTACTGAATTTATAACTGTGAAAAGTAATATACAGTCAGATTAATCTAAGTAGTTTTTCGAAAAAACTTTCAAAAAAAATTCCAAAGAGGGCTTCCCTCTTAAATAATCTTTTATTTAAAAAAAGGAGGAGTTTTTATGAGCAAAAAATATTTAAGTTACTTAATTAGCAACTACCGAGTTCTTATTGAGGGTAACCTTGAAAAAGGTTACCTTGATATCAAAGTAGCAACAGAGGATGATGTTGTATCAATTAACAATTTAAATTATATTCTGTCAAATATAGTTAGTCCTGTCATTTCTAATTGGCAAAACAACCCTGAAATAGTTGATGGGACTGCAATAACGGGAGATAAAGAACAATTGCTCAAGGTAATTAAAAATCTATGGCTTTTAAGAAAAGACCCACATTTCTTAAAAGCCATAGAAGAAGATTTATTAACCAAAAAAATTTCTTTTTAAAAAACAAACCTTAAGGAAGGAGGCTTAAGATGAACATATTTACCTATACCCTGATTGACTATCTTTCTGATAATTTTCAAAGATGGCTGAAAGAACCCATTGATGCTGGGTTCAACTTATTTGAAGAATCAGAGCTGTCTAATTTTGACTTCAAGGATGACTTGCTAAAAGCAATGGAAAAACAAACTGGCATTAGAGCTTCTATTCTTGAAAAAAACTACTACAATGAACTCATTGTTATTGCAAAGCAGATTGCCAGTGAAGTTGAATTCACCGGTTTTTACTCGGGATTTTTTAAAAAGCTTTTTGCCCCAACCTTTAAATGCAAACTGAGTGAGATCCTCCCTGCGGGGGATGAACTCACGACGGAGATTGGAGATGTTTTTAACCTCGAAACTTATAGATTCACAATTGATTTTTTAAGGCTTCCTGAATGGAGCCAAAAAGAATACTTTAACTCTCACTCAACACTCACGCCTCAGGGATTGCTTGACTTTCTCGGATACAACTTCAAGCGGTTTGAGAATGCTATTTATCGAGCAATCTATGAGACACAAGGTTATGAATATTTCGATTTTGTAGAAGCGAAAAAAGAGTTAAAGTATCAGCTTAAAAATCAACTATCACTGAAAATTTCTACTTTAAAGGAGGGGTAAGATGATAGAAGAAACCTTTGATAAAAATGAGTTTGCAAGACAATCCGACTATTTAATTGCAAAGCAGTGTTGCAATTTCCCAACCAAGCAAAAAACGGGATATTGTATAACACTACACTCCCCTTATTTTTTGTTTAAAAAACAGTGCACTGAATGCATTATATTCAGAGCCCTTGCAAAAAGAATAAACTATAGAGATGTTCGGCAATAGGAGGGTGAGGATGATAGAATATAAAAACGGCGATATATTGAAGGAAGATGCAGAAGCAATAGTCAATACTATAAATTGTGTAGGTGTTATGGGAAAAGGATTAGCTTTACAATTTAAAAACAAGTATCCTGAAAACTTTATACAGTATAAACAAGCCTGCAAAGAATACAAGGTGCAAATAGGCAAAATGTTTATATATCACACTGAGCAATTTATTAACCCAAAGTATATCATTAATTTTCCAACTAAAAAGGATTGGAGATCAAACAGTAAGATAGAATACATTGAAAACGGGCTTGATGATTTGATAAAAGTGATAAAGGAATTAGATATAAAATCAATTGCTATTCCACCACTTGGGTGTGGACTTGGAGGACTTGATTGGACTATTGTTAAACAAATAATAGAAACCAAATTATCAAAGTTGGAATGCAAAATAATAATTTTCACCCATTTAAATAACAAAAACAATAAAGATGTATAAACAGATGCAGAAAACGCCTGGACCTGAGAGGTAATTATCAAGTAGTTTTACAGCCATCCTGTTAATCAGGGTGGCTTTTTTATGCTTTCTATATAAAACATATCCATTTTTTTAATTTGCAATTTTACGAAGTAATATACAATCAGATTAATTCAAGTAGATTATCGAATATTTTTCTTTCTCATAGAGAAAGAAAAAAAAATTATTATTGTCAAAATTATTGCCCCCCAAAAAAACATATTTTCTCTTTGAACCATCTTTGATGGTCAAGGAGAAAAAATTATAAAAAAAAGAAAAAAACAAAAAAAAGGAGAAAAAAATGAAAACAAAAGAAACAATTATTATCAAAAGTTTTGAAACGTCTAATTTTGATGAGCAAAAAAAGGCAGTTTATGAC